>Ga0123353_10016768_pt1 | contig 10723 bp, 10 predicted proteins | sample TergutLab28metaG_3_FD_92763 | JGI IMG/M metagenome (GOLD analysis project Ga0123353, IMG submission 92763) | Labiotermes labralis P3 segment gut microbial communities from Petit-Saut dam, French Guiana - Lab288 P3 | ecosystem: Host-associated > Arthropoda: Insects > Digestive system > Gut ... | reverse complement strand
CTTCAAAAACGGACCGGACGACATTGAGAGCGTATATCAGAGGATCAGGTTTCTCAACGATCTCAGGGGAAAAAGGAGTTTCAGGCTGACAGGCGATATCGTCGTGACCAACATGAACAGGGTGCTGAAGAGGATCATACGGGCGAAGATATAATTATAAATAATGGAGGGGAAAGTTTTGAAGAAGATATTCTGCATTTTGTCGCTTGTGTTTTTTGCGCTATGCCTTTTGTGCGGCGCCTGCTACGGAGGGCTCGTTGTCCGCGAACTGGCGCAGAAGCTGAAGGAGACTAAGGCTGCGGCGATCGAAAAGATCAAGGTTATCATTCAGGACGAGTAAAATGTGTTTTACTGCGTCTGCAATACGCTCGGGTTGTTGAATATCTGCGAGCTGTAAATGAACAGCACGTCGGAACCGGGCTTAAACTCGATGAACATGCCCAGGAGCGCCAGGTTGATGTATCTCAGGTCGATCACGGTGATTTTCGAGTAGGAGTCGGTGAGGAGCGGCGCCAGGCTGCTGCCGAAGGAGTCCCGGAACAGGTAAAGCTCCCGCTCCGGCGCCCGGTCGTTTTCGATGGTTATGAGCGGCTGCGGCCCGCGCAGGAAGATATCATAAGGATCGACTCCTTCGAAACGCCCGGTGTCATAGGCCGGGCCCGGCTCAAACGCCAGAGTTTTTTCGTTCAGGTAATTGACACTGAGCCCATGGATATCTATGTACGACAAATTATCGGCGGCTATCGGCAGCGCAAGCTGCCCCGCGTAGACGCCGCGGAATTCCCCTGCACTTATTATGGGGTAAACGCCTGAAAACGGGTCTGCGCCCATAGCGGAAAGAATGTGGTTCGCGATTTCTGATATGCTAACCTGGTCCCAGTGCAGATCGGTCTTGTAGAAGTTGCCCCCCGCCAGTTTTTCCGCTACAGATATGTACTCGTAGTCGCTCAGCACATCCAGCAGAATCGGCTCCACCACGCTAAGGTCGAAACCGGGCAAGTATCTTTCGGCGTAAACGCTCTTGTCGGGGACAATGGAATAATAAATATGCATGTCAAGGCCGCTCAAGCTCTCCGCGGCGGTCTTTATCCTCCCGGACGTTTGCCTGAACGCCCTCGCATCCACGCGCCTGAACTCCCCTATCCCGACGGCGCTGCTCCTGTAAAGCCCGGACTTGTCTGTCTGGCGGTACAGCTCAAAGACCTGGAACGCGCGCATTGCGCGGAAAGCATCCCTCCAGACAAAACGGTCGGCCGCATAGTCCTCGAATTTACTCATAAACGTGCCGGAAACCACGGCGTCTAAAGTAAGGTCGGGAAACTTGGCGGGAATGCGACGTTCGCTCAAGAGGATCGCCGGCGCCGGGATAACTATGTTAAGCACGAAAAACAGGCCTATTACGCCGATCAAGACGGCTGAAGTCAATATCTCCCTCAGCCCCGGCTTGCGTTTTTCCATAATTTGGTATCCTCCTGTAACTCAAACGGGCGGTCGGGGACGTCCGCCCCTACGATGTGCTGGCCTAAAACCTAAAGTATATGAACGGGTTATACGAACCGTCTATCATGTTCGCAGTCGCCGCGACCATTATGAGCGCAAGCATCAGGGGCTCGAGGATCGTCGCGGGGATCCGCTTCGCGCTTATCTTTTCGCCGGCCGACTTCAGCAGCGGGGTCGAGCCGACAATGCCGAGAATGAACGGCACCGCATAGCTGCGCAGATAATAGAGCGCTTCGTTGCTGGCCAGGACGCCTCCCGCGCCGAACATGCGGCCTATGACCGCAAACGACTCGCCAAACCCGACGGAGTCAAAAAACGCCCAGCTCACGAAAACGATCAGGATGACGTAAATATGCTTAAGCGCCCCGGGCGCCTTTTCCAGCAGCTTGCCCAGGAAGAATTTTTCGACCAGAAGGACGATGCCGAAGTACCCGCCCCAAAGTATGAAGTTCCAGTCCGCACCGTGCCAGAACCCCGTCAGCATCCAGACCACCAGTATATTAAACACGTGCCGCAGCGGCTTCACGCGGTTGCCGCCAAGCGGTATGTAGACATAATCCCGGAACCAGCCGGACAATGTCATGTGCCAGCGCCGCCAGAAGCTCGTGACGCTGTCGGCGATATAGGGGTAATTGAAGTTTTCCGGGAACTTGAAGCCGAAGATATGCCCGAGACCTATGGCCATGTCGCTGTATCCCGAGAAGTCGAAATAAATCTGCAATGTGAACGCCACCAGGTATATCCAGACAAACAGGACGCTCTGGTCGCCGCTCGCCTTATAAATCGAAACCAGTTCCCCGAACATGTTGGCGAGCAGCATCTTTTTCCCCAGCCCGAGCACGAACCGCCGGGTCCCCAGCGCAAAACGCGGCCAGGTGTGTACGCGGCCCGCGAGCGCTTCCGAGACGTCGGAATACCTCACGATAGGCCCCGCGATCAGTTGCGGAAAAGAGGCCACGTAGGTCGAAAAGTCCAGGACGTTGCGCTGGACTTCGATTTTTTCCCGGTAAAGATCGACGGTGTAGCTGATAAGCTGGAATGTGTAGAAGCTGATGCCTATGGGCATCAGCAGGCCGATTAGCGGGATATCGGCGCCGGTTAAGTTATTGACATTCGTGATGAAGAAGTTCGCGTACTTGAAGTATATCAGCCCCGCCGCGCTGACTGAGATGGAGATCAGCATAAAGGCTTTGGCTATTCTCCGGCTGCGGTATTTGGTGATGAGGAGGCTGAACCCCCACGCCGCAAAGCATTGCCCCACCATAAGGAACACGTACCTGGGTTCCCCCCATGCGTAAAAAACAAGGCTGACGACAAGCAGCGTGATATTACGCAGCCTCGGCGAACCTTTCAGCTTCGGAGTAAGAAAGTAAAGCGCCATGGTTACCGGCAGGAAATAATATAGAAACGTCGGACTGGAAAAAACCAAAGCATTCCCTCCCCAATATTCCCACCGCAGGGGACGATGATCGTCCCGTCTACAGCGGTTTGGGCGGATATGGAACCCGCCCCTGCGGAATCTCGCTTAATATGTATGCCGCCATCTGTTACCCGGCGAACTCCCAGAACGTGACGACCTCGCCGGCCGAGCCGGCAGTGCTCCTGAATGTTTCGATCGCCGCTTCGACGACTTCAACGGTGGAGGCCGCGATCAGGACATAAACGCCGGAATCGATCACGGACACCCTGTCCGGATAGACGCAAATCCATTTCTGCGGGTCAAACCCGTTATCGCCGGAAACAAGCCTCTTGACCTCGCCGGCAGCCGCCTCGTCTTTTGCCTGTATGAGGGATATCTGGTGGGCAAACGTGCCTATGGCAGCCTGGCTGAACGACGCCGAGGCAACGAGCCTGATGAAATCATCCTCAAGCAGGCCTATTGTGTTGTGGCTGACTTCGGCCGCTACCTCAGGGGGAGGGCCGGGAAATGCCATCGGCATCGAAACGCCTGAACTCACCATGTCTTCAACAAGTTTGGCAAGCACATCCGACGCAGGCCCCGACAAAGCGGAACCGCTGCCGCCGGTTCCCGGCGTGGGCGTTGGCGTTGGCTCAGGCGTCGGCGACGGCTCAGTCGTTGGCGCCGGAGTCGGATCAGGCGTATTGGCGTCGCCGCCGTCGGGGGGTTCGGCGTCTCCGCCGCTGCCATCGCCGGGATCAGGCTTCTGCGCGCCTCCGCCCGGAGGTTTAGAAGGCTCGGGGGCGGGTTCCGGCGTACCGCTGTCGCCGCCGCTGTCGCCGCTGTCGCCGCTGTCGCCGCCGCCCGCGCTGCCTGCGCCGCCTCCGCCTCCTCCGCCGTCTACTGCAGTGTCACTGACACAAGCAGCGCAAAGGCCTACCAAAGCGAGGGCGACCAATATACATAGGATTCTCTTTACCTTCATGTCACTAGACCTGCCTTTCAAAATTAACGGTTCCACAATATTATACAACTTATGTAGAATTTCATCAATTTATTGTGAATTTCATGTAGAATTATAATCCATTTCTTGATAAACGTCAACAAAATCATTTTACATCTATTGTAGGGGCGACCGCCCCCGGCCGCCCGCAGAACCGGCGAAATATATACAATCGGCGCATTTCCGACAGCGGGCGCAGCAAGCAGCGCCCCTACGGACGTTATGTAAAATTGAGGGGCCGATTTGGTCGGCCCCGTTCTTATTCAAGATTCCTGTTCTTATTCAAGATTCCTGTTCTTATTCAAGACTCGCGTTCTTATTCAAGATTCCCTTTCTTATTCAAGACTCCCGTTATTATTCAAGACTCCCGGACTTTTGCCGCCTTCCGGTCGCGCAGCCCCCTCAGCGACTTATAGACCGAAGGCAGATACTGCGAGGCGGCACGTTTCAGAAACACGGTAATCAAATGCGAACGTCTGCGGAAAGCGCCGATCAACCCCCTCGGAAGCCCCTTGCCGAGTATCCTGGCGTCGAGCCTGCTTATCTCCTGCTCAAGCCTCTCGCCCGACAATTCGGCATATAGTTTCCGGTACCGCCTCATCAGTTTCATGAAGCTGTAGCGGATATAGAACATGTCGCTCTTCGAATACCCGGGCATGCGCAGCTGCACGGGGTCCCTCGGGCTCACGCGGCGGTCCAGGAATCCGGCCTCCTCCGCTATCTCCCTGAGCCTCGTCGATGGATACGGGGCAAAGAAGCTGATGACGATGTTGTCGGCGTACATCCTCGCGTTCAGCTTGACAGTCTCAAGGGACAGCTCCAATGTTTCGTGCGGAAGCCCTATAATATTATACACGTTTACGATAATGCCCGAGCTCTTGAGCAAATGGGAGACTTTCACCACATGGTCGTTTTTCATTGTGCGGTGAAGGTACTTCGTCCGGAACTCCTCATTGCCGTTTTCGAGCCCTATCACTACCAGGTAGCACCCGGACTCCGCCAGTTCCTTGACCATCCTCTCGTTGATCAGCTCGACGCGCAGGTTGCAGACATACTTCTTTCTTATGCGCTCCTTATACAGCGCGGTAAACGCGTAAAACCAGTCCTCAAAGATGTTCAGAATCGCGTCGTTGAAGCTGAAGCATTCGATCTGCGGGTCCTTCTCAAGCGCCCTCTCCAGAAGCGCGATCGCGTTCTCCGGCGAGCGGAAGCGGGCGTAGCCTTTCTTCTCCGGGTATACGTTTCTCAGCTGCGCGTTCGCGCAGTACGTGCATGAATATATGCAGCCGCGGCTTACGATGACCTCGGCCGTGTTCTGCCTGGCATTGCTGCGGAGATTGCTATAGTCGAAAAGGTCAAGGTCGGGGAAAGGCAGCATGTCGAGGTCTGTTATAAAAGGCCTGACGGGGTTTTTGAACACGGCGCCGTCCGGGCTCTTGACCCAGAAGCTCGAGGCTTCCGTATTTGGCTTCCCGTGTTCTTCTAGATAATCGACGAAGTCCAGGCAGGCGTACTCGCCCTCGCCTATGCATACGGCGTCGATCCCGCGCAGGCATATGACCTCTCCCGGCGCCAGCGAAGGATGGTACATCCCCGCCATCACAATAATTTCCGGCATGGCTTCGTCCAGCCACTCCGCCATTTCGGCGGCAAAGCCCAGCGCGCTTGTCCTGATGCTGATCCCGATCGCGTCGGGCGCGTACCCCTTTACGGCGTCGATGAACTCGCTCTTGCCGGGCATATACGTCAGGTGGTAAAGGCTGACGCTGTGCCCGCCTTGCTTTAAGACGGCGGACAGCGAGGCTAGCCCCTCGCTGTAGTTGCCGGGGATGCCTTTTATATGCTTGGTGGACTCCAAAAAGTCCGGATAGATGAACAGGACGTTTATACCCAATACCTCGTTTCCTTGCGACTATTCAGGAGGCGTTTCCATTACGATCGTCTTCTGTCCAACTTGTTCAGCTCCTGAATTACTGTGTCGATCTCATCGGCGGAGGGGTATTCGCTGCTCTCGTCTATTTCCGCGTCCGCCAGGACGACCGCCAGATATGTCGTCATATCCCTCCTGCTGACGATTTGCTTGTATTTTTTTTCCACATTGATCATATAGTCGAGGGCGCCCTCGCGGGACCCCAAGTCCTTGAGGTACCGCTCGTACAGCTCCTTGCAGGTCAGGTACCCCATCAAAAGGAATTCTTTTCTCTCTTTCGGGCGAAGCTCGCGCAGGAGCGCTTCCAGTTTGTCGCGCTGTCCCTGCCCGTGCGGAAAAGCCCATGCCGAGTATTCTTTCTGTTCACGCTCGCGCGTTTCCCTGCTCTTCCACGAAAAAATTGAAAAATCACCAAGAGCCATGTCTTACACCTCACAATACCACACTACGCGCCGGAGTACAACCTCGGCAGGCGGCGCCCCAGCCGCGAAAGTATATCATTTGTAATAGTTCCAGACGCCGCTGCGAAATCCTCACAGCGGAGTTCCTCATCACCGTCGCGCCCAATGAGCGTCACTATGTCGCCCGCGGCGACCGCCTCGACGCCCGTGACGTCGAGCATGAGCATATCCATGCAGATCCTGCCGACTATCGGAGCCTTGCGGCCGTTGACGATGCACATGCCGCCGCCCCCCGACATCTGCCTCGGCACTCCGTCGGCATACCCTATGTCGACCGTCGCGATCATTATCGGCCTGTCCGACGTATATGTCCTGCCATAGCTGACGCTCTCCCCCGCCCCGATCCGCCGCACCTGGGCGACGATCGCGCGCAAGGCCAGGACAGGCCGCAGGGAAGGCTTTACGACCGTGTCGTCGTTGCTGGACATCACCCCGTACAGCGCGATGCCAACGCGGGCATAGTCGAACTTCGCGCCCGGGAAATTCAGCACCCCGTGGGTGGGCTGCGCGTGGAGCCTGCCAATGTCATACCCCATGCCCTTCAGCTCATCCGCAGCGGCGAGAAAACGCCTGAACTGCATATCCGTAAACTCGACGTCGCCCTTCTCGAGGCTGTCCGCGGCGGCCGTATGCGTCGCGAGCCCTTCTACGGTCAGGTTCTTGCACGCGAAGACGCTTTTGATCTCTTCAATGTTCGACGGCTCGATCCCCAGCCTGTGCATCCCGGTGTCCAGCGCGATATGCACCCGCAGCCTGTACCCACGCTCATCAAGCGCCCTTGCGTGTACCCCGTCGACCACAAGCTGCGACAGCCTGCAATTATTTAAAAACACCGCGTCCATGGGATGTGTATAACCCAGGACGAGTATCTCCCCGGCTATTCCGCTTTCCCGCAGCCGGATCCCCTCGCTTACCGTCGCGACGGCGAACGTGCCGACTCCGTCGGCTTCGAGCCTGCGCGCGACCGCCTCCGCCCCATGCCCATACGCGTCGGCTTTGACGACAGCCATGAGCTCGCAGCCATCCGGCAGCAGCGAGCGCAGCGAAGCCGCGTTGAACGACAGAGCGTCAAGATCGACCTCGACCCATGCCCTCCCCCGCTCGTCAGGCTTGGGATCAACCATACCATTCCCCTTTTTCGACCGACAGGGCGAGGCCGATCAGCATATCCACCAGTTCGGGGTATCCGACCCCGACCGCCTTCATCATTCTGGGGAACTGGCTGAATGGCGTAAAACCGGGGATAGTGTTTGCCTCCAGGAAGAACACCTCGCCTTCCTTTGACAGGAACATGTCGATCCTGGCGTACCCCCTGCACCCGAGGGCGCGGTAAATGGCCTTTGCCGCCTCCTGGACGCGGGATTCGGTATCTTCGTCGATTCGCGCGGGCACATATATCTTTGACGTCTTGAGCGAGTACTTCTCTTTGTAATCAAAGAACCCGGACGCCACTTCTATCTCGTCGACCCTGCCCGTGCTCAGGTCCCGGTTGCCGACCACCGCGCACCCTATTTCGGTCCCCTCGATCCCTTCTTCTATGATGACCGCGTCGTCATACCGCCGCGCCAGCCGGACCGCCTCCGGGACGCCCGGGAGGCTATCGACTTTCGATACCCCTATCGACGAGCCGCCCTTGACCGGCTTGACGAACACGGGGAACTTAAGCCCGGAAACGCCTGATAGCAGTTCCTCCTCAGAGGGGGCATACTCGAAGCAGACCGACTTCGGCACGCTGATCCCAGCCAGAGCTACGAGCTTGTTCGCCCTTTCCTTGTCCATGCACAGCGCGGAGGCCGCTGAGCCAGCCCCGACCACCGGGATACCCGCAAGCTCGCACAGCCGCTGGACCGTCCCGTCCTCGCCGTACCTGCCGTGCAAAACGGGAAACACCACGTCGACGGGGACCGTCACTGCCGTTTCGTCCGCCATCTCCAGCAGCCCGCCGCCCCGCTGCGGCGAAATGAACGCTTTCCTAAGCCTGCTCTCATCCTTATGCCAGTCGTCGGACGGTATATCATCGTTCGGGCCAAAATACCTGTACCATTGGCCCCCGTTCGTGATCCCGATCAGGATAATTTCGTATTTATCGCGGTCGATTGCGGTGATGATCGAATGAGCGGACTTTAGTGATACGGTATACTCAGGGGAAAAGCCCCCGAATATGACCGCTACAGTTTTTGGCTCGCCCTTGCTTTCCATGCGTCTCCTCCTTAATGTATACGGGGTTGTTGCTGTTGTCGTTCGGTCATTGTATTTTAAGGACAAACCGCCCGAAATGTCAAGCACGAAATTCTGGAACAGCATAACCTTGCCCGGCTTAAAGGTTATGAGCTTCCGGCGAGGGGCGGTCGTTTCATCCCCGGCTTCGACCGCCGGGGGGCGCTAAAAGCGAAATTGCGAGAATCTTTACATAACGGACACGCATTTTTTTCATCGGCGCCGCTGTAATTAAAGGTTTTCAACAATTTGGAAATATTTTATCGTAATAAAACTATAATGAAAAACTTTTCCTTGACCTTCAAGGAACTGAAGGGTTTATAGTATGAACATGATGTGAACAAGATGTGAAAAGTGTATGACATTCGGACAACGCGAATACCATGGTTTGAATGCCGCGACCTTATGAAAAGGGAGGAATACATGAGTTCGATAAATTGCGACTATACAGGTTGCTCGATCCTTATCTACGATGAGGCGGGAAACCATCTGTGCGACACTGTGGTGACTTATTACAACAGGATCACTTTGCTAGTCGAGGTCGGCGAAACTCCCGAAAGCCTTGAAGAGAGCGACGCTTGCAGGCTGCTGATCCTGACGTCTCCCGCACCGTGCGAGTACAGGGGCAGGATAATCCGGATAGGCAAGGGCAAGCTGATCGCGATGTATGACGGCAAAGAGAATGAAAAGCGGGGGGAATCACGATATATCGTACGGCTGCCGGCGGTAATAGAGAACTATATATGCGACGACAAAGTATACCCGCTGCACACCCCCATTGCGGTCGAAATGGTAAACATCAGCAAAAACGGCGCGCGGCTCCGGATGCCCAGGTATGCGATGAGCACCGGCGACAGGTTCCGGATGTGTGTGACAATAAACGACAGGTACAAGAACGTGATCGCTGAAGTCAAGAACCAAACCCATACCGGGTCTGAGTCGTCCGAGTATGGCTGCCGCTTCCTGGTTTGCAGCGACGGAGGGGTATGTTATGAACACAAACGGGCTGGATAGCGGTTCCTCAGGAACCGTTTCGAATGGTTATTACAAAACCGGCGGCGGCCCGGGGGGGCGCTCCGGAGGCGCGAACTCGCGGCTGATGATGGGCCGCAGTTCGGGCTCGCGGTGGGCGCCGGAGCGCAACGCCAGCATTTGGCAGCCGGGGGGCCGCGACAACGCCGCGCAATCGCAGCAAACCGAAGGGGAGCGGCAGCCTGCCGGGCTGTCCGCCATAGCCGGCAGCCTGCATGAAATCGAGGAGACGTCAGGTTATGGCACAGTAAAGAACGAGACGTTCGGGCTGCTGGAGGAGATATCACAGAAGAAGTCGGTGCGCCAGGAGTCTTTGCGCTCGGTTTCGTCCGACCTCTCCAAACGGCTCGAGGTGACGCTGCCGTCGACGATACTCTCGCTCATCAACGCGCTCGCGCCTGTCGACGAGTACCTGCAGCGGCATTGCGTAAACGTCGGCCTGCTGAACGGGCTCATCGGGACATGGCTCGGAATGGGAAAGCCGGAGATCGACAACCTTGTGCTGATCGGGCTGCTCCACGATTGCGGAAAAGCGCTGATCCCGTCAAGGGTGCTCATGGCGCCGCGCAAGCTCACAACCATCGAGTTCGAGGTCATAAAAATGCACCCGGTAAACAGTTACGAGCTGCTCTCCGAATTCCCCGAGCATTTGCGGCGCTCGGCTCGGAGCCACCACGAGAAAATCTGCGGGCTGGGTTATCCGGACGGCCTATTGGACGTGGACATACCGCTGGAGGCGCGAATAACGGCGATATCCGACATCTACGACTCGATGGTGTCCCGGCGCGCGTATAAGAACCCCATAAGCCCGTTCAGCATCCTTGCCACGCTTGCAGGGCTCAAGCACACGGATCTTGACGCCGGGCTGGTGGAAGTGTTTATTGCCTATATGCCGCTCGAGCTTTATGGCAAGCCTGTGCTGATGAACGACGGCACGATCGGTATCGTGCGGTCATTCGACCCCGAAGACCCCGAGCACCCCATGATCGAAATGGACGGCCGCCTCATACAGAGCAGCGATGCGCTGCACTGCGTATCGATGTACATCGAAAACTAGGAGCCTGCTTCTAGGCGTGCCGGGTTCGACTCCCGCCACCCTGGCCGTCGTCCCATTCCTCCGCGTCGGTGTCGTCCGTCATTTATCCGTCGTCCCATTCCTCCGCGTCGATGTCGTCCGTCAT
>Ga0123353_10016767_pt1 | contig 10724 bp, 19 predicted proteins | sample TergutLab28metaG_3_FD_92763 | JGI IMG/M metagenome (GOLD analysis project Ga0123353, IMG submission 92763) | Labiotermes labralis P3 segment gut microbial communities from Petit-Saut dam, French Guiana - Lab288 P3 | ecosystem: Host-associated > Arthropoda: Insects > Digestive system > Gut ... | reverse complement strand
GGAAAGAACAGGAGGGTTTAGTTTATGGATTCAATGGACGTCGTTGGTTTATTAGCGGGATTTGCTTTTGTCGGGGTCGGTGTTTTCCGGCTGGTGAAGCGATACTACCTGAAAAAGCGCTGTACGGCTCAGGTGGTCGGCACTGTCATAGAAACAACTTCTACTCGGGGAATCCACGAAGATGATTCATGGGGGACCAGAACTCATTTCGTGAAATTCGGGTATTCGGTGGAAGGGGCCGAGTATGAGAAACGGCATATCATTAGCGGCAGTCAGTATAACGCGCTGGACTCGGGGCAGGAAATCACCGTGTGCTACGATCCCTCCGACCCGAAGCGCTGTTATGCTTTGGAAATCAAACATCGCATCATTTTGACGACAATTTATCTCGTATCCGGCGCGCTTCTTTTACTGGCGTTTTTACCGCGTTGATAATGCAACAAAAAAACAACCGCTGGACAGAATATTCCCCAGTGGTTGCTTTTTTATTGTCTGTAATCAGTCCACCAGCTCGATAAAGCACATCTCGGCGGCATCGCCCCGGCGCGGGCCGGTGCGTATTATCCTGGTGTACCCGCCGTTGCGGGCCCTGTACTTCGGCGCAATATCGTCGAACAGCTTTTTCACCACATCTTCCTTTGTGATGAACGCCATAGCGTTACGCTTGTTGTGCAGCGAATCTTCCTTGGCCAGAGTTATCATCTTTTCGGTGAGCGCGCGAACCTCTTTGGCGCGTGTAACCGTCGTCTCTATCCTGCCTTTTTCAAGCAGGAATGTGACCATACCGCGCAGCATCGCCATGCGGTGATCCGTCGTCCGGCCGAGCTTTCTGGTCCCGGGCATAATATTTCAGCTCCTTTTTATCGTAGGGACGATTATCAATCGCCCGTGCAAAATATCTTATTCTTCTTCCTTGCGCAGGGCGTATCCCAGCTCGTCAATCTTCTCCATGACCTCCTCGAGCGACTTGCGGCCGAGGTTGCGCACCTTCATCATATCATCCTCGGTCTTGGATATGAGATCCTCCACCGTGTTGATGTTGGCCCGCTTGAGGCAATTGAACGACCTAACCGAAAGATCCAGCTCCTCAATCGTCATCTGCAGCACCTTTTCGCTGCCGGTAATGGCCGATTCCACCATGATCTCGGTGCCCAAAACGCTGTCGGTCAGCTCGACGAACAGGTTGAGATGCTCGGTCAGCACCTTGGCCGCCAGCGAAACCGCCTCCTGAGCGCCCACCGTGCCGTTTGTCCACAGCTCCAGCGTGAGTTTGTCGAGGTCGGTCACGTTGCCGACGCGGGTATTTTCCACCTTGTAGTTGGCTTTGATCACCGGCGTGTAAATCGAATCGACCGGCAGCAGCCCGATGATGTTGGCGTTCTGGCCTTGCTTGTTGCGCTCGGCCGAGATGTATCCCCGCCCGGTGTCTAGGGTGATCTCCATATAGAGCCTCGCCCCGTCGGACATGCCGCAGATATACATATCGGGGTTGAGAATCTCCACCTCGCTGTCGTGCATGATCGACGCGGCGGTGATGTCCCCCTCGCCCTCGACGTCGATGGTGACCATCTTGGGCCCGTCGCCGTGTATGCGGGCGGTCAGCCCCTTGATATTGAGGATGATTTCGGCGACGTCTTCCTTAACGCCGGGGATTGTTGAAAACTCGTGCAATACGCCGTCAATCTTGATAAAATTGACCGCCACGCCCTCCAGCGACGACAGCAGCACCCGCCGCAAAGAATTACCCAGCGTGATGCCGTAGCCTTTCTCCAGCGGCTCTATCACGAACCGCCCGTAGGTGCCGTCGGGCGAAATTTCGGCTATATCTATTCTTGGCCTCTCGATTTCTATCATTGAGCAACCTCCTTCATATTCTCAAATAAATTATACGCTTAAACACTTACTTGGAGTACAACTCAACAATGAGGGTCTCTTCGACAAAGAGGTCGATGTCCTCGCGCTCGGCGCGGCCGAGTACCTTCGCCGACAGATTGTCCCTGTCAAGCTCCAGCCATTTGACGATGGGTTTGGCCGAATTCGCCTCGACCACCGCCTGAATCTTTGGGCTTTCCTGCGACTTCTTGGCGATGGCGATAGTCTCGCCCGCTTTGACCAGATAGGACGGGATGTCGACCCGCTTGCCGTTGATGGTGAAATGGCCGTGGGTGACCAGCTGCCGGGCCTCCTTGCGGGATGACGCCCAGCCCAGACGGTAAACCACATTATCAAGACGGCTCTCGAGCGTGGCCAGCAGGTTTTCGCCCGTGACGCCCTGATGCTTGGTCGCCATATCATAATAATGATGGAATTGCTTCTCGAGGACGCCGTAGTAGCGACGGGCCTGCTGTTTGGCGCGCAGCTGCATACTGTACTCGGACGACTTCTTGCGGCCCTGACCGTGCTGGCCGGGAGGGAAAGACCTGCGCTCTACCCCGCATTTGCCCGAATAACAGCGGTCGCCCTTGAGGAACAGCTTCTGCCCCTCGCGGCGGCAAAGCTTGCATGATGGACCTGTATATCTTGCCATATTAAACTCTCCTTCTCTTGGGGGGACGGCAGCCGTTGTGAGGGATCGGCGTGACGTCCTTGATGAGGGTAACCTCGAGCCCGGCGCCCTGCAGCGCGCGAATGGCGGCCTCACGTCCCGACCCCGGCCCCTTCACGAAAACCTCGACGACCTTGAGCCCGTGCTCCATGGCCGCCTTGGCCGCCGTCTCGGCCGCCGACTGGGCGGCAAACGGGGTGGATTTGCGGGAACCGCGGAAACCCAGCTCACCGGCCGAAGCCCACGAGATGGCGTTGCCGTTTGTGTCGGTGATGGTCACGATGGTATTGTTGAAGGTCGACTGGATATGCGCCGCGCCCCGTTCGATATTCTTGCGCTCGCGGCGGCGGCGGACAGCGCCCCTTTTGGCTGGTTGTTTTGCCATATCTTTGCGTTTCCTCCTTACTTCTTCTTGTTGGCCACGGTTCTCTTGGGCCCTTTGCGGGTGCGGGCATTGGTCTTTGACCTCTGGCCGCGGACGGGAAGGCCCTTGCGGTGACGTATCCCGCGGTAGCACTGTATATCAATCAGGCGCTTTATGTCAAACGCCAGACTGCGGCGAAGGTCGCCTTCCACCGCCAGATTCTTGTCGATATACTCGCGCAGCTTGGAAACGTCATCCTCGGTAAGGTCGCGGACGCGGGTGTCGGGATTCACCCCGGTTGAGCTTATAATGTCGTCCGCCGTTTTGCGTCCGATTCCGAAAATATAGGTGAGACCGATCTCCACCCTTTTGTCTCTGGGCAGGTCAACACCGGCTATACGAGCCATATTTTTTCCTCCTAATCTAGCCTTGTCTTTGTTTGTGCTTGGGATTTTCGCAGATCACCCTGATGACGCCCTTGCGCCGGACGATCTTGCATTTTTCGCAGATTTTCTTTACAGAAGGCCTGACTTTCATTGTAAACAATCCTTCCTTTAATCCTATTTGGTGCGCCACGTGATCCGGCCGCGGGTAAGGTCGTAGGGGGACATCTCCACCGTCACCTTATCTCCCGGCAGGATTTTGATGAAGTTCATGCGGAGCTTGCCGGAAATATGGGCCAGAATTACCTTGCCGTTCGGCAGCTCGACCTTGAACATAGCGTTCGGCAGCGCCTCTCGGACGACGCCTTCAATCTCAATTACGTCCTGTTTTGACAAGTAAAAGACCCCCCAATTTAGATAATAGATACCAGACAATAGATGTTAGATTTTTAATGTTGATGCTATTGCCCTTGTATCGTACGCAGCGCTTGCCGTATTTGTCTGTTCGTGCTTATTTCCTCTTTTACGAATACCCGCCCCGTGGGTCTGAGATGCCGGGGATTTTTCCGCTTGGGCTTTTCCAGCTTTCGGCGGCGTCCGTTTGCGATGTAGATGAAGTTATCATCCGCGCCTACCACAACATAAATCCCGTTCTTCTCAGCGTCGCGCCCCGCCAGAGCCTCGACCGCCGCCCCGGCCCGAATCCCGTCATTTCTCATACGCTTATCCATTTTCAATTCTGAATTATGCATTATGAATTATGCATTGTCAAATACGTTTATCCATTTTCAATTCTGAATTATGCATTATGAATTATGCATTGTCAAATACGTTTATCCATTTTCAATTCTGAATTATGCATTATGAATTATGCATTGTCAAAATGACCGGCCCGTCGGAGGTGATCGCTATCGTGTGCTCGTAATGAGCCGACAGCTTGCCGTCAATCGTCACTACCGTCCAATCGTCGGGCAACACCCTGACGGCTTTTGTTCCCTGGTTGATCATGGGTTCGATGGTGAACGTCATGCCGGGGAACAGCCGCGCCCCTCTGCCGGGAGCGCCGAAATTAGGAACACTGGGTTCCTCGTGAAGGGTCGTGCCTATTCCGTGGCCGGTGTAATCCCGCACCACCGAGTAGCCGCGCCCTTCGGCATACCGCTGAACAGCGTTTGAAATGTCGCCGATCCTGCCGCCCGCCACGGCCAGTTTCAGTCCCTGCCAAAACGCCTGCTCGGTCGATTCGATCAAGCGTCTCGCGTCGTCTGAAATATCGCCGCAAGCGAAAGTACAGGCGCTGTCGCCGTGATACCCCCCGATGCCGACGCATACGTCAATGCTGACTATGTCACCCGCCTTTAGGGTTCTTTTGCCGGGTATGCCATGGATGACCTCATCATTGATCGAAACGCAGGCGGTATTCGGGTAGCCGTTGTATCCGAGGCAGCTGGGTATCCCCCCGCCATCCTCGATCACCCTCCTGCATATGGCGTCAAGCTCAAGGGTGGTCACCCCCGGCTCGACCGCCGCTCCCGCCGCCCGCAATGCCCGCGCGGTCAAAACGCCCGCCTCGCGCATGATGGCTATTTCCCTGCCGGATCTTTGAATAATCAAGATTATTTCTCCAGCGCTTCCAGAGTAAGCCGGGTGGTTTCTTCCACACTGCTTTGGCCGCAAACTACGACCAGCTTGCCCTGTTTCTCGTAATAGCTCTTTAGGGGTTCGGTCTGCTCGTGATAAACGCTCAGACGCTTGGCAATCGTTTCGGATGAGTCGTCCGTCCGCTGAATAAGGGCGCCTCCGCATTTGTCGCACACGCCCTCCACCTCGGACTTTTTGTCCGTGACGTGGTAGGTCGCGCCGCAATCCGCGCAGACGCGGCGTCCGGACAGGCGGGCGATAATCACTTGGTCGTCAACCTCGATGTCAATGACCTTGGTTATCTCGACTCCGCTCCCGTCCAGCGCCTCGGCCTGAGGAATGGTGCGGGGGAATCCGTCGAGGATGAATCCGTTCTGGCAGTCATCCTTTGCGATTCTTTCCCGCAGCAGGTCGATGACGATCTGGTCGGGGACCAGCTGGCCCTCGTCCATGTACTTCTTCATCTCCTGCCCAAGCTCACTGCCGCTTTTCAGCGCCGCCCTGATGATGTCGCCTGTGGAAACGGCGGGGATACCTAACTTGGCCGAAATAACCTCGGCCTGAGTCCCTTTTCCCGCGCCGGGCGCCCCCAGCATGATGATATTGACCGGTTTGCCGGAAGCATTTTTCTTCTTGAATAACATACCGCGTTCTTCCTTTCTTTTTGCAACCCAGAAAACGTGCCGTAGTGGGAGCCGAAACCGGCCCCCACGTTTATGAACACGAAATCCTATTCCAAGAAGCCTTTGTAGTGACGCATAAGCATCTGCGATTCGAGAGCCTGAACCGTGTCAAGCGCGACGCCCACGAGGATGATGATGGATGTGCCGCCCATGCCGAGGTTGACCTTAAATATCGCACTCAGCAGGTTGGGCAGAATCGCCACAACGCTGAGCAACAAAGCGCCGATAAGTGTGATGCGGGAGATGATTTTGGATATAAAATCGCTGGTGGGCTTGCCCGGGCGTATGCCGGGAACCGTGCCCGAATTCTTCCGCAGGTTATTGGCCATTTCCACCGGATTATACTGTATCGCCACGTAGAAGTAGGCGAACGCCAGCACAAGCAGGAATGTCAGGCCGGAATAAACATAAGAGTTGCTGTGGAAAAAGTTGAGAGTCTTGTACCAGAACAGGTCGCCGGTCATAACGCCGTCTCTCATCCTCGTGGGGTCGGAGCCGTAAATCAGCCCCGACAGCGTGGATGGCACCATCAGAATGGAGGAGGCGAAGATGAGGGGCATGACGCCCGACATATTGATCTTGATGGGCATGTGTGTGCTCTGCCCGCCGTAAACCTTCCGGCCGACCACCCGTTTGGCGTACTGCACCGGGATTCTGCGCTCGGCCGAGTTCATGAACACTATGAAAGCCACGACGCCGAGGAACAGGATGGTAATCGCCGGGACGTAGATGAGTTTGGTGACGTCGCCGTTGCCCGAAATGCCCGCGATGCCGTCCCTGAGGTAATAATACATCGTGTAGAAAGCCGTCGGCCCGCGGGCCACGATGCTGGCAAACAGCAGCATCGAGATGCCGTTGCCCAGACCGAACTGGTTGATCTGCTCGCCGAACCACATCATAAGAGCGGTACCGGCGGTGATGACAAGTATGATGACGGCCGGGACGTAGAAGTTCTGGTAGAAAGCGCCGTCGACCTTCATAAGCGCGCCCGAGCCTTTGATGAACATGTAATAGGCGAACGCCTGAACCAGACCGAGAACTATCGTGACATAACGCGTCAGCGCGGCGATCTTTTTGCGCCCGTCTTCTTCTTTCTGCATGCGCTCCAGCGCCGGAATGGCTACCGTGAGGAGCTGCATGATGATGGATGAATTGATGTAGGGCGTGATGCCCATCGTGAACAGGGTGGCGTTCTCAAACGCGCCGCCCGACAGGTTGCTCAGGTAGCTGACCAGTCCGGTGCCGCCCTCGCCCGCCGAAACGCCCTGCACGTACGCCTTTAGCACCGAAGGATCCAGGAAAGGAACCGGCACGGCCGCGCCCAGACGGAAGACGACCACGATCAGCAGCGTGAAGAATATTTTCTTGCGCAAATCGGGAATGGCAAACGCGTTACGCAGTGTTTTAAGCACTTAGATCACCTCTGCCTTTCCGGTAGCTTTGGCTCCTTTAGCTTTGGCTTCTTTAACTTTGGCGCCTTTAACTTCGGCCCCTTTGGCTTTGGCTTCTTTAGCTTCGGCCCCTTTAGCTTTGGCCCCTTTAACTTCGGCTCCCTGAACCGGCTCGGCTTTTTTGGTCAGCTCGGCTTTGCCGCCGGCCGCCTCGATTTTTTGTTTGGCCGTCTCGGAGAAAGCCGCCGCCCGAACCGTAAGCTTGCGCTCAAGCTCGCCGTTGCCGAGAACCTTCACGCCGTCAAGCTCCCGCTTAATCAGCCCGGCCTCGATGAGAACCTTGGCGTCGACAATAATGCCGTCTTCCAGCAGGTTGAGCTTCTCGACATTGATGAAGGCGTATTTTTTCGCGAAGATGTTGTTGAATCCACGCTTGGGAATCCGCCTTTGAAGGGGCATCTGGCCGCCCTCAAAGCCCGCCCGCGTACCGCCGCCCGCACGGGATTTCTGCCCCTTGTGGCCCCTGCCGGCGGTTTTGCCGTTGCCCGAGCCCATACCGCGGCCGACGCGTTTTACCTCACGGGTCGAACCGGGAGCCGGAGATAAGTTTTCTAACCTCATGATAATCTTCTCCCCTCTTTATTTCTCGACCCGCACAAGGTGGGATAGTTTGAATATCTGCCCGCCCGTCTGGGCGTTGTCCGGCTGCTCGGCCACGTCGCCCGGCCTTTTCAGCCCCAGAGCCGCCGCCGTCGCCAGCTGGGTCTTGCTGGAGCCGATGAGGCTTTTCACCAAGGTAATTTTTACTGTCTTTTTCGCCATCTCGACCCCTCCTATTCTGCTGCTGTTTCAGGCGCTTTTTCCGCTGCTTTTTTGGATGCTTTTTTCTCAACCGGTTTTTCTGATACTTTTTCCGCTGCCTTTTTCTCAACCGGTTTTTCTGATACTTTCTCTGCTGCTTTTTTCTCAACCGGTTTTTCTGATACTTTCTCTGCTGCCTTTTTCTCAACCGGTTTTTCTGATACTTTTTCTACTGCCTTTTTCTCAACCGGTTTTTCCGCCGCTTTTTGCTCTGCTTGTTCCGCGGGTTTTTCGGGTGATTTGCGGCCCAGTATCTCCTGCACGGTCTTGCCGCGCACGGCGGCGATCTGGTTGGCGTCGCGCAGTGACCTCAGCCCCTGCATGGTGGCTTTAATCACGTTGCCCGGATTGGTCGAGCGCAGCGCCTTGGTGCGGATGTCCTTGATACCGGCGGCCTCGAGCACGGCGCGTGCCGACCCGCCCGCGATAACGCCGGTACCGGGAGCGGCCGGTTTTAGCAGGACGCGTCCGGCGCCGTAGCAACCCAGCACCTCGTGGGGGATTGTGCTCCCCTTGAGGGAAATCTTAACCATATTCTTCTTGGCGTCCTCGATTCCCTTGCGGATAGCCTCGGGAACCTCCCCCGCCTTGCCCATTCCGATGCCCACCGTACCGGCTCCGTCGCCCACGACCACGAGAGCCGCGAACTTGAAGATGCGCCCGCCCTTGACGGTCTTGGCTACCCGGTTGATGGCCACGACTTTTTCTTTAAATTCGGAATCCTGTTCTCTTCTCGGTGCGTCAAATCTAGCCAAAGTAATATACCCCCCTTAGAAGTTCAGGCCGCCCTCGCGGGCGCCTTCGGCCAGTTCTTGCACACGGCCGTGGTACAGGTAGCCGCCGCGGTCAAACACGACGGCGGTAATGCCTTTCGCGGCGGCGCGTTCGGCAATCATCTTGCCGACCTTGCGGGCCGCCTGCTTGTTTCCGCCGCCGCCCTCGAACGATTTCTCGTTGGAAGCGGCCGACGCCAGTGTCACGCCTTTTGTATCATCGACGACCTGGGCGTAAATATGGCACGAGGAGCGGAAAACATTGAGACGGGGACGCTCGGGCGTGCCGGTTATCTTGCCGCGCACACGGGTGTGGCGGTGGAGGCGCGCTTTATTCGTATCGGGACTTTTTATCATTGCTTTTCACTCCTTCCTCTATTTCTTGCCTTTACCGGCCTTGCCTTCCTTCTTGCGGACGTGCTCGCCGGTGTAGCGTACTCCTTTGCCCTTGTAAGGCTCCGGCGGGCGCTTTTTGCGTATCTCGGCGGCAAACTGGCCGACCTTCTGCTTGTCGGAACCGTTGACGACGACCTTGCCCGGCGCGGGAACCTCGATGGTGATCCCCTCGATCTCCGGCATGATGACCTGATGCGAATACCCCAGATTCATGACAAGGCTGTTGCCCTGTTTCTGAGCACGGTAACCCACGCCGACGATGTCCAGTTCTTTCTTGAAGCCCTGCGAGACCCCCTCTACCATGTTGGCGATGAGGGTGCGCGACAGGCCGTGGAGCGAACGGTTGAGCCTGCTGTCGTCGGGGCGGTGAACCATGATGATCGACCCGTCTATGGCGATTTCCATATTCTCGTGGATGCTCTGTGACAGCGTGCCCTTAGACCCCTTGACGGTGACCAGATTGTCGCCGCCGACCGTCACATCGACCCCGGCGGGTATCGCTATCGGCTTTCTGCCAATACGTGACATGTTAACATTCAGTCCTTTCATGCTAGATACCAGAAAACCAAAATCTATTATCTAGCATCTAGTATCTAGTATCTAACTTACCAGACGAAGGCCAGCACTTCGCCGCCTACGTTTTCCTGTCTGGCCTGCCTGTCGGTCATGACCCCCTTGGAGGTGGACACGATGGCGACGCCGAGACCCTTGAGCACCTTGGGTATCTCCTGCGAACCGGCGTAAATCCGCTGGCCGGGCTTCGACACCCTCTTGAGGCCGGTGATGGCGGGATTCTTCTTGCCGTCGATGTATTTGAGCGACACCCGGATGACGCCCTGGGCGATCTTTTTATCCTCAATTACCGTGAAGTTCTTGATGTATCCCTCTTCCTTGAGTATGCGGGTAATCGCCTTCTTCATGTTGGACGCGGGGATGTCGACCGTATCGTGCCCCGCGCGGCTTGCGTTGCGGATGCGGGTAAGCAGGTCCGCGATTGTATCAGAAATCTGCATTCTTTATTCCTCCTTGCCTTACTTACCAGCTCGCCTTGCGTACGCCGGGAATATGCCCCTGATGGGCAAGATTCCTGAAGCACACGCGGCAGATGCCGTATTTGCGCAGGTAGGCGTGGGGGCGGCCGCAAATCTTGCAGCGGCTGTACGCCCGGGTGGAAAACTTAGGCTTGCGCTGCTGTTTTACCTTCATTGATGTTTTAGCCATTTATTTTCCCTCCCCTTATCTCGCGAACGGAGCGCCCATAAGCGTGAGCAGCTCGCGCGCTTCCTCATCGGTCTTGGCGGTGGTGACGAGGCAGACGTCCATGCCCCGTATCTTGTCGATCTTATCATAATCGATCTCGGGGAAGATCAGCTGCTCCTTCAGGCCCATGTTGTAGTTGCCCCGGCCGTCGAAGGAATTCAGGTTGATCCCCCGGAAGTCGCGCACGCGGGGCAGCGCCACATTGAACAGCCGGTCGAGGAACTCGTACATCCGCTCTCCCCGGAGGGTGACCTTGGCGCCGATGATCATTCCCTCGCGCAGCTTGAAGTTGGCGACCGACTTTTTGGCCTTGCAGGCTACGGCTTTCTGTCCGGTGATCTGACCCAAATCGCGCAGGATAGCTTCCATGATTTTGGCGTTGTCCCTCGCCTCGCCCGACCCCACGTTGACCACTATCTTGTCAATT
>Ga0123353_10016764_pt1 | contig 10725 bp, 9 predicted proteins | sample TergutLab28metaG_3_FD_92763 | JGI IMG/M metagenome (GOLD analysis project Ga0123353, IMG submission 92763) | Labiotermes labralis P3 segment gut microbial communities from Petit-Saut dam, French Guiana - Lab288 P3 | ecosystem: Host-associated > Arthropoda: Insects > Digestive system > Gut ... | reverse complement strand
GCACGATATATTGAGACAATTTATTCGCTTTATCACTTAGCTTCGTCAAAATGACAAGCTATAGCTTGTGTTTCCCCTACTTGACCCGTCTATATATAGCCGGTTGAACCTGTTGGAAATCCCCCTGTATCCCACTTAATGTCTCACTCAAGCCTATGAAAAGATACCCGCCTACCTCCAACGCGTCGTGATATCTTTTTGCCAGGGCTTGTTTTGTTGGTGAGTCAAAATAAATCATTACATTTCTGCAGAATATTATATGAAACTTCCTTCTGAATTTTGCACCGAAGTTGGTCATAAGGTTAAGCTGACCGAACTTAACACCTTGCGCAAGCACCGGTTTGATCTTATATTTTTCTTCTCCGACCTTGTCAAAATACTTGAGTTTCCAAGCCTTTGGCAGGTGCTCAAAGTGTTCCTCGGGATATATCCCCGCTTTTGCCATATCTAAGACCCTTGTTGAAATGTCTGTTGCAAGGATCGTGGTATCCCACCCTGCGATTTTCGGGCCGAACCATTCCCGCATTACCATAACAGTTGTATAGGCTTCTTCTCCCGATGCGCATCCGGCACTCCATATACGAAGGTCTTTGTCACGAACCTCCGAAGTCCAGAACGGCAACGCAACTTCCTCCATGAATCTATAGTGAGTTTCCTCGCGCATAAAGTAGGTGTAGTTTGTTGTCAGCTTAGTCATGAGGGTATTGATTTTCGCACCGCTTTTATCGGCAAATACATCGTTAATATAGTCATGGAAGCCTTCAAAGCCCTCTGATATGATAAAGTTGGAAAGACGCCCTTCTATGAGCGTTCTTTTCTTCTCAAGATTGACTCCAAAATTCGTTTTTATATAATCACGCAGGCGGAAAAAGTCATTATCGGCTATCTGCATTCTTCTTACACTCCTTAATTTCCTGCTGCGTTTACCTCAAATACCGTATTCACATCGATCAACTGTTTGACCTCACCGGCTGAAATGCCTACCGCTTTAATGAAATGATTCTTTATAGCGTTGCCTGTTGTTGTCGGCGGGTCTTGAATGTTTTCATCCTCTATATCCGTTACATCTTGTACGCCGTCGACCAGAATACCCACACTCATATCGTCCATGCTGAGTACGATTATACAGGTCAGGTCAGTATATACAACTTCTTCGCCGCCAAAACGCATTCCCATGTCGATCACCGGAACTACGTTGCCTCGAAGATTGATTATACCTTTGACATAGGTATGTGTATGCGGGACAAGTGTTATATCCTGAACACTTATAATCTCCACCACATAACTTATCTCAATACCGTAACCAACATCGCCAACAAGGAAAGTCAGATATTTCCCCTGCATAATGTCTTCCGCACTTGTACCCATTTCCATCATGTCATGCATATCATTCACCATCCTGTAAAACTTTTTGGGACGCTACATCATCAAGTCCAGCAATAACCCTCTAATATCGTCGATCTTATTTAGTATCTCGATTTTATCGGCATGTTCCTTGATGACTTCTTTCCCGAGGGCATCCAGTTTTTCGTCTACGATCTGTACTGTAGCTATATACCGATGCCGCCCGCGGGAAGCATATGCGTCCTCTCTCGAAAAAGTATATCCGTTACTAACGATTTCGTCAAGAAATTCTCGTATAAGTCTGCGATATTTTTCCAGTTCCCTTACATCGACCCTGTCGGCAAGGCGTTGTCCCTGCTCGTCGATCTCCTTTTTTAAGTCCGTAATACGGGCTGCATACATCTCTTGTGACATATCAGTAAGAGTGCGGCGAAATACACTGCTTTCAATCTCGCCGGCGCCACGCACTTCCTGTCCGCGCGTCTGTACGATACCCGATTCGGTGGCTCTCTGCCCTTGAACTCTCATATTACTCATAATACACCTCCGGTGTGTTAGGGGTTAGATGTTAGACGCCAGGTGTTAGGGGACGAGGAAACGGGGATTAAACGTTATCCGTTAAGTTTTTTTGTCAAACATTTCCGGTGTGTTCGGGACTGACTGGACATATCCGCCGATCCCTTTTCTTTTTGCGCTTTTTTCGTCAATCTCTTTGGTGAGGCTCTCTTTTTTTTCCTTCAGGGTATTTAGATTTTTGTCATTGGTCAACGCGCATGCTTCCAGTTCTTCATGGATTTTTTTCTTTAGCTCTTCGATTTTACTGTTTTTTTCACCGGATGACGTTAAAGCGTTGGATTGCATCAGGGGGTTCGATTCCTGATGCAATCCTTTGATTTCTTCAATGAGCTTTTCTCTCTTGTCTAGTGAGATATTAAATGCTTCTATGTCATCCTTGGCGAGAAGATTAGACTGTTCTTCCGTTATTTTGCGAATTTTCTCATATAGTTCAAGCTCCTCGCTTAGCAGCTTCGACAACCGCTCTGATTCCGCAGATGCTGTTTTGCTCACGCTCTTTCCTCTCCCACTAATTGTATTTGACCTCTGTTCGATTTGCTGATCTCTTTCCACGCTTCTCTTATGCTATCGACCATTTCGATGATCGGATCGAGAGGTTCTGTCGTTTTATGCATATTTGCTTCAGCTAAGCCCCTTAATGCAAAGTCATACAGTTCAAGCAGCTCTTCGGATATCGTATAGTTCATATCAAGGCTGTTTATAAGCTCAGAAACTATCAACTGTGCTTTGATCAAGTGCTTGTGGGCTCCTGCTACATCATTTTTTGCGATACCGCGTTTGCCGAGAACGATGTTTTTCTTAAGCGCATCGTACAGCATAACTATTAAATCGACCGGCCCTGCTGTTAAAACATCCTGCCTGCGATAAGCATCATGCGGACGCGAGTTTATCATAACCATCTGTTGCATTTAACTATATCCTTTCGGTGTTTTGCTAACCGCCGAGCATTGCGCTGAACCAGCCGCCCTGTTGCTGCAGTTTCTGCATCGATGTTTCCATTTGAGCAAAGATCCTGTATAACTTGTCCTCTTCCGCAAACATTCTTGCCTGCATTCTCTCGATTTGTTCATTTACACGTTTTAGTGAATCCTCGAGACCTTTTGTTGAAGTAGGTTGACTTATATTTACGTAGTCACGCATAAGGCCGTCGATCTTATACAATAAGCCTACGCCTTTTGAGCCCGTGCCTGAGTTATCGATCCTTATGAATATATCCGCGACCATATCAGGGTCGCTTTCGATCGCTTCTCTTAGCCTTTCTTCGTTGATCATTATCTGACCGCCGGTCCCGTCAAAGTAGCTCCCGGTTGTGAGACCGATTTGAGACGGGCTTAGCCCGACACCTTCGATTTCTTCAAAGAATGACCTGCGTAGGCTTGAGACAAGGTTTTGTATTCCCTGATCGTTTCTGAGAATACCTTTTCTTGCAATCGCTTCCCATTCATCGATCTGCCTGTCCGTCATTCCTTGCTTTTCCTCATCGGTCAACGGTTTGTATGAAACTTCATTTCCGGTTTTACGCTCGTTAAGTAAACCTTCGAGCCGCTTGATGATCGAGTTGTATGAGTCTATAAATTCTTTGATCGCGTTAAATGCCGGGGTCGAGTCACGGACAAGGTTGACACTGATCGCTTCGCCGCTGAATGTCTCGTTGAGCGTAAGGCCTACTCCCCTGTAATCAAAGTTATTTGTATTACTTCTGACTTCTTCGTTATTTATTATGGCTATCGCTTGTTGACCGCTACGGACAATAGCCGGCGATCCTGTTTCCCCATCTATCAAAGCGATTTTGCCAACGTCTCCACGGATCAGGTTAAAGAAGTTACTATCGCTGTAAATTCCAAGTTGTGTTCCGGCAGGGTTGATGTTTGTCCCAGTACGGGCTTCCAGAGTGAACTGATCCGTAAGGCGGTCGTATTTCATGTTTACGCCCGCTTCATTGTTGATCCTTGTGATCATTTCACTTAATGAATCCGTAGCGCGTATCAAGACATTGACATTTTCGCCGCCGGTATTAAAAGTCAATCTTGCTTCGCCCGCCATGACGACTACATCACGCTGCGGCGGAGTAAATACTGTTCCTTCGAGAGTTTTTGTTGTTTCATCCCATTCACCAAGTTCATGCGTTACTGCAGAATCACCGCTGCCGAACTTAACGGACAGCTTTCCGTCTTCACCTTGTGTTATAACGCCTTCGCTGCTGCTAAATCTCCACTCCCCGTTGACCTCTTGAGCGGTTACGACTATATCTCTTGCCGCTCCGCCAACACCTTCCGGGATCGCCATTGAGCCTCTGAAGGTTGCCGGTACGTCTTCTGTAAATCTATTTGTCAATTCGTTCCAATTGAGTGTACGTTCTGTTCCGCCGGCTTTGATCGTAAGCGGTCCTGTTCCGTCCCATCCGTCAACATCGACATCAACGCCGGCACTGTTTTTGAATGTCCATGTAGTGCCTACACGTTCGATTTTTACGTCTTCGTTACCAACCTTTACCGTACCGCCGTCATGGGTCCATGAAATCTTCCCGCCGTTTGCAAATTCAATGTCCCCAAGCCTTGCGCCTGTTGCAAAGCCGTTGTTATTTGCACTTACTCCGCTCGCGGTCGTAAGATGCGCACCTTTTGCAAGCTGGGTAACACTGTTGATCGAGAAGTTACCAAGCGGTGACCCGGCGTTGGTCCTTATAGTGACCGCACCGGTATTTGCGCCTGTAGCTGTAGCTTTGGTCGCATTAAAAGTATTTCTGTTCATCATTGTTTTTGAACCTAAGTTCGACAGGAATGTCGTTCTTAAGCTCTGGATCTCGTCTTTGATCCCTGTATGTGTCTGCTGTCTCCATTCAATGAGCTTTCTGTTGCGCATTTGGTTGTCGATCTTAAACTGATGCATGCGCAGCGTTTGCTGGATGATAAAGTCTGTGTCCATCCCGGAAGCAAGACCCATCATTCTTGTAGGTTGCGATCTCATCGGGTTAATCATAAAATACACCTCAAATCCTTTTGATTCAATTTATTCCGGTCCTCCATGACCGACATAGATACCTATAGATACCTGTATATCCAATATCGTATTGTTTGTGCTAAATCTTTAATCTTTTTTTAGTATTTTCAGATAATTTTCTCAAACTTTTTGAGAATGTTTTTTATGCTGTCCATATCCGGATAACTGTTACCGGACCACGAACTGTATTCGTACTTTATCTCTGCTTGTTTCCCAAGCTGTTGACCTGCATTTTTGCGGATGCTTTCGACGATCCTGCTTATGATATTATCTGCATTTCTTTTACCGAGTTCCACAAACATTATTGCAAAAACACCATCGCCCGCATAAGCCGGAATATCTGTTTCGCGTAACGCGTCTGATATCGTTTTTGCCGCGCTGCGGAGCAGCTCTTCCCGGCCCGCGTTTTTTTCATCGCCAAGTTTTATCGAAACCGCGGCAAATGTAAGTGAACCTCCATAACGCCGCTGCCTGTATAACTCCCTTAAAACCGGTTTGCGCATTCCGTCTGTTGTGAGCATATTATATTCCATATGCTGCCCGGCGCTAAACTCTTCCCAGCGTTTTTGCGCGTCACGTTTTTTCTTTGTCTCAAAACGCCTGTCAAATGTGCGGGTAAGCTCGTTTAGCTCTTTGTAGCCGAGAAATACTCCCCAACGGCCGTTTTCATTTATCACAAGCTTGTTTATGTCGCCTGATTGTGTCGCGCCGTCTGTCCGGTCATCTTCTGTGATGATTATGCGGAATTTTCTTGCGTGGAAGGTTTTATCATCGCCCCATGTCACGACCGCTATTGACGATCCGCCGGCTATCCTGAACTCACGCATCGGGTATAACCTTGCAACCGACTCGCGCCATTGTTTGAAGCTTTCCGGTGAAATAAACTTTTTATCGTGTTCGCTGAGATAATTATACGCGCTTATATAATCGAATGTGTTAAGAGAATTAAAATAATCATGAAGAATCGAATATGCTTCTTTTTCCGCATTAATACTTGCGGCTGCACGATCTGCCGCCCTTTGCTCAGCGTCTGTTCTTTGACGCTCGGCTGCTCGTTGACGTTCGTATGCTTGCTGACGCTCGTCCGTTGTTTGCTGGCGTTCGTCAGTTTGCTGGCGTTGTGCTGCCGACGGATACCTTTTTACCGGACGTGAGTATGTCTGACGGTCGCGAAACGTCGATTCGCGCTTAAACTTCTCACGAAGCTCCGTATATGCGATATTGATCTGTTTCATCAGCTCCTCGGAGCCCGGGTCGTCGCTTATATCGGGGTGATGCAATCTGCAAAGCTGCCTGTATGATGTTGTAACATCAGCCATTCCCGCGCCGACCTTGACGCCAAGTACCCTATAAGACTCAAGCAAATTGCTCATGGATCTCCTCACTTGTTTCTTTGCAACTCAAAGCAGTATCTCACATACAAAGTAATATTTCAAGATATAAAGCCGACATGGTAATAACGGAGAGCTGTAAAGCCGATATGGTAGTTGTTTGCTTTTGGAACTTCGCACGGTTACAGGTTATTCCTGATCTCTTTTAGGGCAATAACGGCTTGCTTAAAGTCAAACTCCCTTATAAGCCGGATCAACTCAACTCCTCCGGAAATATTCCGGAGTTCATCAAGGTAGTCGAAACTCTCTGTATTGCTGCTTTCCAGCAGCGGCATCAGCTTGTCAAGCAGTTTTTTTGCAGTTTCCGGATCATAGGCATCTGCCTCAGATACCTCCATTTGTGAAACCAGCTCCGCAACAAGCGGCGCAAACTCCACAAGCACTGCATTTAATTCCTCTTCAAGTATTTTTAATTGCAAGGGGGTAACATTGTTATCTCCGTCTTTTAACGCACTTTCAACAGCTTCTGCAGCCCCTTGTAAAAGAGCTTTGTCCAACTGCCCTGCGTTACTTTTTAATGTGTGCGCAAGTCTATGGGCAAGCTTGATTTCTCCGGCATTGACCGCTTCGGTCAACTCAATTATCTTGTTTTTATGTTCCTCATAAAAGTTAAGGACAAGCGAATCATGAAGCTTCGAGTCCCGTTGATTTTGTGTGACATCGTCAATAGCTTGCATTCTTACCGGTGTAAAATATTTCATAAGGCAATTCCATAATTCTTTAGTTGTAAACGGTTTACTGACACAATCTACCATACCGTATCTTTTATACAGCTCCCTATCCCCTGCCATTACATTTGCGGTTATTGCAATTATCGGTATTTCAACATTTAACTCATGTATTTTTTCAGCAGCCTCTATACCGTCCATAACAGGCATATGCATGTCCATAAAAATCAGGTCAAATTGCTTTTCGCCGCTCTCTATCCGGCTTTTTATCAACTCGATACCGTTTTTGCCATTGATAGCAACAACGGTCTGTAACCCTACTCTTGCAAGATGTTCGGATATCACCTGCCTGTTGAGGATATTGTCCTCACAGAGTAATACTTCACCTTCAAAAATCGGCTTTTCAATATCGCTGTTGATTGTTTTCGGTTCTGTTTTAATATCATCCGGGTTAACTGTCTTAAATGTCACTTCAAAACTGAATTTACTTCCGACCCCTTTTGTGCTTTCAACCATAAGCTTCCCACCCATAAGTTCAACGAAATTTTTTGTTATGCTAAGGCCAAGGCCCGTACCACCGTAATTACGTGTTGTGCCGGAATCTGCCTGAATAAACGGATCGAAGATTTTATTCAATTGCTCGGGAGTCATTCCTATGCCGCTGTCTTTGACTTCAAAATACATCGTTACCGAGTCACCGGTTGTTTTCTTGATGGTAGCGAGCACTTTGATAATACCGTTATTTGTGAATTTGATCGCGTTGGAAAGGAGGTTTATCAATACCTGACGAAGGCGCGCAGGGTCACCTATCGGCATTTGATTTACAGACGGTTCTGCATAAAAATATAAATTCAACCCTTTTTCATTTGCGTTCGGCAGCACTAACGAACGGCAATCCGTAAAAATCTCACTTATATCAAAAGGTATATTCTCAAGCTCCAGCTTGCCTGATTCTATCTTTGAGATATCCAGGATATCGTTTATTATAAGGAGCAGCCACTTTGCGCTTGACATGATTTTTGTCAGATATTCCCTTGTCTCCCTTGATATCTTCTCGTCGAGCGCAAGCTCCGAAAAACCTATAATGCTGTTCATCGGAGTCCTTATCTCATGGCTCATATTGGCAAGGAATTCACTTTTTGCCAAACTTGCGGAATGGGCGCTTTTCATTGCCGTTTCCAGGCTTCTCGCGAGGAAGGAGATAATGATCAATGTAACAATAAGTAAAATGATCAGGAAAAGGGCAAGGGTCGTCATGATTATCGCAAGGCTGCTGTTTATTAATGTTTGTGTCGCTTCCGCAGGTATCACAGAGATCAATATCAAGTTAGTATCTTTCAGCGGGGTAACAATAAAGTACGAAACACCAAGGTCGGTATCGTTTATCTGTGAAAAATGCTCACCGCTTTCGATAGTATCCATTATATAATTGCCATTATTTATATCCCGAATGTTTATTACAGTGGCTTCCGGACCCAGCGAGTAATAAGGGCGCGGGTGTACGATCACTATGCCGTCTTCATCTATCAATATTTGATATCCATCACCAATTACGGAGTACCGGCTGACTCTGTCTAAAACCGCTTCGAGTGTTATAGAGAAGCCGACAACCGCTCCGGTTTCGTTCAGTTTCGGTAAGAATGTACTGACTGCGATCGCAATATGCTCGCCAGAATATGACCAGAACGGATTGATCCTTGCAATTTCTCCTTCACCGGCGGCTAACGCCGCATAATACCATGGGCGGTCAAAAAGAGACCAGTCGTCTTCCGGGATCCACCCGGTAGCGTTAATGGTCTCTCCGCTTGTATATCCGATAAAGATATTTCCAATATAGTCATAGGCTTTGACAAAACCTTCTATAACGGGTAAATAATCTTGATCCGTTGTCATTGCGCTTAAGGTTATAACCATATTTTCCAGATTTTGGTTGGCCGCATCGAACCATGCTTCTATATCACTTGCATAAATCGCCTGCTCACGCTGGGCTATGTTTATTACATTGTCGGAAATTATATTATGCACGACAGTATTGACTATTATGTATATAGTTACCAACCCGAAGACCGACAGCGCCATGATCCCGATCGCCAGCTTAGTAGTGAAGCGCAGCTTTATATTACCCATCACTTTTTACCCTCGACCGCCATTATCTCATATTTTTACCAATATTACTACAGAAAATAATAGTAATCTTGAACGAAGCTATAGTATATGATAAACTGTGTCCGTATCACTGTTTATCATAAAAAGTGAGGGTCAAAGTGCAGCCAAAACAACTTATAGAATTTCTTGGAATCATAAAGAGCTTAAAAAGTTATACACGGCATGTCTGGAATGTTGAAGGCAGACAGGAAAGTGTCGCAGAACACTGTTGGCGGCTTTCTGTAATGGCCTTGCTTGTTGCTGATGAGTTCCCGGAAGTTGATATCGGCAAGGTCGTCAAAATGTGCCTTATCCATGATTTCGGCGAAGCCCTGACCGGCGATATCCCTTCATTCCTAAAGACAACACAGGATGAAGAGAAAGAAAACATAGCAATAGCAAGCTTATTGAAGCACCTGCCCGGTGATATCGCCGATGAATTTTCATTATTATTTACTGAAATGTCAGGGCTAAAAACTCCGGAAGCAAAATTGTTTAAAGCCCTGGATAATTTGGAAGCCATCGTCTCGCATAATGAATCACCATTAGACACCTGGCTGGAGCTTGAGTTCACCGAAAACCTGACATACGGCAATGAAAATGTCGCTTATTCTGAATATTTAAAAGAGTTAAGGGAGGAATTAAAAAAGGATTCACTCTTAAAGATAGAAAACGGGTAAAACTAAAACACCGGGACGGCACACTATAAACGATACCAAGCAAATAAAATGAAAGAAGGAGAATGTAATGGAATTTTCAAGGGTAACAAATTTTTTAGATTCACTTAGCAAAATCGGGATCCCCGGATTGGACTTGGCGATTTATTTGAAAGGCAATGAGGTATACCGCCACCAAACGGGTTTGGCGGATATCGATACTCAAAGACCTATTTCCAATGATACTATCTATCAGTTTTACTCCATGACAAAAGTCATCACATGTGTTTCCGCCTTACGTTTTTATGAGAATGGTATTTTTAAGCTTGACGACCCGCTGTATGAATATCTGCCCGAATTTAAAAACATGGAAATCCGGCAGGTCCTGGATAACGGGGAAGTCGTTACCAAACCTGCGGAGAATCCGGTCCGTATAGTTCATCTGTTTACTATGGCATCAGGGCTGACATATAATTATTTGACAAATTTGCAAGAGATGTCAATGAAAACAGACGGGAACTTCACCTTACAGGAATTTTCCGAAGCGCTCGCCAAAGACCCTTTGTATTTTGAGCCGGGCACACGTTGGGAATATGGCTTAAGTCACGATGTTCTCGGGCGTTTGATCGAAGTTTTGTCCGGAAAAACATTGGGTGAATATTTCCACGAAAATATTTTTGCCCCATTGGGGATGGTAGATACATTTTTCCGTTTGCCTGAAGAAAAAGAACATCGCATGGTCACTTGCTATAAGTATGACGAGGAGACCAAAACTCATAACAAGCCGGATATTTCACTCATACGTTATGACCTTGACTTCAAGTTCGAAAGCGGCGGGGGCGGTTTGCTTTCAACAGTGGATGATTACGCAAAATTCGCGAACGCCTTATGTGCAGGCGGCACAGTTGCAAATGCCAGCAGTACCTACTATTACCGCATACTGGG
>Ga0123353_10016763_pt1 | contig 10725 bp, 10 predicted proteins | sample TergutLab28metaG_3_FD_92763 | JGI IMG/M metagenome (GOLD analysis project Ga0123353, IMG submission 92763) | Labiotermes labralis P3 segment gut microbial communities from Petit-Saut dam, French Guiana - Lab288 P3 | ecosystem: Host-associated > Arthropoda: Insects > Digestive system > Gut ... | reverse complement strand
TTAATTTTTATTTCAAAGCCTTCTTTTATAAATTGGCAGCCTGGCATATCACTGCGCACATAGTACGACACGCTGGATATCGCAACCTTCACACCGTCATGAACGCTGCTTTTGATCACGATCCTCCCCGAGTCGCTTTTTTCTATTTCTTCCTTTAACTGTGAATATTCTTGCGCCTGACTTCTTATTGCGGATTCCAGAAGCGATATTTGTTTCAGCAAAACATCCACCAGCTTGGCTTTCTCCGGCGGAAGGGTTTCGCCGCTGCTTATTCTCTGTTGTATTGCATTCCCTACCTGGCGCAACTCTTTTAATTTGCTGCGCATCTCAATCAGTTTCTTCCGCACGACGTTGTACTGTTCCAGGACGGCGTCATCCGCTCTAATCTCAAGGAGCGTGTCAACGCGCGCACGCGACGAGCCGGCAATCATCGCAGCGATATTCTTGCTCGTTTTCAATTCCCCGCCAATGATCAACCCTTTGCCTGTCGTAACGATTATGTTGTCTTTAGCGGAAACCTTGCTGTGCAAAATACTGCCGGAAAGAACCTTGCCCTCCGAGGCAACCTGCCCTTCCTGAATAAACTTTGCCGAAACATCTCCGCCGGCAATGATTTTTCCTTTAACCCCGCCCAGTATTCCCAAGCCGACGGCAACCTGGCCTCCAGCCGTTAAATAGGCGTTTTCCACAACGCCATCCACAAAGATGTTGCCCGTAGCCTTAACAGCAAATCCGGCATGCACATCCCCGGATATCCTGACCGAGCCGTCAAAGTCTATATCGCCTGTTGTTGCGCCCACATCTCCCCGAACCATGTATATATTGTGTACAGTGACACGGCCTTGCTCCAGGTCCACGTGGCCGGGACTGGCAGCGGTCAACACGTTGCCATCCTCGGATAGATCCACATTTTTCCCGAAATTTTTCCCGTACTTAAGCGTGAGTGGGACAGCTTTTGCCGGCGGAATAATGGCGCCCGTCACATCTGTTCCGTATTTTCCTTCACGTTCCGGAGCTTTTACAGCTAAAATATCGCCCGGAGAAACGTTATTGAGCAGGTCCAACTGATGGAAGTCAACGCTGCCGTCTTCTTTCAACGCCGGTCTGGCGCTTTTTTCCAGCGCAAACTTATAGTCGAGATAGCCGTCCTTGCCGTCAATGGGGGGAGTGCCTTTCGCAAGCAGGACATCGGTGCAGTATTGTCTGTTTTGCAGCCATTTATCAATGGCGATGTAACTAACGCCATGCTTTACCCCCAGGTCGGACAATTTTTTCAAAATGTCGTCCTTGCCGAGTTCCGTACCTTCCGGAGACGCGGGGTAAAACCTGCCGACAGCCTGCATTTTATCAGCCGGTATGCTTATCAAAACATCTTCATTGAAAGGGGTGTCATTCTCTTTTCTGAGCATGACTCTCGTTTCTTCATCTTTTTCCAGGCTCTCAAGCAACTCTTCTTCATTGAAGGCTATTTTATGGGCATTCAGATAGTCTTTTACTTCAGCAAGCGTCAGCTTTTCACCGTCTGGCGCAGGCGGATAAAAGGTGATATACACCCCGTCTGTTTCATTATTAAGTTGGAAGTAGGCATTAGAATTAGAAAACATTCTTTTTACCGCCTCTTGTAAAGCACTCTTGTATAAAACAAACGCCGCTATATATTATGGGAAGCCTATATTGCGCCCGCGGCAAGATTGGTCACTATCTCCGCAAGCCTGATATAATCCGATTCTTTTGACACAAAATCGGAGGCTCCAAGGGCAAAGGCTTCGGATACAATGCTTTCCTGGCTCGATGCAGTCAACATGACAACCTTTGCCTCGGAATCGAACTCCATAATTTCTTTCAATGCCTCAATCCCGTCCATAATCGGCATGGTGACATCCATTATTGTGACATCAGGGCGGAGTTTCTTGTATTTTTCTACAGCCTCGGCGCCGTTTGTTGCCTCCCCGACAATTGTATGCCCCGCTGCTTTCAGTATTTCAGCTATGATGCTTCTGAAATATCCCATATCATCCACAATAAGAACTTTTGCCATTATACAACTCCCCCTTATTGTAATTACTGTATGTCTACTTCGTTATCAAATGAAAAAATAAAATCTATCTCCACATCGCCGATAACAACAGGCAAGCAGTACATCTCGCTGTTTGCCGTGAGCGTTTTATGCGAATACCAATACGGCAGCGCGAGCTTCATGAATACTTCCCCTGTGCTTAACGCCGACGCGCACAAACCGTTTATGCGATTTATAAACTCACTTATGCGTTCATGAGCTGCTTTGTCCATTTCGGGAAGATCCTTTCCCGCAAGCATGCCGGCAACTGCAAGCAAATTTTCCTCTTTCCCCGCAATGCCGAGAAGGACGCGGTGCGTGCCTTTCAGTTCCTGACAGACCAAATGCGCAAAAGCGTATTCTCGCGTTTGCCGCGCCTTTTTCAGCACTACCTTGGCTGAGACAAGACTTGCGACGTGTTTCATTGCCATTTGCACAAAATTGTTATAGAGCGCGGCATCTGCTTGTACATAGTCCGGCACAAACCAACCAATGCCCTTATCCTGCTTCCGCGCTTCCATTTCCGCATCGGTCAGCCCGGTGTCTTTTTGAAAAGCCGTGATGTCCCGCTCTATTGCTTCTTCGGTATCAAAATAAATAAAAACAGGAACTATTTTTTCCATATCGCCGCTGCTTATCGCTTCAATGCAGCCGTCTGTAAGGCCGTGTTCTTTTTTAAACGCCGACAGGCATCTTTCAGCCTCATCCCCGGCCAAACAGTTCTTCTCGGCCAGCTTGCCGAGGAAAGAAGTCCGGCACGACAAATCCGCTATATCATCAATATCCGTTTGTTTTACGAGTTTGTTCTCTAAAAGATACCGGCTGAAATACAAAGCAAACATAGGTCAAATCCTTCCTGCTGCGAGTGTTGACTCTTTAAGCGTAGAGCCGATGTTCCCTTTACGGTATCCGCTAACGGCATGACAGCAACTTTTTTTGACTATAAATTCCGCCAAAGATACCGTCAAGTGAGCCAGGTTTTCGTAGTGCCCCAATTTGAGCAGTGCCGGTAGCGCCTCAGCTTGTCGTCAGACGAGGAAGGCGCAGCTTTGCGCGATGGGGGCTGGGCTCTTCGGCCCTGCCCCGGTCGTGCAAACAAGCCTGACGAAGTATCACGGCAAGCTGAGGCGCTACCGCGCTCATTATGAAACTCCTCCGTCAGGGTACTTTCCGTGCCAGACGATGTCACGGTAAAGTTGGGGGAATGTATCGCCTTCCGTGCTGATGAGCAGAACGGATGAATCAGGGCCGAGTTTCAGGCTTTCACGCATGGAGGAAGCTGCCGGGCTGGTCATGAGCCATTCCAGAATACCGGTGGTTACGGCTCCTGATTCGCCGGAGATGATCCCCTCGTCCCCCGGCAGCGGAGAACCCAGAATACGCATACCGTTGGCCGCAATATAGTCGGGGCAGGAAATGGAGGCGCTGGCGTAGTCGCGCAGAATTTTCCAACTGATGGTGCTGGGTTCGCCGCAGGCCAGACCGGCCATCAGGGTGTCGAGGTCGCCGGTGACGCTATGGGGCCTGCCGTCGCCCGCGGCTATGGATGTATAGATGCAGTTGGCCTGATGTGGTTCGACAATGGTCGTCACGGGCAGATCGTCGCCCAGAGTTGCCGCGAAATATCCGAGTACCGCGCCCGCGAAAGACCCCACCCCGGCCTGGAGAAAGAGGTGAGTGGGCCCTTTGACGCCTGAGGCGCGCAGTTGTTCCAGCGCCTCCACGGCCAAGGTCATATAGCCTTGCATGATCCAGCGGGGGATATCTTCATACCCGTCCCAAGCCGTGTCCTGCACCATGATCCAGCCGTTTTTCTCCCCATTGGCGTTGGCCAGACGCACGGTATCATCGTAGTTCAGATCCGTCACCGTGCAGGAAGCGCCGGTAGACAGAATGTTGTCCACCCGTATCCGGGCCGCGCCCTTGGGCATGTACACGACCGCGTCCATCCCCATCTGGCGGGCGGTCCATGCAACACCGCGGCCGTGGTTGCCGTCTGTGGCCGTGACAAAGGTGATGTCACCCAACTGCCGACGAATTTCAGGAGAGCGAAGCACATCGAAGCCCGTATTTTCAAGAGCTCTGCCCAGACGACGGGCCAACAAACAGCCAATGGCGTAAGCGCCGCCCAAGACCTTAAAGGAGTTCAGCCCGAAACGCCTGGACTCGTCTTTGACAAATATGGAGCCAAGCCCAAAAGTCTTGGCCAGATGAGACAGAGAAACCAGCGGCGTCTGCGCATACTCGGGAAAGCTTTGATGAAAGGTCCGGATTCTGACGGCGGACTCATCAGTGAATTCCCCAAGGGATACACCACTCCCCATAGGCTGTCTGGCCCTATTGCAACAAAAGAGAATGTCGTTCATGAACTCTCCTCGCAATTTGGAGGGACTCTGTCCCTCCAAACCACCCTGCAAGGGGACTGAGTCCCCTTGACCCCGCAATTGAGGGGTGCAGGGGCATCATGCCCCTGCCGGGGGAGTCTGAGGGGGCAGAGCCCCCTCAGAGGGTTTGGGATAGCCGCTAAGCTTCTTTCCAATCCTTCAATCTTAATTCTATGGTCGCCGCGCCGTTGTAGCGGTCAATGCGGGGAGTGTAGGCAACACGGATGCGCCGTCCCGTGAGGGTCAGCGGCATATCCGCCAGGTGCCGCCAGGCTTTGGCCGTCAGACTGAGGCCGCTTTGCTCGTCTTCCAGGCCCAGTTGCATGAAGCCGGGCCGTCCACGCATGGCCTTGACCCGCACGGGCGGGGAAGAGAACACAGGTTCGGCATTGCCCATACCGAAGGGTTGAAGCATTTCCAGTTCTTTGAGCAGGTGAAAATCCGCCTCGGCAAAAGACAGTTCAGCATCGATGCTGCATTCAGCCTCGGCAGGCTCGCTGCCGAGGCCGGAAGCGACCAGGGCATCGAAACGAGTTCGGAAGGCTTCAAGCTGCTCCGGGAAGAGGCTCAGGCCGGCGGCCATCTTGTGTCCGCCAAAACCGATCAGCATATCGGCGCAGGCAGTGAACGCCCCGTGCAGATCAAAACCCGGCAGGCTTCTGCCTGAGCCCTTAAGAAAGGAGCCCACCGAAGACAGAACCACGCAAGGCCGGTGCAAGGCTTCCACCACCCGGGAGGCGACAATACCGATAACTCCGGGATGCCAGTCGCGGGAATGCAGCACCAATCCCATGCGTCCGGCCTCGACCTGCATGGTTGCCTGAGCCTGGGCCTCGGTAAGGATGCGTTCTTCTTCATCACGGCGTTCGGCATTCAAGCGGGACAGTTCAGCCGCCAGGGTGGCCGCTTCCCGTCGGTCAGCGGTCAGGAGCAAGTCCAGGGCGGCCTTGCTGCAGCCCAGCCGTCCTGCCGCGTTGATGCGCGGGGCCAGGGTGAACACCACCTGACCCGCGCCAAGCATGGCTGTGGGGGAAAAGTTGCAGGCCGCTTTAAGGGCGGCAACCCCAACCCGCCCGGCTTCAGCGATTTTGAGCAAGCCGTTTTTAACCAAAATCCTGTTCTGCCCGTTAAGGTCCACCACGTCAGCCAGAGTGCCCAGCGCCACCAGATCGAGAAAGTCGCGCATATCCACCCTGGTTCTGCCTTGGCGGGTAAAAATCACGTTAACGGCTGCCATGAGCAAAAAGGCGACTCCGACACCCGCCAGGGACTCGCAGGGGCAGTCGGCCAGACGCGGATTGACTATAGCGTCGGCGGGGGGCAGTTGCTCGCCGGGCAGGTGGTGATCCGAGATGACCACGGTCATGCCCAGTTCCTTGGCCCGCAGAACAGCCTCCATATCCGAGATGCCGCAGTCCACGGTCAGGAGCAGGGACACGCCCTCTCCGGCCAGTCGGGAAACACCGGGCAGATTCAGGCCGTAGCCTTCGGTCAGGCGATTCGGGATATGGGCCTCGGCGGCGAAACCATAGCGGGAGAGAAAGTCCAGGACCAGGGCGGTGGAAGTAATGCCGTCCACGTCATAGTCTCCCCACACGCAAAGCTTTTTCCCTTGCAGCAGGCCGTTGGCAACAATATCGGCGGCGGTGGACAAGCCCGGCCAGTCTTCCAGAGGGGAAAGGGCACGCAGGGAGGGATTGAGAAAAGCCCGCATGGCCTCAATATCATGCTGGCCGCGTTGCCAAAGGAGCCGCGCCAGAAGGGGGGAAACTTCCAGGCGCTCGGCCCAGGCGTGAAGATCTTCCGGCAGGGGCGGTGTGGTGTCGCTACGAAACTTCCAAAGCATGGCTATTTTACGAGCATGATAAAAGACTCGGCGGCATCATTGTCAAGGCTTTGGGCCACAGCGGTTCCGAGTCGGGCAAGATCAACGCCTTCAGGCATGAGCGAGGCTGCGGCTTCAGGCAGGGCGCCTTCCTCGTCCAGCCCGCTGTGAGCGAGAAGATTGGCTGCGGATAACAGCCGCGCCTCCATTTTATAGGCAGGGGCCAATGCCGGGGCATGATGCCAGTTGATGGGATCGGTCAAAAGCAGGGGCAGTTTCCAGTAATGCAGCACCTGCGCGCCGATCAGGGCATGATCTATGCCCCAGTAGGCATCTTCGGCCTCAAAATATTGCATGCCGCTCTTCAGGCGGAGATCTTCCACCGCTTCCCAAATATTGGGCCGACCGGCGGCGAAAAAAACCTGACCGATATCGTGCAGAAGCCCGGCCGCATAGGCCTCATCCGGAGTCATGCCCAGGCGGTTTTCATCAGTGGCCGAAGGGCCGCAGACCCCGGCCGGGTCGCCCAGTTCCGCGGCCAGAGCCTTGGCAATGCCCGCGGCTTTGAGTTGGTGTCGCCACAGGGCTGTGGCGTCGAAATTTCGCGGCAGTTTGGCTCCTTTGATGGCTGAAACCGCGCCGAGCATGACTACCAGGGTGCGCACCTCGCGAAAACCCAGGATACTGATGGCCCGACGCAACGAAGTGACTGTGGATTCCAGGGCATAGAGTGCGGAGTTGGCGATGGAGAGCACGCGCGAAGCCAGTTTTTGGCTGCGTTCGATCAGCGCGGTCAGATCGTCGATGGAGGCTGTGGAGTTTTCCCGCGTTGCCGCGAAAAGCATGGGCAAAAGCTCCGGTTCATAGGGCAGCGCAGGCGGACTTTCCGCAAGCTCCTCCAAAAAACGCCGGGCTTCTTCCAATCTCTCGTTGGTTTGCATCGCTATGGTCCCTTGTTTGCTCCAGGGTATACGGCAGGCGGGAGCATATCATCCATGTCCGGAGAGTCATCAGAGTCAGGAACGGCCGAAAAAGTGTTCGCAACATCAGGAATGAACGGAGAGTTCGGAGCGGGTTGCGCCGCCGGAACAGGAGGGGGCACAGCATCAGGAATGAACGGAGAGTCCGGAACGGGCTCTGCCGCTTTTGGCTTTCCGTCCGCGCCCTGGCCCGCCAGAGCGCCCTTTATTTTTTGCAGGGCAGCGGCCACCTTCGGCTTTTCCGCTTCCGGCACCAACTGCTTGGTCACCAGCCATTGCAGGAATTTGACCGCCGGTTCGAGGGTGGGGTTCATGTCCAGGCTTTTCAGCAGGAACTCCAGGGACTTTTCAATCTTTTTATCTTCAAGATAAGCCCGGGCCAGATTGTAGAACAAATGCTCATCGTGGGGGCTTAATTCCATAGCCCGTTCATAGTAGGTTATGGACTGATCGAGCATCTTGTTCTTGCGCAGTTTGATCCCGAATTCATTGAACAAATGCTTGTGTTCCGCCTCAAAGGCGGCATCCAGCTTGACCAGGCGCTCAAAAATATTCTCGGCCTTACTGCTCTCGCCCCGCTCCAGATAGGTGATGCCCAGGCCGAAGTTGGCGCGCACGTTTTCTTCGTCAACCTTCAGGGCCGAACCATACTCCATTTCCGCGCTGAAAAGTTCACCTTTTTCCCTGTGCCTGTCGGCTCGGGCAATGGTTTTGTTCAGTTCGCGCATCTTTGGGAATACAGCGGAAACGTACACTTCCGGCTCGGGGGAGAAGGCGGCGAGAAACTGATCCTTGCTGATTTTCTTTTTGGGGCCGGAAGGTATATAATTGGCGTTCAAGGGTTGCACTTCCAACTCGTCGTTGGGCAACTCCGTGCAAAACCAGAAGGTTTTCTGAATGGTTTTGCGCGTGGTGGTGCCGGTGCCCACCTTGCGCACATCCTGGGAGGAGAATACTCCGGTAATTTTTTCTCGTTTTTCCTGATCGGTGCTTGCGCTCATACACTGCGCCTCGTTGCTGAATTAGCGGATACTTTTGCGCTCTACTATTAGCGGGTTAGGTTTGAGATTGTCGTTTAACGGTGGGAAAACTCACCCCTGCCGCATACTGCGGCGCATCTCTTCCAGAGCAGCCCGGGCAGCCCGGACCGGTGATACAGCCCTGGTAATCGGACGGCCCATGACGATAAAGTCCGCGCCGGCCGTGGCAGCCTGAGCCGGGGTGCACACTCTGGCCTGGTCGTCGCTGCCTTCAGTTCCGGCAAAGCGGATGCCGGGACAGAGACAGAGAAAGTCCCGTCCGCAGGCCTGCTTCACGGTTTCGACCTCAAGGCCGGAACAGACCACGCCGTCAAGGCCGCAGTCCCTGGCCATGATCGCCCGCTCCCGCACACGCTTGTGCATGGCGACGGACATCGCCTCCTCACTGCCCGGTCCTTCACTGGTCAGCACGGTGACGCCCATGAGCAAGGGGGCGTCCTTGCCGTCGGAAATCGCCGCTGTCCGGCCGTCCGCAGCGGCCCGGCACATGGCCTCTCCCCCGGCCGTATGCACGGTCAGCATACGCACGCCGAGGGCGCTCGCCGCTCGCACGGCTCCATATACCGTATTCGGTATATCATGAAATTTCAAATCAAGAAACAGCGCAAAGCCCATTGACTCCAAACGCCTGAGCAAGGCCGGTCCTTCAGCGGTGAACAGCTCCAGTCCCACCTTGAGCCAGACCGGAAGACCGGACAGCGTTTCAGCCAGGGCCACAGCCTGGGCCTCCGTCGAGTAATCGGCCGCCACCACCAACACGGGCTTATGGTCCGCGGCCCCGCCTGCACTCATGGGGTATCTCCCCAGTCCTTGAGCAAGCTGTTCAAGAAATGGGGCCGCCATATCGGGGACAGGGTGGCCGCGATGTAAGCGGCGCGCAGTTCCTGCCAGGCCTGCTCCAGGTCGTCGTTGATGACCCAAAGATTGAACCAGCGGGCTTGGGCCAGTTCACTGGTGGCCTTGGACAGACGCCGGGTGATGCTTTCCTCGGTTTCCGTGCCTCTGGAGCGCAGACGCCGTTCCAACTCGGTCCTGGAAGGGGGAAGGATATAAACCAGCCGGGCGCCGGGGATGGTGTTCCTGAGTTGGGACGCGCCCTGCACGTCAATATCGAAGAGCATGTCGCGACCCTCGGCCAGATACCGGAGCGTGGCTTCCAGAGGGGTGCCGTAATAATTGCCGTGCACTTCGGCCCATTCGGCAAAAAAACCGGCATCGCGGCGCTTCTCAAATTCTTCCCGGGTCAGAAACTCATAGTCCACGCCGTCCCGTTCGTTCGGCCTGGGCGCGCGGGTGGTGCAGGAAACGGAAAAGGCGAAACGGGGGAATTCCTGAAGCAGCCGTTTGGTAAGGGTTGTCTTGCCTGTGCCTGAAGGCGCGCAGATGACAAGGGCAACGCCGGTTCGCGGGTATGAATTCACTCTTCTTCCTCCTGAAAGCGCTGGCGCATGGTTTCAGCCTGCACTGCGGACAATATCACATGGTTGGAATCGGTGATCACCAGGGAACGGGTTTTTCGGCCCTGAGTGGCGTCAATAAGCCTGCCCGCCTGCTTGGCGTCTTCCCGCAGGCGGCGCATGGGCGATGCGCCCGGATTGACCACCGCCACGACCCTGCCCGCGACCACAAAGTTCCCGAAGCCCAGGTTCAGTAATTGCTTTGGAGTGCTCATCAATCAATAATCCATAATGCCGGGAAACGCAGACGCTATCGGTAGTGCCTCAGTTTGTCTGCGCTACGCTTTGCCGTTCCACAAAGGCCGGGAACGGCCAGACTGCGAAGACAGCGTTGAGCGCCGTTGACTGCTTCGACGAGGAAGGCAAGTTTTTTGCGACGGGAGTGTACTCTTACGGTACTCGACGGTCGCAAAAAACGAGGCCTGACGAAGTATCACGGCAAAATGAGGCGCTACCGCTATTCCACGTTATGCACCTGTTCCCGGCACTTCTCCAGTTCGTTTTTCAAATCAACCACCAGGCGGGAAACCTGCACATCCTGGATTTTGTTGCCGCAAGTGGTGATTTCCCGGAAGCATTCCTGCATGGTGAAGTCCAGCTTGCGACCTGCATATTTACCCGCGTCCAGCAATTCGCGCAACCGGTCAAGATGCACGGCCAGGCGGGTCAGTTCCTCGCTCACGTCCAATTTATCCGCCAGCAAGGTGATTTCCTGCAGGAAACGGGTTTCTTCCAATTCCTGATCGTAGCGTTCCAGAATATCCGACAAGCGTTCGCGCACCTGGATAAAACGTTCTTCCTTGATAGACGGGGCACGCTCACGGATGCACTGTACCCATTCTTCCATACGCAGGATGCGAGTCAGTAAATCTTTTTCCAGAGCCTTGGCTTCCAGAGTGCGACTCTCGTTCCAGTCATCCAGGGCCATAAGCAGACCGCGCTCCAGGCTTTGCGCCAGGGAATCGTCCGGTTCCGCCCCGCCC
>Ga0123353_10016762_pt1 | contig 10726 bp, 8 predicted proteins | sample TergutLab28metaG_3_FD_92763 | JGI IMG/M metagenome (GOLD analysis project Ga0123353, IMG submission 92763) | Labiotermes labralis P3 segment gut microbial communities from Petit-Saut dam, French Guiana - Lab288 P3 | ecosystem: Host-associated > Arthropoda: Insects > Digestive system > Gut ... | reverse complement strand
TCCTTGTCTGACGACAAACGCAAGGCACTACCCGCTTTGCTTAAATTTGCGGGGTGCAGGGGCATCATGCCCCTGCCAGGGGAGTCTGAGGGGACAGAGTCCCCTCAGGGAATTGCCCCAGGCTTGACTTGAGGGACTTTGTTTGAGAGCTTGCGCGTACGTAAAATTGACGGGAGAGTGATTGATGACTGTGGATATTGATGCCCAATTGGCTTTGATCAAGCGCGGTTGCGCGGAGTTCATCAGCGAAGAGGATTTGCGCAAAAAGCTCGCGCGGGGAAAGCCCCTGCGCATCAAGGTGGGTTTTGACCCGACCGCCCCGGACCTGCACCTCGGGCATACCGTGGTCATACAGAAGATGCGCCATTTTCAGGAGCTTGGCCACCATGTGCTTTTTTTGATCGGGGATTTTACCGGCCGCATTGGTGATCCCTCCGGCCGTAACGAAACCCGCCCGCCCCTGACTGAAGAGCAGATTATGGCCAATGCCGAAACGTATAAAAAACAGGTGTTCAAGATACTTGATCCGGAAAAGACCGAGGTCGCCTTTAACTCCAGGTGGCTGGGGTCCATGAGTTCGACCGACTTTATCCGCCTTGCCTCCCATTACACCGTGGCCCGTATGCTGGAGCGCGACGACTTTGAAAAGCGCTACAAGGACAACATGCCCATCTCCATCCATGAATTTCTCTACCCCTTGTGTCAGGGCTTTGACTCCGTGCACCTGAAAACCGATGTGGAACTGGGCGGCACGGATCAGAAGTTCAACCTGCTGGTAGGCCGTCATTTGCAAGGCCAGTACGGTCAGGAACCGCAGTGCGTGCTGACCATGCCGCTTCTGGAAGGCCTGGACGGGGTGAAGAAGATGTCCAAATCTCTGGGCAACTATATCGGCATTGACGAACCCGCCTCCCAGATTTTCGGCAAGACCATGTCCCTTTCCGACGATCTCATGTGGCGCTATTTCGAGCTTCTGTCCGACAAGAGCCTGGATGCCATCGCGGCCCTGCGCAAGGCCGTGGAAAGCGGCGAAAAGCACCCCAAGCTGGTCAAGGAAGATCTGGCCTTTGAGCTGGTGGCGCGTTACCACAGTGAACAGGAAGCCGCCCAGGCCAGGCAGGAGTTCAATGCCGTGTTTGCGGGCGGAGGCGTGCCTGACGATGCGCCGGAATATGCCTGCAAGGAAGGCGAAAGCTCCAGCCCGGTGGTCTTTCTCACAGATTCCGGCCTGACCGCTTCCAGAGGAGAGGCGCGGCGGCTGATCAGTCAGAAGGCCCTGTCTGTTGACGACGCCCTTTGTGAAGACGGAGCAACGCCTTTGCGGAAAGGCAGCTATGTGATCAAACTGGGTAAAAAGCGCTTTTTGCGTCTGACTGTGGAATAAAAATACACATCTTGAGCATAACGGGCGCGAAAACTTTGGTTTTCGCGCTCGTTATGCTGTTTAGGCCTTTTTGGAGGGGCTCTGCCCCGCAAGGGCTTTGCAATATTATTTTACCTTGACACAGGGGATGATATGAGGGATTAGTGGGGAAACGTGGTAAAAAGTGGGGAATTGTCAGCTTCTGACTCCAGTCCCGCTTAAGGTAAAAGTATGTATTTTCGCGGCCGTTTTTTACGCAGCCCCGACCTCAAGGGGCGTCTGGCGCTGCCTCCCGAGTTCAGGGAGATTCTTCTCTCGCGCAGTTCCGAAGGCCGCGTTGTGCTTACCACCTATGACGGCTGCGTGGTCGGTTTTCCCCTGCCGGACTGGGAAGAATTCGAGCACAAGGTGAATCGCATCACGAACGCGCCACCCATCGTGCGTGATTTTCGCCGTCTGGCGCTGGGCGGGGCCGAGGCTATGGCTGTTGACAGCCAGGGCCGGGTGCGCTTGTCCCGTGAACACATGGCTTACGCGGGCATCAACGGCGAGGCCACTATCCTGGGGCAGGGGCCGCGTTTTGAAATTTGGTCGCCAGAGCGACTGGCCCCGGTATTTGAGCAGGATTTCAGCGGCGTGGCTCAGGCAATAGCCGAAACCGGAATCGATTTTGTATTCTAGCCATGAGGAATTCCCGCGACAAAAAAAAGCCGTTGCCCGAGGGAACGCCGGAAGCTTTGCACACGCCGGTGCTGTTGCAGGAAGTGTTGTCTTTTTTCAGCCCCCGCCCGGGCTGGCGTTGCCTTGACGCCACGCTGGGCCTTGGCGGGCATTCTGAAGCCATGCTGCGCAAAGCGCGGCAGGCAGGCGTGGAAGACATGGGCCTGCTCGGCCTGGACCGTGATGCCGCTGCTCTGGAGCTGGCCCGGCAACGTCTGGCCCCATTCGGCGAAGCCGTGCATACCCGGCATGGCGCTTTTTCCTGCTGTGCCGCAGCGGTTGCGGAACTGGGCTGGGACGGTCTGGATTTTGTGCTGGCGGACATCGGCGTGTCCTCCCTGCAGCTTGACCAGGCCGAGCGGGGGTTCAGTTTCATGCTTGACGGACCCCTCGACATGCGCATGGACAGAAGCCGGGGGCAGAGTGCGGAAACCCTGGTCAACGAAGCATCGGTACTGAAGCTTAAGGATATTATCAAGGAATACGGCGAAGATCCCATGGCCGGGCGCATCGCCAGGGCCATTGATGATGCCCGGTCCCGGAAGCGCATAGAGAGCACTCTGGAACTGGCGCGCGTTGTGGAGCGGGCTTATCCGGCCAAGTGGCGGGCTTCTTCCAGAAACCATCCGGCCACGCGCACTTTTCAGGCCCTGCGCATGGCCGTAAACGATGAGTTGGGTGAACTGGAGAGTTTTTTGAAGAGCGCCGCAGCCCTGCTCAGGCCGGGCGGGCGGATAGCGGTGATAAGCTTCCATTCACTTGAGGACCGCATGGTAAAGCATTTTTTTCGGAATGAGGCCACAAGCTGCCGCTGCCCCCGTCATGTGCCTTACTGTATTTGCGGGCACAAAGCGAGCCTCACGGTACTGACGCGCAAACCCGTGGATTCTTCGGACAGCGAAGTTTCGGCCAATCCCAGAGCGGGCAGCGCCAAGTTGCGCGTGGCGGAAAAGATCGGCCATGACTGAGCAGACGCCCCAGATGTCGCAGACGCCGGAAGCGGGGCAAAGCAGCCTGGTGCTGCCCCTGGTTATGTCCGTGGCCACTTTGGTGGCCTTGGCTCTGACCCTGGTCTGGCTGAATATCGAGCGCACCAAACTGGCTTACCGGGTGCGCGCGTTGCAAAATGAGGTCGCTCAGGTCATCGACCTGAATGCCAAGCTCAGCGTTGAGCGTGAACTCCTACTCTCGCCGCACGAACTGGGAAAAAAGGCGGAGCGCATGGGTCTCGGTCCTGCCAAGCCGGGACAGATACGCAGATTACAGGACAGTGAAGCGGACGGAGGACAGACTCCGGCAGTATCATCTCAAGCCCCCTGAGAGGACTGAGGGGGCTCTGCCCCCTCAGACTCCCCCGGCAGGGGCCGCAGTAACACGCCGGTTGTGCCGTTGCATAATCCAGCGATGTGAGCAGCATGAGCCTTTATGGTAACTGCTTGCCCCCTGCACCCCTCATGGCCTGAAAACAGCTTTGCTGTTTTCAGGAATTGTGGGGTCAAGGGGGTTCAACCCCCTTGCAGGGTGGTTTGGAGGTGCGGACGGTAGTGCTAAGGCTCACGTTAATCCCATTGGGAGTATCGCTGCTGAGAACCTTTGCGCCACTGGTTTGCGTCCCTCCAAAAAAACAGGAAGCACATGTTCGGACGTCGTAAAACACCAGGAAGAACAAACAGCGCTGCCGGGAGAAAACAGCCCGGAACCTCGGCGCATGGGCGGCGTTCCGCTGTTTCGGACAAGGAAAAGAGCGGTTTCTTTTCCCGTCGTTCTTCCGCTGGAAATAAGCGTACCCGTCCTGTGTCCAAACCGGCGACGGAAAACGCCGCTTCCCGTGTAAGTCGTTGGGACTGGGGCCGGATACGGATTTTGACCGTGGCGGTCTGCTTTTCTCTACTCTGGGGCGCGCTCTGGGTGCGGGCCTATTATCTGCAAATCACCATGGGGCCGGAATACGCGGCTCTGGCCAAGCGGCAGCATACGACCAGGGAACAGGTCACCGGCGTGCGCGGCCACATCATGGATCGCAATGGCAATGTGCTGGCCAGAAGCGTGGACTGTAGTTCCGTGGCGGCCAACCCGTCAAAAATTCAGGATAAGCAACAGGCGGCCCTGGCTCTGTCAAAGGTGCTGAATCTGCCGGTTTCCCGCATTCTGGCCCAGTTGCAGGAAAAAAAGCAATTTGTCTGGCTGGCTCGTAAAATCGACTACCACACGGCCGAGGCCATCAAAGCCCTGAACATTCCTGGAGTGTTTCTTGAAACCGAGTACGAGCGGGTCTATCCTTATAGACATCTGGCCGGACAGTTGCTCGGCTTCGTGAATATCGACGATAAGGGCATTGAGGGCCTGGAAAAGGCCTTTGAAAGCGATCTTTCCGGGCGCAGCGTGACCCGGGTGGTGGAGCGCGACGCCAGAGGCAACAGGCTCATGGTCTCGGGAGCGGGCTCCCTGGTGGATCTGCGGGGTCGTAACGTCCGTTTGACCCTTGACGCCCAGATTCAGTTTTTTGCCGAGGAGGCTCTGGCCGAACATGTGAGAAAGTTCGGCGCCCGCTGGGGCGGCTGCATTGTTGTGGACGTGCCCACAGGTGATATTCTGGCCTGGGCTCAGTATCCCTTTTTCGATCCCAACAAAATTAATGCAACGCCTCAGGCGGACCGCCGTAACCGGCTGGCCATTGACATGCTGGAGCAGGGGTCCACCATCAAACCTTTTCTGATAGCCGCCGCCCTTGAAGAAAATATCGTGCAGCCCTCCACCATGATCAACTGTGAAAATGGACGCTGGAAATTGAGAAATACCGTGCTGAACGATGTTCGTCCTCACGGCATGCTGTCGGTTGAGCGGATCATGCACGTATCCAGCAACATCGGCGTGGCCAAAATAGGCTTGAAGATGGGAGCGGAAACCTATGGCAACTATCTGTTCCGGCTGGGCTTTGGCGAGCGCACCGGCCTGCCGCTGTCCGGTGAAGCCAGGGGCATCTTGCGGCCGCCCGGCAGATGGAGCGAGATAGATATTGCCGCGGCTTCCTTTGGACAGAGTTTTTCGGCTACCGCAGCCCAGATGGCTCAGGCCTTCTTGTCTCTGGCCGGTGACGGCGTCACGCGGCCTTTGCGTCTGGTCATGGATCAGGCCGGGGATGGAGCGTCGGATTTCACCAGCGAGCGCATTTTTTCCGCGGAAACCACGGAAAAGGTGCGCATCATGCTGCGCGACGTGGTGAAAGAGGAAGGCGGCACCGGCAGACACGCCCGCATTTCCGGTCTGATTGTGGGGGGCAAGACAGGCACCGCGCAAAAGGCGGACAAAACCGGCAAATACGGTGCCGGACGGGTAGGTTCCTTTGTGGGCATGGTGCCCATTGAGGAGCCGCGCTATCTCATCTACGTGCTTCTGGATGAGCCGACCGAGGTGCAGTACGGTGGGGTTATTGCCGCGCCGGTATTCCGGGATGTCGCCTTACACGCCATGGCCTACCACGGCCACTTGCCCGACTCGGATGATCCTCTGGTGCGGGAACTGGCGCAGGAAGCGGAGCGCAAGCAGGCGGCCAATAACAAGGGGCGCAAGAACGACAAGAAGCCTGGCGGACAGACGGCCGGAACGACACGCGCGGTTGTTGAAACGTCCTCTGGCGAAGGGCGTGCCGCCGCGGCAGCTTCCCAAACGCCCGCGCCGTACGGTTCGTCCATTGTGCCCTCGGTTACCGGCATGGGCCTGCGCAACGCCGTGGAAATTTTCGCCACTGAAGGCATTGTGCCGGTAATCAGGGGCAAGGGCGGTTTTGTGGTGCGCCAGACCCCGGAAGCGGGACGCCCCTGGCCGGACGGCAAACGGGAAGGCATATTGTGGCTGGAGGAGCGCTCCTGATGATCAGGTTCGTGGCATTTGAAGAACTCGCCGCTCGGGTAGAGGCCCGGCACATCCCCATTGCCATACATTCGGGCAAGGTGGTGGAAGGTGGTGTTTTTGTGATCCTGCCTCCGCCTGTGCCCAAAGACAGGGAAGAGGGGGCGCCGGGCTCGGAAGCGTACCTGGCGGACGTGCTCAAAGCACGGCCGGGAGCCATTGTTTGCCGACCCAATCACCTGCCTTTGCTGGAAGCCTTGAACGCGGATTGTGAGGTGTCCTTCCATGAGGACACCCGGGCCGGCCTCGGGGTTTTGGCGCAAAAGTATTACGGCACAGACAAGCGCTGCCCCACGGTCATCGGCATTACCGGCACCAACGGCAAAACCACGGGAACCTATTTGTTGGAGGCCTTGTTCACCAGCTTGGGCAAGCCTTGCGGGGTTATCGGCACGGTCAGTTATCGCTGGCCCGGCCATGAGGAAGATGCGCCGCTGACCACGCCGGACAGCCTGACCCTGCACGCCATGTTGGCGGAAATGTACAAGGCGGGCGCGGAATATGCCTTTGTAGAGGTTTCTTCACACGCCATTGATCAGAACCGGATTGCCGGAATCAGCTTTTCGGGCGCGCTCATGACCAACCTGACCCAGGATCATCTGGATTACCACGCGGACATGGAAGCGTATTTCGCGGCCAAGGAGCGGCTGTTTCTGCCCGTGGCCGAAGGCGGCCTGCCGCTGGACGGCAAGGCGGCGGCCCTGAACGCGGACGACGAGTACTGCCGCCGCCTGCTTGCAAGACTGCCGGGCAGCATCGGTTTTGGTCTTGAACAGAAGACAGCGCCCGGTTCCCGCCATCTGGCCGGGCGTGTCCTGTCCATGTCCCCGCGCGGTCTGCACCTGGAACTCAGTTTTGAGGGCCAAAAGTGGGACCTGAAGTCCCCGTTGGTGGGCGGCTTCAATGTGATGAACCTGCTCGGAGCGCAGGCTCTGGGCCTGGGGCTGGGGCTGCATCCCGGAGATTTCGCCGCCTTGTCCTCGTTCACCGGCGTATCCGGACGGCTGGAGCGGGTTCCGGGCAACAGAGGACTGCATGCCTTTGTGGATTACGCCCACACCCCGGACGCCCTGGTCAAGGCCATTTCTGCCCTGCGCGAGGCCGGGTTCGCCCGGGTCATCACGGTGTTCGGCTGCGGCGGCGACCGGGATCGGGCCAAGCGCCCGCTGATGGGCAAGGCCGTGGCCGGACTTACGGACATCGCGGTGCTCACTTCGGACAACCCGCGCAGCGAAGACCCCGAGGCGATCATGGCTGATGTGCTGCCGGGACTGAGAGGCTGCCCCCTTGTGATCAGGCAGCCGGACAGAAGAGCCGCCCTGGCCGAAGCAGTGGCCCTGGCAGGTCCGGAAGATGCTTTGCTGGTGGCCGGCAAGGGACATGAAACCTATCAACTTATCAAGGGGATCAAGCACCCCTTCAGCGATCAGGCCGTATTGCGGGAGTTGATGCAATGAGGCTGAATCTGGGTGAAATAGCCATGACCCTGGGTAGCGCCCCAGTTTACTGTGATACTTCGTCAGGCTTGCTTTGTGCGACCGGGCAGGACCAAAAGAGTCCAGCCCCATCGCCCAAAGCTGCGCCTTCCTCGTCTGACAGCAAACTGGAGCACTACCGTTGGGCGGATCTGGTCCCGACGGGCGCGCAGATTGACAGTCGCAAGATACAGCCCGGCAATCTGTTTTTCTGCCTTCCCGGTGAGCATGTGGACGGACATGACTTTGCTGTTGACGCGGCCAAAGCCGGAGCCGTCGCCATTGTGGCTTCAAGGAATCCGTGGAGAGGGAAAGCCGCGGACATAGTCGGCCTGCCGCCGGTTTTTCTGGTGGATGATATGCGTTGCGCCCTGGCCTGCGTGGCCAAGCGCCATCGGGACACCAGTCAGGCCAAGGTCATAGGCATCACCGGAACCGCGGGCAAGACCACGGTTAAGGAAGTGCTGGCCCAGGTTCTGGAAATGCGCGGCCGCACCGAGCGCAACCCGCTGAACCTGAACAACCAGATCGGCCTGCCGGTCAGTATGCTCAACGCCTCGACCGACGCTGCTTTCTGGGTCATGGAGGCAGGCATCAGCGAAGACGGAGACATGGAGGAACTCGGGCGGATACTGCGTCCGGACGTGGCGATCATCCTCAATGTGGGCGACGGGCACGTCAGCGGTTTGGGCGAACTTGGCGTGGCTGCCCACAAGGCCCGTCTGATCGATTTTATCCAGCCCGGCGGCGTGGCTGTTATCAGTACGGACTATCCCGATCTGAACCGGCAGGTTGACGAGCGGCAGAGCGCTTTGTCGCGCCGGGGCATAGAGTTGCTGCGCTTTTCGCACCTCGTCGATAATGTTTACGCCAGAGCCGCATATACCGGACCCGGCGGCAATTACAAGGTCTGGGCCAAGGACCTGTCCTTTGAGGTGGATACCCCGTTCCGGGGCGATTTCGGCAGTGAGAATGTGGCCGCTATTGTGGCTGTCGCCGTAAAGCTCGGCCTGTCCCGGGAAGAGCTGCGCCAGGGCTTTGCCTCGGCCAGGCTCCCGGAACAGCGCTTCCGTGTGGAGCGCTACCCGCGCTGCACCTTGCTGGACGACAGCTATAACGCCAACCCCTTGTCTTCCTCGCGCATGCTGCAGGCGGCAAGAAGCATGGCTGATGAATACGGGCAGTCGCTGCTGCTTGTCATGGGTGAGATGCTTGAACTCGGCCCCAAAGCCGAAAGCGCCCACGAGACCCTGGGCGAAAACATGGCTGCGGTAAGGCCGGAAATGGTGTTCTGGAGAGGCGGGCAGGTCGATGCCCTTGCGCGGGGTCTGCGCAAGGGCGGCTACAGCGGAAAATTGTATCCCCTGTCCGGCGCCCAGGAGTTTGACGCCTTGCTTGAGGAAATCGATCTGGACAATGTGTTGGTCCTGTTCAAGGGGTCGCGCAGTAATAAACTGGAACGTCTGGTTGCCGTCTTTCGGGAAAAAGTTTCCCCGACCGGAGAAAAGTGATGCTTTATAACCTGCTCTATCCCTTAAGCTCTGAATTCACGGTTCTGAATGTTTTCAGATACATCACCTTCCGCTCGGTCTGGGCTCTGCTCACGGCGCTGATCATTGCCATCCTTGTGGGTCCCTGGTTCATCAGGATGCTCAAGCGCCTGAAGTTCGGGCAGTATATCCAGGAGGACGTTAAAGCCCATCTGGAAAAGGCGGGCACGCCCACTATGGGCGGCGTGCTGATCGCTTTTTCCCTGCTGGTCAGCACCTTGCTGTGGGCTGACCTGACCAATCCCTATGTCTGGCTGACCATTTTCGTCTTCATCGGTTTTGGGTTGGTGGGTTTTCTTGATGACTATCTGAAAATTCTGCGCAAGAACAATAAAGGCCTTTCCGCGCGCAGCAAGTTTCTGGGGCAGATTCTGATCGCGGCTGCGGTCATGGGCATGCTGTTCATGTTGCCCGCGTATTCCACCCAGTTGTACGTTCCTTTTTTCAAGAATCTTACTCCGGATCTGGGTTGGGTGTATTTGCCCTTCGCCGTATGCGTCATGGTGGGAGCGTCCAACGGGGTGAACCTGACCGACGGCCTGGATGGTCTGGCCATCGGCCCCACCATTATAGCGGGCATGTGTTTTGCCGTGTTCATATACGTGGCCGGCAACGCGGCCATGGCGAGTTATTTACAGGTGGCCAGCGTGCCCGGCGTCGGCGAAGTCACGGTGTTCTGCGGCGCGCTGATCGGCGCGAGCATGGGGTTTTTGTGGTACAACGCCTACCCGGCCCAGGTGTTTATGGGCGATGTGGGTTCCCTTTCCCTGGGCGGGACTCTGGGCTTCCTTGCCGTGCTCTGCAAGCAGGAGCTTCTGCTGCTGATCGTCGGCGGTCTGTTCGTGGTGGAAACCCTGTCCGTGATTTTCCAGATCGTCTACTTCAAATGGACGGGCGGCAAACGTTTGTTCCGTATGGCTCCTCTGCACCACCATTATGAGCTTCAAGGCGTGCCCGAATCCAAGATTATCATCCGTTTCTGGATCACTTCGGCCCTGCTCGGCCTGGCCGCGCTGTCAGTCCTCAAGCTGCGTTGAAAAGGAACAGATCATGTCCTTCGCGTCCCAGTCCTCTCTTGCCCGTCCCGAACTCGCTCCGGGCATGGCCGCTCCCATAAGACCGGGAGAACTGGCTGTGGTGGTCGGCGCCGGTGAATCGGGCGCGGCCGCGGCCCGGCTGCTTCACGCCCTGGGGGCAAGGGTGCGTCTGGTGGACAGGGACTGCGCCGGTGTATCCCCGGCCTTGCGGGCAGAGCAGGAAGCTCTGGGCACGGAAATTCTTTGTGGTCCGCACAGTCCGGAGCAGTTTGCCGGAGCGTCCCTGGTGGTGACCAGTCCGGGCGTGCCTTTGGCCGTGCTGGAGCCTTTTTTGCGGAAAGCGGGCGACGGGTCTTTGATTGGCGAGGCGGCCAAGCCATCTTTGCTTGCTGAGGCGGCCACGCCGTCTTTACTTGCTGAGGCGGCTACGCCGCCTTTGATTGCTGAAGTGGAACTGGCCTTGCGTTACGTGCGTGAACCGATCCTCGCGGTGACCGGCACCAGCGGCAAAACCACCACGGTCAGTCTGGCTGCGGCCATGCTTGAGGCGGCGGGAAAAAAGGTTTTTCTGGGCGGGAACATCGGCACGCCTCTTTCCGATTACGTGCTGCGGGCGGCGCCAGATACGAAAGAAGGCGCGGAAAACAGGGCGGATGTGCTGGTGCTGGAACT
>Ga0123353_10016761_pt1 | contig 10726 bp, 6 predicted proteins | sample TergutLab28metaG_3_FD_92763 | JGI IMG/M metagenome (GOLD analysis project Ga0123353, IMG submission 92763) | Labiotermes labralis P3 segment gut microbial communities from Petit-Saut dam, French Guiana - Lab288 P3 | ecosystem: Host-associated > Arthropoda: Insects > Digestive system > Gut ... | reverse complement strand
TCTGAAGCATCTTTTTTCAGAATTATGTCTTGTGCATTTGCACTAATTCCAAAGCCAGTTACCATAACTAAGATTAAGAGCATTTTTTTCATTCAAAAACCCTAATTTGTGTCGGGCGCAACTTCTAAATTATTTATTATTGTTAGTTTATAATTAATATTCTCGGAAATTCAGACAATAAAAAAACGTGGTACTTTTTTTATCTGTCCTTGAGGTCTTCGACTACCTACATCCAAATAAAGTAAAGTCCACGCTTGACGTGAACGTTTACCACTTTACTCTTGGATGTATTGAATTTGTCGAAGATTCAAGGACAAGAAATAAAGCAAAAACGCTTTAATTTTTAAGAAACAAAGAACGCAGATTTACAGAGTTGTGTTAGTATTTAAAGAATAACAGTAAAAAGAAATTACTGAAGTAAATAGGGCGCGAAAGTATAATAAATCTTTTCAAATCAATTTTCAAAAATCTTTTCCCATCCAACACGGTATTGGGCGGTTGGGCGGGGGTGGTGGAGTGGCTATTAACAAAAATGTAAACTTTTTCAAGGCAGGGAGGGGGGATGATAACCTCCGCATTATTTTGTTTAATATCAGATAATAATTCCTAAAAAAGAATATTTTTGCCGCAAATTTAACTATTCCGTCGCCTTGCGGCGGCACCCATTCAAAATTAAAAGGGGGTATTTAAAATCGTAAATCTAAAATTGCAAATTATATGAAATCCCGTTTTTTCTGCCTGTTTCTTTCTACTTTCTGTTTTCTGCCTTTCCCTCTTGTTGCGCAGAAAACCAAAGCGAAAGAGCCTGAACGTAAAATTGTGTTCAATGTGAAGGATAATAAAGATGATAAAATGTTTCTGGTAATACATTTTAGAGATAAATTTATGTTGAAAGATTCTGCATTCACTAAAGGCAACGGTGTTTTTGTTTTTGAAGGAGAAAACAAACTTGATGAGGGTATGTACTCGTTAGTTTCCGGAGGGAAAGCACGGCTGTTGGATTTTATGATGGATGGAAGCCAGAAATTTACGTACAATTTAGATACTACCGGAAATGTAAACAAGTATTCTGTGGTTGGGTCTCCCGAAAATGCAGAGATGTTGCTTTTTCAGCAAACAACAGTTGAAGCAAAAAAACAAATGAAAGAATGGGGAGAGAAAAGAAAAGAGTTTGAAGAAAAAGAGATGCAAGACAGCGTTGATTATTATCTTAAAAAAATGAAAGATAAAGATGCTGAAATGGAGCGATTTATTACTGACCTCATGAATTTGAACCCAACTTTTTTATTCTCAAAACTACAAAAATCGTTTAGGGAAGTAGAGATTCCGGAAGCTCCTGTTTTAGAAGATGGAACCATAGACTCTTCATTCAGAGCTATTTATTTTAGAACACATTATTGGGATAATTTTGATATGACAGACAGGAGGTTTTTGTTTATGCCCTCTTTCGATCCAAAATTGAATAATTATATCAAAAGAATACTGTGGTATCAGCCTGTGGATACGATCAATAAATATATTGACTTAATGCTGGATAAGACCTCCCCTGATAGCTTAATGTATCGTTATACCGTTGAGTTTGTATCAAGAGAGTTTGAAACCAGTAAAATAATTGGGCATGATGCTGTATTCGTACATATTGCTAAGAACAATCAACTTGCAGGAAAATGCACTTGGCTTGATGAAGATATTATTAAGAAATATAAGATGGTAATTGAAGATAAGGAACCCTTGTTGATAGGCAAAAAAACAGTAGAGATGATTTTGCCAGATACGAGTCAAACAGAGATTTTCGGGCATTGGATCTCTTCATATAAGATGCCCAATAAATATAGAATTTTGTGGTTTTATGACCAAAATTGTGCCACCTGCAAGAAAGAAGCATTGGAAATGAAAGCGGTATATGATTCATTAGAAAACATTGGAAAACGAAATTTTGATGTATATGCAGTAAATAGAACTGATGATATTGAAGGGTGGAAAAAGTATATTCGAACAAACGGCTATACGTGGATAAATGTTGGTGGAGCTAAAGGAAATGTGGATTGGAAAGAGGCTTTTCGTATCACCTCTAATCCCCAGTTTTATATTATCAATCAAGAACATATTATTATTTTAAATAAAAATATTCCAAAAGATATGATTACTACATTTTTGGAAGATTACGAAAGAATAGAATCAGAAAAAGAACGATTAAAAAACAGAAAACAATGAATTTTGTAGAAGAATTGAAATGGCGCGGCATGTTGCACAATTTCATACCCGGAACAGAAGAACAATTGCAAAAAGAGATGACTTTGGCATACGTGGGGATTGATCCTACCGCCGACTCTCTGCACATTGGACATTTAGTAAGCGTAATGATGCTGAAACATTTCCAGCTTTGCGGACACAAACCGATTGCCTTACTGGGCGGTGCTACCGGTATGATTGGCGATCCGTCAGGAAAATCTCAAGAACGTAATTTGTTGAATGAGGAAACCTTACGAAAAAATCAAGAGGGAATTAAGAAGCAACTTGCCAAATTTTTGAACTTTGAAGACAATTTGCCTAATGCAGCACTGTTGGTAAATAATTACGACTGGATGTCGGAATTTTCGTTTCTTGATTTTACTCGCGATATAGGGAAGCATATTACCGTAAACTATATGATGGCTAAAGATTCTGTGAAGAAGCGCATTTCCGGCGAGGGTGAAGGGATGTCGTTTACGGAATTTACCTACCAGCTGGTGCAAGGGTACGACTATTTGTTTTTGTATCAAACGTATGGATGTAAATTACAAATGGGTGGCAGTGACCAATGGGGCAATATTACTACCGGCACAGAGCTAATTAGAAGAAAAACCGGCGGAGAAGCGTTCGCACTCACTTGCCCGCTTATTACCAAAGCCGATGGCGGAAAGTTCGGCAAAACAGAACAAGGAAATATTTGGTTAGATCCCGAAAAAACTTCCCCGTACCAATTCTATCAGTTCTGGCTCAATTGCTCCGATGAGGATTCCAAAAAGTATATTCGCATTTTTACGCTATTCAGTAAAGCGCAGATATTGGAAATGGAGACGGCGCACGATATGGAACCGCACTTGCGCTCCTTGCAGAAAGCGTTGGCAAAAGATTTAACCTGCCGTGTGCACTCCGAAGCCGAATACAATGCAGCAGTTGCAGCATCAGATATATTATTCGGAAAAGGCACCGCCAAGTCTTTGACAGCCCTCCCCGAAAAAACTTTCCTATCCGTTTTTGAAGGAGTTCCACAAGTAGAAATATCCAAAACCTCAATAGAAAACGGAATTAATATTGTTGATTTTTTAACCGATATGACTCAAATATTCCCTTCCAAAGGGGAGGCACGCAGAACATTAAAAGAGAACGGTGTTTCGGTAAATAAAGAGAAAATATCTGATATCTACATCGTTAACAAAGGCTCTCTGCTCAACGAAAAATACATCCTAATTCAACGAGGCAAAAAGAATTATTATATTATTATACAGAAATAATCATTAATTATTATCTCTGTTTCTTTGCACCATTACCTTTATTTTGTACTCCAATTCTTTTACTTCTGCTTTTGCAACTTCAATTTTTTTGGAGAACTCTGCTTTTAGCAGCTCTGCATTTTTAGAGTTGGCAAAAAAACCTAAATTATTTTCCCACAACGCAATATCATCTTTCAATTGTTGCAATTTATTGGTTAAAAACCGTCGTTCCTTATCCAAAATTTTATCAGCATCAGGATTGTTCAAGATAGTATCAATTTTGGATTTGAAATTGCTACGCTTCACATCGTCCATTGTCATTTTCAAATCTTGAAAGCGTTTATTAACGACTTCTCTGAATTGAGTGTAGATTTTGTCTTTATCTTTACGTGGCACATGTCCAAGTTCCATAAATTCACGTTGATAAGTTTTCATTACCTCCATATTATCTTCTTTATTATCAGTAAATACGTGTTTTTCAATTTTAATGATTAAATCTTTTTTCTTTTGCAGGTTTTCAGCTTCAATAGTTTGTGCATTAGATAGATAGTTTGCTCTATTTGTAAAGAAAGAATCACACGCTTTACGGAAGCGTTTCCAAACCGCTTCAGAGTTTTTTCTGGTAGTTGCACCAATCTGCTTCCATTCATTTTGAAGTGCAATAATTTCTTCTGTTGCTTTTTTCCAATCTGTTCTTATTGCAATAGCTTCAACCTGAATAGCTAGTGTAAGTTTTTGGTTATAATTTTGAATCTGTTCATTTTTGAGTTGTTGAAGGTATTCTTTTTTAGAAACAAAAAACTTATCTAAAGAAGTTTTAAATCTTTGCCAGATCTCTTCATTCAGTTTTGCAGGGGCAGGCCCTAATGTTTTCCAAACCTTCAGCAATTCGGTAAGGTTATCGCTTATTGCATTGTTTTCTTTAAGTGTCTTAGGATCTGTGGCTACCAGTTCTTCTGCTTGTTCGCAAATTATTACTTTAGCGTTATAATTATTTTGCTGATCTTCCAGCAATGAATCGTAATAGGTTCTGCGTCTTTTATTAAGTTGGTCGGAAGCATTTTTAAAACGTTCCCATATCTCCTCCTTTTTATCATCCGGAACAGGACCTATCTCGCGCCATTCTTCGTGAAGATGTTGTAATGCTTTAAACGATTTTCCAATTGAATCCTGTAGCAATAACTCTTCAGCCTGCTCGCACAACTTGATTTTTTGTTCAAAATTTTTCTTTAAATCCAACGAGCGAAGTTCTTTATTTATACGAAGAATATCAAAGAATTTCTCTACATAAAAATGGTAGTGTTGCCACAGGTTGGAAGATTCGTTTTGGGGGACAGGACCAATCTCACGCCATTTCTCTTGAAACTCTTTAAATTTGTCGTTCAATATTTTAAGATTGGTCTCATTCTCTACCAACTCTTTTAACCCTTGAATAATTTGCTGTTTATTTTCAAGATTTTTTTGTTTTTCTAACTCTAAATTTTCAAGAAATTTTGTTTTGTTGTCCTTATATGTTTTTAGTGCGTTGTCAAATTTGGTTTCGCAGTCGGAGGGTATATATTCAAATTCCTCTTTATCTCTGCCGTCTTCAATAAATTTATCTAATGCATTTTGTTTTAATTGTTTAATCTGGATCAGTCCTGCAGCCTTCAACACACTTACTCGCAACTTGATGTGGTTAATATTTTCATTAGCAACTACTTCCTGAAGTTTTTCCACCAACTGTTCCAAAGAAAAATTTAGATACTCTTTTTCAATTTCTTCAATAGATTCGGGTTGTTTCTCTGTGTCGTCGTCGTCCTCTTCTTCTTCATGACTTTCTTGCGGTTCGTTTTGTGTATCTTCAATCTCTGCGTAAATTTCTTCTACTAATGGAGTCTCAGTAAATAATGGTTTAATTGTTTCCTCAGTTTCTGAGGCTGGTTGATCTACCAATGTAGCCTCAGTAAATAATGGTTCAATTGTTTCCTCAGTTTCTGAGGCTGGTTGATCTACCAATGTAGCCTCAGTAGCAGGAAGATTTAGTTCCGCATTGGGTTGGGCTTCTTCAGAAGCGCCGGCATTCACCTCTTGAGAATGCAATTGTTCATCTTTAAGGTGTTGAAGGTCGTTAGGTAACATAAAATTTAGATTTTAGATTTAAGATTTATGTCTCTTAAATATTAATTATTAATTGTTAATTGTTTATGCAATAATACGTGTTCCACAGTTAGGATTTCCGAGTTGCCCCGCTTCAGTAATGATACATTCTTTACCTCCATATTCGATGAAGAAGATGGCAGCACGAACTTTAGGAGCCATAGAGCCTTCCGCAAACTGTCCTTCGGCTAAATATTTTTTAGCATCGGCAACAGTGATAGTATCTAATGCTTTTTCACTTTCTTTTCGAAAGTTAATAAATACCTTAGGAATGTCTGTTAATATATAAAACTCGTCGGCTTTCATTTCTATTGCGGCGAGTGCAGAAGCTAAATCTTTGTCAATTACGGCTTCCATTCCTTTTCCGCCGTTTTGGTTGCGCACAACGGGAATTCCGCCACCACCACAGGTAATCACTACATAGCCTGAGGTTGCCAGACGTTGCACCACATCTATATTACTAATATGTTTTGGAACAGGGGATGCTACTACCTTACGCCAGCCGTTTCCTTTGGGATCTTCTACATATTTTGCACCGGTTTCAGCAGCAAACTTATCGGCTTGTTCTTTTGTGTAATAAGGTCCTACGGGTTTTGTAGGGTTGTGAAAGGCAGGATCGTTTTCATCTACTACCACTTGTGTAACCAATGTGATAACATGCTTACGAATCTTTTCTTTGAAGAAGATGTTTCGGAAAGCCAACTCTATCATATATCCTATAGACCCCTGTGTTTCAGCTACACAGGTATCCATGGGCATCGGTTCAATGCCATACATTTTGGCACCGGCATCGTGTTGCAACATTACGTTGCCAACTTGTGGACCATTACCATGTCCTATGACTAAATCGCAATCCTGTTCATAGAGGCGATGTAAGGACTTGCAAGTATCCATCACATTTTGAAGTTGTTCCTGATAAGTTCCTTTTTGACCGCTTCTGAGAATGGCGTTACCACCAAAAGCAACCATAACGAGTTTTCTTCTTTGAATGTAAATCATAATATTGAATTTAAGGCGCGAAAATACATTTTTCGGCAACATCGATATTTTTTCCCTTCTTTTCAGTAAAAAACTTATTTTTGCCGAAAAATAATACCATGAGAAGTTTTGGAAGCGACAATCACTCCGGCATACACCTCGCCGTTTTAGAAGCTATTCATCAAGCCAATATGGATCATGCTTGCGCATATGGTAACGATGTCTATTCAGAAAGATTACAAGCCAAGATAGAAGAAATTTTTGGAGAAGACGCTACTATTTTTCCCACTTTTAACGGAACCGGTGCCAATATTTGCGCATTACGCGCTTGCGTGCAACCGTTTCATGCTATTTTGTGTTCCGAGAGTGCGCATATTTTTGTGGATGAATGTGGCGCCCCCGAATTTCTGACCGGCGCTGCATTAAAGTCAATTCCAACGTCAGACGGGAAAATTACAGTAGCGATGTTAGAACCTTTTTTAGATGCTTTTGACTTCGAGCATCACTCTCAGCCCAAAGTGTTGTATATTTCACAAGCCACCGAATTGGGAACCATCTACAAACCGGAAGAGATAAAACAGTTATCTGTTTTTTTGAATTACAATAAAATGTATTTGCACATGGACGGTGCTCGCTTAGCAAACGCCGCCGCCACTTTAGAATGCTCATTAAGAGAGATTACCATTGATTGCGGTGTGGATATTCTTAGCTTTGGCGGCACAAAAAACGGCATGATGATGGGAGAATCGGTTATCACATTTCGCCAAGAATTGGCTGAAAATATGAAATATATCCGAAAACAGTCCACCCAACTATTTTCAAAAATGCGATTTTCTTCAGCGCAATTTTTAGCCTACTTTCAAAATGATTTATGGCTAACCAATGCCCAGCACGCCAACAAAATGGCGCGGTTGTTACGAAGAAAAATAGAAGAAACCGGTAGTTTTGAATTTACACAACCCACCGAAGCCAATGTTATTTTGGTAAAGTTCCCTCCTACCCTTATTAATAACATGTTAAAGCATCATTTTTTCTACGTTTGGAACGAAAAAACGCACGAAGTTCGGTTGGTAACCTCTTGGGATACTACTGAAGAGGATATTGTAAATTTTATATCCTCTCTTAAAAATTCTATAAAACTCTGAACACTTTTTACCTCTGTACGAAGTCTATTTTAGCATCGAGAGGTTATTAAGCTTTTAATATTAGCCCTTCAATTATATTTTCCGGTGTAATAGCATATAAACACATATAACTTTCATACTTACATCGTTTATTTCCATATACCGAACATGGGCGACAAGGAAGGTCAAGTTGAATTTGCGGGTTGTTTTCCTGACCAAGTCCAACAAATCCCGAATAGGGATGTGTGGAACCCCAAATAGAAGCACAAGGAATATTACAGAGCGAAGCCAAGTGCATGCCCGCAGAATCCATACTGATTATTACATCTAAACCGGAAATAAAGGAGAGCTCTTCTTTCAGTGAATATTTTCCAACAATAGAATGTACATTTCCATACTTTTCTTGCCATTTTTCGCATATCTCCTGCTCATTTTTTCCACCGCCAAACAGATAGATTTCATAGTTGGCATTTAACATCTCTATAACTTTTTCCAACAATTCATTCGGATAAACTTTTCCTCTATGTTGTGCAAAAGGGAAAACACCTATTCTCCTTACATTTTCCGAATTATAAGGAATTGGTATGGGGTTGATAACTGTTTTTACACCTAATTGCTGAAAAGCATCCACATAGCGTTGCCACGTAGATTTAAGTGGAGTTCTATTTCCATTCTTAGCACGGCACAATGAGCTTTTTTCCTTTCTACCTTTGTCAATTGTGGATATTTTTATTTTCCTAAACGACAAGATAAAGAATAAAGTTAATAACTTGGAACGCAATACTTCATGCAAATCAACTATCGTATCAACTTCAAAATTTTTCAGCAAATCCTTATATAGTCCAAAAAGCCCTTTTAATCCTTTATATTTTTCTGTAAAACAAACAGGAAATACTTCTAAGTTAGGAATATCATCAAAAAAAGGGGCGTAAAGTGATCGTGTAGCAAAAACAAAGTGTTTATCAAGATTTTGTGCAGCCACTTCTTTCATCACGGAAGCAGCTATTGCTACATCGCCCATGGCAGAGAAACGGAGGACTAAAATAGTGGACATAATCTGTTCTGGTTATGATGTTTTTTGGCAAACTTCATCATAACTTTGCAAATAAACATATTTTTTTGATATATCAATGTAAATAATAAAATCTACCCATTAATTTTTGCTCGCTGGAATGTAATAAGTGGTTCCGTTTTTTTATTATAGTAGCGTTTAGCATAGAGAACCACCCGGGCAATGGAATAGTAACATAAACAATTCGTTAGATTTTCCAAATTTGCAGTAATTCACAGCATCATAAAATAGGATAAATAAAACAATATATTTTTGCAGCTCAAAAAATATTATGTATTATGAAAATTTTTACCCCATTCATTGCAAGGCTTATCTTCTTCTTTACATGCTGCTTAATTACAGTTGCATTATTTGCACAAAACAATGATTTTCAGCAACAAAAAGATTCTTTACTGATGCTTATAGATGCATCACAAGGAGAAGAAAAATTAGACGCATATTATGCGCTTATCAATTTAGACTTTCCTGATGAGGAGCTTCAAGTCATGTTAAATTACATCAATGATTTTATGAAAGAAGCTTCAAATCAAAAAGACAAGAAGCATGAGCGCATCGCACGTCGCAAGGAAGCTGCCGTTTTATACAATTACAGGCAATTGACTGATTTTCAGAAAAAAGTTAAAGAACATTTGGGGTTCTTTAAAGCCAATAATTATCTGGAAGATTATTATTATCAATACCATTTTTTAATAATCAGTTACGGGGTGCAAGGAGATAAAGAGAAAGTACTTACGGAAGCCAAAAAAATGTATGAAGAAGCACAGGCGGAGAATTGTTTATTTGGCAAATCACAGGCAACATCATTGCTATCAAGAGCTTATAATATAGAAAAACGATATGACGAAGCAGAAGCATTTGCTAAAGAAACCATTGAAATAGCAAAGAGAATGTTGAAAAACGAAAATGAGAATCATGATTATCACTACTTATTACAGGGAACTTATGCAGATTTGGTAGATATCTTGATGGCTATGGGTAAATTTGATGAAATATATTTGATATTCTCTGCATGGAGGGAACAACTTACCCAATATAAGAAAATTTTTGAGCGTATTTGCCACGATGGACTCATGCTTTATTACAATTATAGTGCACAAATATATGCTGTTACGAAAGAATACGATAAAGCCAAAATTTTCTGCGATTCGCTCGAGCAAATGAATTTGGATATCTATTCTGAAAACTGTTTATGGGAACACAAAAGTAGGATATATGAAGGCACTCATGAGTATGGCAAAGCGATATATTGGCTTGATAAAGCAATCGAACGGCTTTCATCTTACGGAGAGTCAAATGCAGTAGCTATTCATACAAAGAGCAAAGCTCGTATCTTGTGCAAAATGGGACGTGGAGAGGAAGCCTGGCCGCTCTACGAGCATTTTTTTCTCCAAATGGATTCTCTTCATACGAAAGAATATAATGCCCAATTAGACGAAATCCGCACCCAATACGAGGTGGACAGGCACATTGCCGAAAAAATCCGCAACCGCAACTATTTCCTTTTTGCGCTCGGTGGTTGCGCTTTGCTGCTCATTGCGCTGGCAATATGGATATACCTTAACCGGAAAATTATGAAGAAAAACAAAGCATTAGCGCAGCAAATCAAAGAATTAACCACATTGCAGGAAGCACAGGACAACGAATTGCTTGCTAAAACTACTTTCATCCCGGAAGAAGAAAGAACAGAAATTGTTGATGATGAGTTGTGCCCCCAAAGTCGTTTGGATAAATTGTGCCTTACCATTCGCGATCTGATGCTTAAAGATAAAATTTATCGCAACTCTGCCATTACACAAGAGCTTGTAATTGAAACTATTGGCGTAGGCAGAAGAGTCTTTACCGAGGCATTTGAATTTTGTTTTAAAATGCAGTTTAAAGATTACGTCAACTTCCTCCGAATGAAAGACGCCATAATTCTGCTCGAGCAATCCGATTTA
>Ga0123353_10016760_pt1 | contig 10726 bp, 6 predicted proteins | sample TergutLab28metaG_3_FD_92763 | JGI IMG/M metagenome (GOLD analysis project Ga0123353, IMG submission 92763) | Labiotermes labralis P3 segment gut microbial communities from Petit-Saut dam, French Guiana - Lab288 P3 | ecosystem: Host-associated > Arthropoda: Insects > Digestive system > Gut ... | reverse complement strand
GCAGCGCCACCGGCACGTGACCGGCCAGCCCGCCGAGGAGCGGCGCGGCCGCGAACCGGAGGACATGGAACGCGAGGCCGCCCGCATCCGCGAGCAGGAGGCCGAGCTGAACGAGGCGCTCGACGCGGCCCAGCGCGCCCTCGACGACACCATCGGCCACCGCGCGGAGCTGGAGCGCCGGCTGGCCGAGGAGGAGAACCGGCTGCGGGCCGCCGCCCGTGCCATCGCCGACCGCCGCGAGGGCCTGGCCCGGCTCAACGGCCAGGTCAACGCCGCCCGTTCCAAGGCCGCCGCGGCCGAGGCCGAGATCGGCCGGCTGGCCGCCGCCCGCGACGAGGCCCGGGACCGCGCCGAGTCCGCGCAGGCCGAGCACGAGGAACTGCAGGCGCAGGTCGAGGGCCTGGACGCCGACGACTCGGAGCTGGAGGCGCTCTTCGACGCCGCCCGCGCCGAACAGGCCGCCGCCGAGGACGAGTTCACCGCCGCGCGGGACGCGACCACCGCGGCGGAGCGGCAGCGCGCGGCGGTCGCCGCCCGGCGCGACGCCCTGGCACCGGCACTGCGCCGCAAGGACGGCAGCGGCGCGCTGCTCGGCGGCGAGGGCGAGGCCCGGATCGCCGGGGTCCTCGGCTCGGCCGCCACCATGCTGCGCGTCACCGCCGGGTACGAGATCCCGATAGCGGCCGCCCTCGGCGGGGCCGCCGACGCCGTCGCGGTCAGCGGGCCCGCCGCCGCGGCCGAGGCCCTGCGGCTGCTGCGCAAGGAGGACGCCGGCCGCGCCGCCTTGCTGCTCGCCAACGCCCCCGAATCCGAAGGCCGTTCCGGGCAACATCCGGCCGCAGCGCCCGGCGAGGGCCCGCAGGGGGCACCTGCCCATCCGGCCGGCCACGGCGGCATCCCCGCCCCCGGCGGCCCGGGCGCCGCGGCACGCCACCCCGGCACGCACACCGCCGGCGTCGCGGTCGGCCATGGCGCGGACGTGTCCGGAGGCGCCCCGCACGGCAGCACCGTCCCCGCCCCGCGGCCGGAGCCGGCCGCCACCGCGCTGCCCCCGGGCGCGCGCTGGGCCGCCGACCTCGTCGCCGCCGACGGCGACCTGCAGCCCGCGGTGCGCCGCCTGCTGCGCGACGTGGTCGTCGTCGGGGCGCTGGAGGAGGCCGAGGCGCTGGTCACCGCGCACCCGGAACTGACCGCCGTCACCGCGGAGGGCGACCTGCTCGCCGCGCACACCGCGCAGGGCGGGTCCGCCAAGGCACCCAGCCTGCTGGAGGTCCAGGCGCAGGTCGACGAGGCCGAGGCGGAGCTGCAGCGACTGGAGGAGCAGTGCGCCGACCTCGCCGACCGGCAGCAGGAGGCCAAGGACCGCAGGTCGGCCGCCGCCCGCACGGTCGACGAGCTGGGCCAGCGCCGGCGCGCCGCCGACAAGGAGAAGTCCTCCGTCGCCCAGCAGCTCGGCCGGTACGCGGGCCAGGCGCGGGCGGCCGTGGGCGAGGCGGAGCGGGCGGCGGCCGCGGTGGTGCGGGCGCAGGAGACGCTGGCGGCCGCCCGCGAGGAGCTGGAGGAGCTGTCGTACCGGCTGAGCGAGGCGCAGGAGGAGCCGGGCGAGGAGGAGCCGGACACCTTCGCCCGCGACCGCCTCGCCGCCGACGGCGCCAACGCCCGGCAGACCGAGATGGAGGCCCGGCTGCAGGTCCGCACCCACGAGGAGCGGGTCAAGGGCCTGGCCGGACGGGCCGACGGGCTCGACCGGGCGGCCCGCGCGGAACGCGAGACGCGTGCCAGGGCCGAGCGCCGCAAGGCCCGCCTGCAGTACGAGGCGTCGGTGGCCGCCGCGGTGCTGGCCGGCGCCCGCGGGCTGCTGGAGTACGTGCAGGTCTCGGTGGCCCGCGCGGAGGCCGAGCGCGCCGAGGCGGAGGCGGCCCGGGCCGAACGCGAAGGGGAGCTGGGCGTCGAGCGGCGGCGCGGCCGCGAGCTGAAGGCCGAGCTGGACAAGCTGACCGGCGACGTCCACAAGGGCGAGGTGCTGGGTGCCGAGAAGCGGCTGCGGATCGAGCAGTTGGAGGCCAAGGCGCTGGAGGAGCACGGCATGGAGCCGGCCGGGCTCGTCGCCGAGTACGGCCCCGACCAGCCCGTCCCGCCCTCGCCGCCGGCCGAGGGGGAGGTGCTGCCGGAGGACCCGGAGCACCCGCGCAACCAGCCGCGCCCGTTCGTCCGGGCCGAGCAGGAGAAGCGCCTGAAGGCGGCGGAGAAGGCGTACGCGCAGCTCGGCAAGGTGAACCCGCTGGCGCTGGAGGAGTTCGCGGCGCTGGAGGAGCGGCACAAGTTCCTCACCGAGCAGCTGGAGGACCTGCGCAAGACCCGTGCCGACCTGCTGCAGGTCGTCAAGGACGTCGACGAGCGGGTGGAGCAGGTGTTCACCGCCGCCTTCCACGACACCGCGCGGGAGTTCGAGGGCGTCTTCTCCCGGCTGTTCCCCGGTGGCGAGGGGCGGTTGCTGCTCACCGACCCCGACAACATGCTCACCACGGGGGTGGAGGTTGAGGCCCGGCCGCCCGGGAAGAAGGTCAAGCGGCTGTCGCTGCTGTCCGGTGGCGAGCGTTCGCTGACCGCGGTGGCGATGCTGGTGTCGATCTTCAAGGCCCGGCCGAGCCCGTTCTACGTGATGGACGAGGTCGAGGCGGCCCTGGACGACACCAACCTGCAGCGGCTCATCCGGATCATGGAGGAACTCCAGGAGAGTTCACAGCTGATCGTCATCACGCACCAGAAGCGCACGATGGAGGTCGCCGATGCCCTGTACGGCGTATCCATGCAGGGTGACGGCGTGTCCAAGGTGATCAGCCAGCGGTTGCGGAACGGAAAGCAGCGGAGCGCCTGACGCCTGCGCGTCCCCGCGTCGCCGCCGGCAGGGGAGCCCTGTCTTCGAAAAGTGAAGGCCAAGGCGGCGACGATCGGTGGTCGTCTGCCCAAATTGTCTCGTTATCGTGCGTTTTCAGTGTCGAAAGTTGAAGACATAGCCTCCCGGGTGTGGGCAAGACGTTCGAGTGGTGGGCGCCTGCGGGCGACCCAACACTTGAAGATCCAGAACCCTCATGTGAGGGCTCACCGCCGAGCCCGAGGAGACGAACCTTGACGAGTACCGCACGAGACACCGGAACGGCCGGCCATACCGCCGGCTCCGAGCACCTGGGACATGTCGTCTTCATCACCGCCGCGGCGGCGATGGGCGGCTTCCTCTTCGGCTACGACAGCTCCGTCATCAACGGCGCCGTCGAGGCGATCCGCTCCCGCTACGGCATCGGCTCCGCGGCACTGGCACAGGTCGTGGCGATCGCCCTGATCGGCTGCGCGATCGGCGCGGCCACCGCGGGACGGATCGCCGACCGCATCGGGCGCATCCGCTGCATGCAGATCGCCGCGGTGCTCTTCACCATCAGCGCCATCGGCTCGGCCCTGCCGATCGCCCTGTGGGAGCTGGCCTTCTGGCGGATCGTCGGCGGCTTCGCCATCGGCATGGCCTCCGTCATCGGCCCCGCCTACATCGCCGAGGTCGCCCCGCCCGCCTACCGCGGCCGGCTGGCCTCGTTCCAGCAGGCGGCCATCGTGCTCGGCATCGCCATCTCCCAGCTCGTCAACTGGGGCATCCTCAACGCCGCACACGGCGACCAGCGCGGGCAGCTGCTGGGCGTCGAGGCGTGGCAGGTCATGCTCGGCGTGATGGTCGTCCCCGCGGTGATCTACGGCCTGCTGTCGTTCGCCATCCCCGAGTCGCCGCGGTTCCTGCTGAGCGTCGGGCGCCGCGACGACGCCCGGGCGGTGCTCGCCGACGTCGAGGGCAAGGACAGCGACCTGGACGCCCGGGTCGACGAGATCCAGACGGCGATGCGCCGCGAGCACAAGTCCCGGTTCAGCGACCTGCTCGCGACCCGCCACTCCTTCCTGCCGATCGTCTGGATCGGCATCGGGCTGAGCGCGTTCCAGCAGCTCGTCGGCATCAACGTGGCGTTCTACTACTCCTCCACGCTGTGGCAGTCCGTCGGCATCGACCCGAGCAGCTCGTTCTTCTACTCGTTCACCACATCCATCGTGAACATCGTCGGCACGGTCATCGCGATGATCTTCGTCGACCGGATCGGCCGCAAGCCGCTCGCCCTGATCGGCTCCGCCGGCATGGCGGTGGCCCTCGCCCTGGAGGCGTGGGCGTTCGCCTCCCGCCACGGAGACACGCTGCCCCACACGCAGGGCACCGTCGCCCTGATCGCGGCCCACTGCTTCGTGCTGTTCTTCGCCCTGTCCTGGGGCGTCGTCGTCTGGGTCTTCCTCGGCGAGATGTTCCCGAACAAGATCCGCGCCGCGGCCCTCGGCGTGGCCGCCGCCGCCCAGTGGATCGCCAACTGGGCGATCACCGCGAGCTTCCCCAGCCTCGCCGACTGGAACCTGTCCGGCACCTACATGATCTACTGCTGCTTCGCGCTGCTCTCGATCCCGTTCGTGCTGGTGTTCGTCAAGGAGACCAAGGGCAAGACGCTGGAGGAGATGGGCTAGCCGCTGTCCGCTCCCCCCGCACGGTCCCGGCCGCGGCCTGGGCCGTGCCGGAGGGAAAAGCAGCGATACTGGTCGGGTTATGGAAATCGTCATCCTTGCCGTCGTCATCGCCCTGGTCGTGATCCTCGGGGCCGGCGGGCTGGTGGTCGGCAGCCGCCGCAAGAAGAAGCAGCAGCTGCCGACCGCGCCGCCGAGCTCCCCGACGATCACCGCTCCTCCCACCGAGCCCCACGTCGGGGACGAAGCCGAGGCCCCGCGGGAGGAAGCCCGCAGGACCATCGAAGAGGTCCCCCTGCCCTCGGCCGGCGCCACCGCCGCCCCCGAGGCGCTGGAGGAACTCGACGTCCTCCCGGCGCCGCCGATCGAGCAGCCCGAGCCCACCGCCGGGCGCCTGGTGCGGCTGCGCTCCCGGCTGTCCCGCTCGCAGACCTCGCTCGGCAAGGGACTGCTCACGCTGCTGTCCCGGGAACGCCTCGACGAGGACACCTGGGAGGAGATCGAGGACACCCTCATCACCGCCGACGTCGGCGTCGCCCCCACCCAGGAACTGGTCGAGCGGCTGCGCACCCGCGTCCGCGTACTCGGCACCCGTACCCCCGAGGAACTGCGCGGGCTGCTCCGCGAGGAACTCGTCGCCCTCATCGACCCCGCCCTCGACCGCACCCTGCACACCGAGAGCCACGAGGAGGCGCCGGCGGTCGTCCTCGTCGTGGGCGTCAACGGCACCGGCAAGACCACCACGACCGGCAAGCTCGCCCGGGTCCTGGTCGCCGACGGCCGCAGCGTGGTGCTCGGCGCCGCCGACACCTTCCGCGCCGCCGCCGCCGACCAGCTGCAGACCTGGGGCGAGCGGGTCGGCGCCCGCACCGTGCGCGGGCCCGAGGGCGGCGACCCCGCGTCGGTCGCCTTCGACGCGGTCAAGGAGGGCATCGCCGAGGGCGCGGACACCGTGCTCGTCGACACCGCGGGCCGGCTGCACACCAAGACCGGCCTGATGGACGAGCTCGGCAAGGTCAAGCGGGTCGTGGAGAAGCACGGCCCGGTCGACGAGGTGCTGCTCGTGCTCGACGCCACCACCGGTCAGAACGGCCTGGTGCAGGCGCGGGTCTTCGCCGAGGTGGTGGACATCACCGGCATCGTGCTGACCAAGCTCGACGGCACCGCCAAGGGCGGCATCGTGGTCGCGGTCCAGCGCGAGCTGGGCGTCCCGGTCAAGCTCATCGGCCTCGGCGAGGGCGCGGACGACCTCGCCCCGTTCGAGCCGGAAGCGTTCGTCGACGCGCTGATCGGCGACTAGGGCCTCAGGCGGCCGGACGCCGCACCGGACCATGCGTAAGGGGCGCCCACCACGGTGGGCGCCCCTTACGCATGCGCTCGGGCTCGGCCGGAACGATCCCGGCGTGATCGGGCGCGGTGGCGCCGCGCGGTCAGGCGGAGACGCGGGCCCGGTGGCTCACGTACGCCAGCGTCCCCAGCAGCAGCCGCGCCTCAGGCGGCTGCGGAAGCCCGTCGCGGCCCGACGGGCGCGGCTCGCGCAGCCACCGGACGGGGCCGAGGCCGCCGAGATCCGACGGGGGAGCGGTGACATGGTCACCGGGGCCCAGGCAGCGCAGGTCCAGCCGCGCGTCGTCCCAGCCCATCCGGTAGAGCAGCGCCGGCAACTCGGCCGCGGCGCCCGGCGCGACGAAGAACTGCGCGCGCCCGGTCGGCGCCAGCAGCACCGGCCCCACCCGCAGCCCCATCCGCTCCAGCCGGGCCAGCGCCCGGCGGCCCGGCTCCTCGGCCACGTCGAGCACGTCGAAGGCGCGCCCCGCGGGCAGCAGCACCGCGGCGCCCGGGACCTGCGCCCACGCCTCCGCGGCCTCCTGCGCGGAGGACTGCGCGGGGACCTCCTCGGCGAACGGCAGCGGATGCGCGCCGGGCCGCTCGCACCGCACGTCGCCGCACGAGCAGGCGGTGCCGCCGCGGGCCGCGCGGGCCCCGGGCACCACCGCCCAGCCGAACGCCCCGGTGTACTGGGCGACGGTGGAGCACGCCGAGGCGTGCGTACGGCGCCGCGCGCCGGTCCGCGCTCCGGAAAGGACGGCGGTCCGGGCGGCGCCCAGCACCCCGGCCCGCTGTGCGCGGTTCTCCCGCATGCTGCCGATCGTGAACACCATGACACCTCCAACGGATCGCCGCCGCCGATGGTTACGCCCGCGCCCGGTCCTTGCGGCCTGGTACGACCGGCATGTGTCAAGTGAATCGCCTGTTGCTGAAGGTGAGTTCATCCGATGGGGTGGCGAATGGTGGCGTTTCCGCATCCGTGCTCGCCGGACGGGTGATCGTGGGGTTACTTTCGGTTCGTGAGTCCGCGGCCCCACGACCGCGCACGAACCGGGGTATGCCGGAGGCACCCACGCCGCGCACACCCGCGCCGCACAATCCGGCACCACAGATCCGGTGATACGGGCGACAGGACTCAACCAACCCTGGTATCCAAGGGGTTGAGAGAAGTGGATGGGGGCTTGACCGTGGGCGCCACAGCGGAGAAACAGCCCAACGCGCAACTGAACTCCTGGTTCGTGCGCAGCGGCTGGTCCAAGGGCGAGCTCGCACGCCAGGTCAACCGCCGGGCACGCCAGCTCGGCGCCCACCATGTCAGCACCGACACCTCGCGGGTGCGCCGCTGGCTCGACGGCGAGCAGCCGCGCGAGCCGATCCCGCGGATCCTCTCCGAGCTGTTCTCCGAGCGCTTCGGCTGCGTCGTGCCGGTGGAGGACCTCGGCCTGCGCTCCGCGCACCAGCCCCCGGCCGGCGGCGACATCGACCTGCCGTGGGCCGGGCCGCAGACCGTCCAGCTGATCAACGAGTTCTCCCGCAGCGACCTGATGCTCGGCCGCCGCGGCTTCCTCGGCACCTCGCTCGCCCTGTCCGCCGGGCCCGCCCTGCTCGAACCCCTGCAGCGCTGGCTGGTGCCGACCGGCCCCGGCGCGCACCCGGCCGTCTCCGGCCCGCCGCCGCGCGACACCGGCCGGCCCTCGCGGCTGTCCGAGCAGGAGCTGGAGCTGCTGGAGGCCACCACGGTGATGTTCCGCGAGTGGGACAGCCAGTGCGGCGGCGGGCTGCGCCGCAAGGCCGTGGTCGGCCAGCTCCACGAGGTCACCGACCTGCTCCAGGAGGCGCACCCGGAGGCCGTCTCCCAGCGGCTGTACCGGATCACCGCCGACCTGGCGGCGCTGGCCGGCTGGATGAGCTACGACGTCGGACTGCAGCCCACCGCGCAGAAGTACCTGGTCCTGGCCCTGCACGCGGCCAAGGAGGCCGGCGACCGGCCGCTGGGCGCGTTCATCCTGTCCTCCATGAGCCGGCAGATGATCCACCTGGACCGGCCGGACGACGCCCTGGAGCTGATCCACCTCGCCCAGTACGGCAGCCGCGACTCGGCGTCGGCGACCACCCAGGCGATGCTGCACGCCCTGGAGGCCCGCGCCTACGCCAACATGGGCCAGGTCAACAAGTGCCACCGCGCGGTCCGGATGGCCGAGGACACCTTCACCGACGCGCGCCCCGCGGACGACCCCGCCTGGATCGGCTTCTTCACCGAGGCCGAGCTGCACGCGGAGAACGCCCACTCCTACCGCGACCTGGCCTACGTCGCCGGCCGCAGCCCCACGTACGCCTCGCTGGCCCACCCCGAGATGGTCCAGGCCGTCGACGGATTCTCCGAGGACCCGGTCCACCAGCGCGCCTACGCCCTCAACCTGGTCGGCATGAGCACCGTCCACCTGCTGATGCGCGAGCCCGAGCAGGCCGCGCACTTCACCGACCACGCCATCACCGTCGCCAAGCGGGTGCGCTCGGAGCGGGTCAACACCCGCATCCGCAAGACCACGCACACGGCGCTGCGGGACTTCGGGGACGTCCCGGAGGTCGTCCGGCTCGCCGACCGGCTGTCGGTGGAACTTCCTGAGGTCGCCGAATCCGCGTGAATCGGCTTGAATCTGCTTGAAGCCGATCTGGAACAGCCGGTAACCGCCCGAAGCCGCCTGACGGACCGCGATCACGGTTGCGTCCCCGAATTCCCACCCGTATACATCCTCCCCGTCTCCACGGGTCGGTTCACCGTGCCGTAACACGGACGACTTCTTCGTCACTTCGGTGAAACACCGATCGGCATCGACCGAAACCCGGCTGAGCCAACCTCGGGGCGATAACCGGCCCACACCCTGCACCGCCCCGCACGGGCCGTCCGGATGACGAGGAGACGCCGATGGCACCAGCCATCACGACGCTGGCCGCGGATGCGCCCAAGCTCGACACTGGAAGTACGGCGTTCATGCTGATCAGCGCCGCCCTGGTGATGGTGATGACCCCCGGTCTCGCCTTCTTCTACGGCGGCATGGTGCGTGTCAAGAGCGCCTTGAACATGCTGATGATGAGCTTCATCAGCCTCGGCATCATCACCGTCCTGTGGACCCTGTACGGATTCAGTTTCGCCTTCGACTCCGGCTCCGGATTCCTGGGCGGAACCCACTGGTTCGGGATGCGCCACATTGGGATCTCCGAGCTCTGGCCCGGATACGGAATTCCCGTCTACGTATTCGCGGTCTTCCAGCTGATGTTCGCGATCATCACCCCCGCGCTGATCAGCGGAGCCCTCGCGGACCGGGTGAAGTTCACCGCCTGGGCGCTGTTCATCACGCTCTGGGCGACCGTGGTGTACTTCCCGGTCGCGCACTGGGTCTGGGCGTCCGACGGGTGGCTGTTCAAGAAGGGCGTCATCGACTTCGCCGGCGGCACCGCGGTCCACATCAACGCCGGCGCCGCGGCGCTCGGTGTGATCCTGGTCATCGGCAAGCGGCACGGCTTCAAGCGCGACCCGATGCGGCCGCACAACCTGCCCCTGGTGATGCTCGGCTGCGGCCTGCTGTGGTTCGGCTGGTTCGGCTTCAACGCCGGCTCCTGGCTGGGCTCCGACGGCGTCGCCGCGGTCGCCTTCACCAACACCCAGGTCGCCACCGCGACCGCCATGCTCGGCTGGCTGATCTACGAGCGGCTGCGGCACGGCTCCTTCACCACCCTGGGCGCCGCCTCCGGCGCGGTCTCCGGCCTGGTCGCCATCACCCCCGCGTGCGGCTCGGTCTCCCCGCTCGGCGCCCTCCTGCTCGGCCTGGTCACCGGCGTGATCTGCGCCGCGGCGGTGGGCCTGAAGTACCGGTTCGGCTACGACGACTCGCTCGACGTCGTCGGCGTCCACATGGTCGGCGGCATCGTCGGCTCGCTGTCCATCGGCTTCCTGGCCACCGGCGGCGTCGGCCAGACCGCCAAGGGCCTGTTCTACGGCGGCGGCTGGCACCAGTTGGGACTCCAGTTCATCGGCGTCGGCGCGGTGCTCGGCTACTCCCTGGTGTGCGCGGCCGTCCTCGCCAAGGTCGTCGACCTGGTGATGGGCTTCCGGGTCACCGAGGACGAGGAGATCACCGGCGTGGACCAGGTCCTGCACGCCGAGACGGCTTACGACTTCGCCGGCGTCGGCGGGGCGCGCAGCGCCGCCGACACCGGCTCCCGCAGCGAGGCGTCCGCCTCCCCGGCCAAGAAGGTGGACGCGTGAAGCTCATCACCGCCGTCGTGAAGCCGCACCGGCTCGACGAGATCAAGGAAGCCCTGCAGGCCTTCGGCGTCCACGGCCTCACCGTCACCGAGGCCAGCGGCTACGGCCGCCAGCGCGGCCACACCGAGGTCTACCGGGGGGCCGAGTACACCGTCGACCTCGTCCCCAAGGTCCGCATCGAGGTCCTGGTCGAGGACGCGGACGCCGACCAGCTCATCGAGATCGTCGTCAAGGCCGCCAGGACGGGCAAGATCGGCGACGGAAAGGTGTGGAGCCTGCCGGTCGAGACGGCCGTCCGGGTCCGTACCGGAGAGCGCGGTCCCGACGCGCTGTGAGCCCGCGCCGGCCGCCCGCGCTCCGCACCAGCCGGGCCGGCCGGACGTACCGTCGGTTCCCTGACCCCCATCCACCCAGTGCTGGAGACCCAGTGACCGACAGCGTCGATGCGCAGGACGGCAGTTACGCGGCGGCCCGGCTCCGCCTCCTGACCGAGGAGGCGGTGTCCGGGCCGCCGCGCCGTGCGGCGCTGGCCGGCCTCACCGACCGGTGGCTGGCCTCGCTGGCCGGCGCCGCCGCGGAGTCCGCGGG
>Ga0123353_10016759_pt1 | contig 10726 bp, 8 predicted proteins | sample TergutLab28metaG_3_FD_92763 | JGI IMG/M metagenome (GOLD analysis project Ga0123353, IMG submission 92763) | Labiotermes labralis P3 segment gut microbial communities from Petit-Saut dam, French Guiana - Lab288 P3 | ecosystem: Host-associated > Arthropoda: Insects > Digestive system > Gut ... | reverse complement strand
ATGTATAAATGTCTACGGCAACTAAAAAAGCAGGTGAATAAATGTTCCTTCGCGAATATGCGCCTATGAATGCGGCCGGGCTGTTCGACCGCGTATTTGATGTGTATCAAAAATCCTTTTGGAAACAGCTTGCTTTTTCCGCGATTATCGGCGCGGTTTCGTTCGCGTTTATTTTTGCGGCGATGATTGTAATGGCGGTCGCGGTCACGCTTTTTTCCGTTAACAACAGCGAAATGAATTTTATTTTCGTATTTTTCGTTTTACTGTCCGCTGTGCTGCCCCTTTACATAATTTGGGTTGCGGCAGCAGACGCGGGTCACATAATTTTATCCAAGCAGGCGTTTTACGGCGGGCGCATATCATTTCCGTTTAAAGAGCTTCCGGGCGCGGCGCTCCGCACGGTCACCGCAATCATAATGCAGTTTATTCTTTCATTGCCGTGGTTTGCTCTTATTGTTTTTTTTATCTACCTTTTGATCGGCGGGATTAGCGGCAGCGATCCCATGTTTTTTTATTGGCTTATTGAATATATTTCGTCCGGATGGTTTGTGTTTTTGGCATTCGCCGCAACGCTCGGCTATCTTGTCTACTCGAACTTATTTGCGCTTGCCGTTCCTGTTGCCGTATTCGAAAGAAAATATTTTTTTTCCGCAATAAAAAAATCGTTTCTGTTAATAAAAAACGAATTTTGGAAAGTCCTCGGCATTCGGTTTTTATGGACGGTTGTCGTCTATATTTTTTCTTACAGCGCGCAGGGGCTTTGGGCAGCCGTTATGGGAGTCGTTTCGTACGGCAACAGCAGTTCCGGTATATCGGTCGCATTAATCATGTCGGGAACGTTATTTCAATACATGGTAACCATGTTCATTTCATTTTTAGTCGGACCGTTGGGCGGTATTTTTACCGCTCTTTTATATTTTAATCAAAAGATCAAGCGCGAAGGACTCGACATAGAAATAGGAATCGAAAGACTATGAACCATTTCGACCGCGCCATGCAGGACGTGTTAAGCCGTCCTCGCTACAACGCTTTAACCGGCCGCGCCATTGACGTGCAAAAAATAATTAGCGAAATGCTTTATAAATTTTTCGATTTTTTGATCGACCTTTTCGATTTCGATTTGTCGAATATTTCCGACTACAACGTCGAGCTTTTTAAGCGCATATTTACCGCCGCAGCCATAATAATTGCCGCCGGAATTGTCGCCGCCATATTAATAATCATAAAAAAAAGGCTGAAAAATAAAACAGCCGCAATCGATGAACCATTTGAACATAATAATTTATTTGCGGATTTCGACGAAAAAAATTTTGATGCTTATACCGCGGACGCGATTATTTTATCGAGCAAAAATTTTGCGGAGCAAAAAAAATGGCGGGATGCTATCAGATACTATTTTATTGCGGTGCTTGTCGATTTATATAAAAGACATATTATCCAAATAAAAAAATCGAAAACAAACGGGCAGCTTAAAATTGAACTTAACCGCGCTTTTCCGAAAATAGCCGAACCGTTTGGAATATTAACCGAATTAGTGCATTACGTTTGGTTCGGCAACAAAGAGGCCGGTCCGGCGCAATACGAATATTTTATTAAAAACGCGGAAATTGTGATGGGGCGTGAATCTTGAAAAAAAAACACGCGGCAATCGGAGCGGTAATAGTAGTTTCAATAATTGTTTTATTATGGTTTTTTGGCGGCGGCGCTTCGGACGCTCCCGACTACACCGTTTTTTCTGCCAACGAAAAAGGCGTCAGCCTGTTGTACGACATTCTGCGCGAGCTGCGTTATCCGGTTAAATTGTCATACTCGCCTTTTGACCCGCATTCAGGATACAGCGACGTTTACATTTTTATCGAACCGGAAAATATCAACGACGAAACCGCGGAAAAATTGCTTATATGGGTCAGACGCGGAGGCAGAATAATTTTTATGGATTCGCAAATTCCAAACCAATTGCAAAAAATCATGAATACGTCGGAAGCCGAACAGTTCGGCGGACTGAGTTATTATTCGGTTGGCTCGGGCGCAGTGCTCAGCGGAAGTTCCGCTGAGTTAACCAATAAAAACTTAATGGAAAACAGCAGGCCGGGGCAAGTTGTCGAATACATACTTCATCAATGGCAGCCGAAAAATATTTATTTTATGGAGTATTATCACGGCTACACCCCGTCGGACAATATGTTCGGCGGGCTTCCCGAGGGCTACCAGTTGATAATTTGTCAAATTGCCGTATTTTTTGCGGCGCTTGTATGGCTTTACGGAAAAAGATTCGGCAAACCGGAACCGTATCTCGAAGCGGACGAGCGCGAAGAAAACGAAAACGTAAAAGCTCTGTCGAGACTTTATTACAATACACGGAGGAAACAATAATGTTAAAAGATATCGCGGACAAAATAAAAGCGGAAATAGGAAAAGTCGTTTTCGCCCAGGAAGAAATGACGGACGCCGCGCTCACCGCTTTGTTCGCGGGCGGTCATGTGCTGCTTGAAGGCGTGCCGGGGCTTGCGAAAACATTATGGGTGCGCGCACTTTCGCGCGCGGTTTGCGCGGACTTTAAACGAATCCAATTTACCGCGGACCTGATGCCGTCCGACATACTCGGCACAAAAATATACAGCCTTAAAAACGGCGAGTTCGAATTGCGGAGAGGGCCGCTTTTCACGCAGCTGCTCCTGGCGGACGAAATAAACCGCACGCCGCCGAAAACTCAATCCGCGCTTCTTGAAGTTATGGAAGAAAAAACAATAACGATCGACGGCGAAGTTTACGAGCTCGCCGAACCTTTTTTTGTTATGGCTACGCAAAACCCTATCGAATACGAAGGGACATATCCCCTGCCCGAAGCATTGATCGACCGTTTCATGATGAAACTGCTGCTCAATTATCCGGGCGTTGCAGCGGAAAAAAACATTTTATTGATGCACCACGAAAACCGTTCGGGGAAACGTCCGGAGGAACATACAATTGAAAGGGTTTGCGAATGCGCGGACATAGCCGCGGCCAAAGATGAAATTAATTCGGTGCGTGTCGAAGACAGCATTATGAACTATATCGTAAGCATAATCGAAACCACGCGCCACGTCGGACCGGTTGCATACGGAGCGAGTCCGCGCGGCTCGGTTGCGCTGCTGCTTGCATCAAAATCATACGCTGCCATTAACGGCAGAGATTTTGTTATACCCGACGACGTGCGTATGCTTGCCGCGCCTGTACTGCGGCACCGCATAATATTAAAGCCGGAAGCGGAAATTGACGGCCTTAAAACAGATACAGTAATTGAAAATATTTTGTCAAAGGTGCGGGTTCCGCGCTGATGGGGATAACGAAGCGTTTCGTTTTTATTGCGGGATTGGGTATACCGTTTGCCGCCGCCGCCGCTTGGCGGTTTGGTTTCAGTATGCTTTATGTCGTCATTTTCAATTTATTTTTGATAGCTTTATATGTTGCGGACTATTTTCTATCCGTAAAAACAGAAAACATAAGTATCGAACGCGGCGAAGCGGACAAGCTTTTTTTTCAAACCGAAAACGATATTTTTTTTTATGTTGAAATAAAAAAAGTTTTGTACGAACTAACCATGGAAGCGGAAGACGAAATAGATCCGCTTCATTTTAAAATCGAAAACAAAAAAGGCATGACCGCGTTTATTACATCCGGCATGCCGATTGAATATAAATACACTGTGATCCCAAGCAAACGCGGCGCTTTTCGTTTTGATAACATATATCTTCGTTATAATGGGCCGTTAGGATTGTGCATGAAGCATGTAAAAAAACATGTCCCGCTCGATCTTAAAGTTTATCCGAATTTAAAAGACTTGGGCAAATACCGTTTATTGATTCAAAAACACCGACAGGACCAGCTTCCGAGAGGCGAACGTGCAATACGCTTGCGGGGAGCCGGCGAAGAGTTCGAAAGCCTCCGCGCATATGTTGAGGGTGACGATTACCGGAAAATGAATTGGGCCGCCACGGCCCGCGCACAAAAACTGATCACCAACTGTTATCAAGCGGAAAAAAATCAGCCCGTGTTCATAATGCTCGACGCGGGCAGACCGTTGAGTTACGGAACAGGCGGCTATAAAAAAGTCGATTTCGCAATCAACGCCGCGTTGATATTGTCGGACATCGTCAACAGGCAGGGCGACCGCAGCGGGCTTCTTGTTTTCGATACAGACGTGCGTACAATGATTATGCCGGGTAAAGGCGCAGCGCACCGCAACCAAATGATGGAGGCTCTGTACCACATCGAAAACACGCGCTCCACATCGGATTACGAAAAAGCGATCCGCATGTTGTGCGAACGGCAAAAGCGCCGAAGCATCGTGTTCTTATTTACGGACATAGAAGACCCCGATGAATCGGAAGCGCTCACCGAATACATCGGCTATTTGAAACGCCGCCATTTTCCCGTCATCATGTTCATGAAAAACGAAAGCCTTCATAAAATGGCGGAAAAGCTGCCCTTGACCTTAAAAGAAAAATATCTTCAGCAAACCGCCGCAGATTTTTTAAATGAACGCAAAAAAATATTTATGGCCTTAAACGCCATGCAAATTGCGAACGCCGAAAGCGAAGCGGAACGCTTCGCGCTTGCGGCGGTCAACCGTTATATGCTACTGCGAAAATAAATCGTGAAAACCTATTTTAAATACGCCATTTCGAAACGCTTGCTTAATAATTTTCCGCTGCCGCAATACAGTTCATAATCAAAAATGTACAAATTATCAGGCAGCGCCGAAACGTTAAACATCGCAGCGTTCGGCGTATAAAAAACTTCGCCGGGCGCATCGACGCCGTTAATAATAATTTCTTCCGTTTGTTTTCCGTCGGCCGTTAAAATATTTATTTTTAACGTTGCTCCGTTTATGTCTTCGCCGAAATTGCTGACGCCCACCGTCAGTGTTTCGGCTTTGTTTATTTCGGTCAACCCGTGCAGCGCCGAAACAAAAACGTCCGCCATGTGCGCCTTAGCCGAAAAAAACGTAAGCTTAGCGTTGCCGAGCGAATCGACCAGCCCGCCGTAAATTGTATAAAAATCGAACATCGTGACAAATGAATACGCCGCCGCAATTTCCGGGTTGCGTCTTATACTGTCGATCATTTCACCGAGGTGAAGGCACCCCGCCGCCTGCGTGACACGCCAGTCATCCGCGGTAAGCGGCCGTCCGTAAGCCAAAATGTCGGCTTTTTCTTTGTTGGCCGCGTAAAACGGCGTCATTTTCCATTTGAACCCGTCGTAAACCTCGGGCAGCTTAGAAATGTCCGGCATCGAACCGCCGCCGAACTCCGTTATTATTATCGGCTTCGAACCGTCGCGTAAAATGTCAACCTGCTGCATGTCGCGCCCGTTATGAAAATCCCAGGGCGCGTTTTCAAATTTGTCGAACCTCGGGTGCTCGCCGATAACTCTCCGCGCACGCTGCCGCTGTGTTTCGCCGCTTTCCGGATAAAACGAAACCAACTCGAATAAATTATCGCAATAATTACTGCACGGAATCACCGGACGGTTGGGATCCGATTCGCGGACCAGCTTGTGCATCATGTCAATAAATTTCATCCTGCGGAAATAATTTCCGCAAAGCAGCGCTTCATCCGCCATCTCCCACATAACGATGCTCGGATGGTTGCGCAAATCGCGTATCATAGCGGGAACGTCCCTTGACGCGAGCATTTCCATGTCGGGATGCGTGCTCCACACCTCAAAATAACCTGCCCACGTGAGCATAAATCCCATTTGGTCGCACAATTCCGCAATTCGTTTGTAATGGATGCGCGTGTCGCTCGGCCAGCGCGACATATTCGCGCCAAGCTCTTTGTGCAGCAAAATGTCTTTCATAATTATTTCGTCGGACGGGCAAATCATCGATTCGTTCCAATAATTGCATATGTCGTGAGTGCCTTGGAGCAGTGTTTTTTTGCCGTTCAAATAAAAATGCGGGCCCTTCATTTCGAATGTACGTATCCCGAACGTTTCAAACATGTCGTCTATCGGGATGCCGTCCGCATCGTGCAGAACTATATGCGCAATGTACATGCGCGGGTTTTCGCATGTCCAAAGCTCCGGATTTTTTATTACCGCATTTATTTTATGCGCAGTGTCATCCATAGCGTTTGAAACAATGTCGCATGAAACGGTATGGAATGCGTCAAACGAATTATGTTCCCAATATGATATGTCAACTTCGATCCTTCCGGTTTTTGCATAGCCGAATTGGTTTCGCGTTGTTATCTCAAATTTTAAAGCCGCGCTTTTATTGTCCGCCTCCGAGGTATAAACATGCACGTTTTCAATGTGGTGTTTGTTCATGATTTTTAAAGTGACATCGCCCGCTATGCCCGCGTCGGTTCTGTTAATCCAATCGAACAGATCCTTGCCGAATGTATGCTCTTTGTCAAAATATGCGTGTTGAAATCCGTTGTGGAATAAATGCGGCATATTGCTTGCCCGGTTTGCCGCCCGGATTGCCACGACCACCGGCAGCCCGCCCTCGGCCTTGCATATTCCGGATGTCAGCGCTTCCGTCACTTCGGTTTCGTACGGAAACAATCCCATGTGGTCGAATATCACGGGGTCGTCGTTTACCCATACGTCGCTTACAAGGTTGATCCCTCCCACATGCAGATAGGCGACGGAATGTTCGCACGAAGCGTTCAGCATAAAATATTTTCCGCCGTCTTCGTTGATGTGTAAAACCATAGTGCGGGTTTTATACCATGCCGAAATGTCGCCGCGCCAAATGTTCGCGTACGGTTGTTCTCCGGAATAAAGCATATAGCCAGTGCGTCCGAACAGCTGCGGGTTTTTTGGCACATCCGAAAACGAATGCGGTGTTGTTACATCCGACCAACCGTTCTTGGTTTGTTCGTCGTATTCATGCAAAAAGAAGCCTTCTTTTATTCCGGCGTCTTCTTCGTCCAGCCTGTACTTCCAGTCGGACAAACCAATTTCGCTGCGGTATAAAGCATCGGGCTTCTTTTTTATTTTTGCCAATGATTTTTCAACCGCTTCATCCGATATTACGCACGGATGCGCGTCGAAATAATTGCGGGCAAATTCGTAATATTTTTTAAGATACTCCCATTTCCTTTCGATGTTTGGCCAATTTACCACGGTCATCCCTCTTCTTTTTTTTTTCTAATGGCCGGCGACGTTTTCTATAGCGTCTTCGGTCATGTCGATTACACGTTCCATTACCGCCTTGTCCCCCAGCAGATCCATAAACGCTACCTTCGGTATAAGCCCGCCGGCCATAAACATATGTCCGCCGCCGTCGCCGTTTACCTTAGAGAACGCATATTTTGCAATCTTTCCGGCATGAAGCGAGTCAACTTGGGAGCGAATCGAAAAATTGTATCCGTTGAAGCATTTGCTGTAAACGACCACAAACGAAACGTCCGCAAGCGATATAAGCCTGTCGGCCAACTCCGCGAGCGACTCTTTTGCTTTGTCGTCGCCGGCAAAACTGTACGCTATGTTGTTTTTTATCGTCAGGTTTTCGTACGCCATAATGGTTGTGCTTATATCTTCCGGCCTTATGCTGTTTTTTCCTATATTGGATAAAATTTCTAAATTCGCCACCTTGTACAGCGAGCAAAAAATATCTATGTCGACCAAATATTTTCGTCTGCTCAAATCGTCCGTGTCTATACGAATACCGTATATGAGCAGAGCCGCCTGCACCGGACTTAATTCGTAGCCTATGTCGTTGGCGTATTGATACATCATGCTTGAACAGGCCCCGAACTCGGGCCGAATATCGCAGTAAGGATATGAAGCGCTCGCAAGGTCGGGATGATGGTCAATACATGCAATGTATTCGCCGGGCTGCCTCACTACATTGCTGTTTCCCTTTTGGCAGTCAACCACGATTATTTGGTCGTCTTCTTTGATCAATACCTTATTCGATTCGGTATCCAAACGGATCAGTTTAATCCCGATGTTGTCAATCAACTCGTTCGTTTCCGGCTTGCTTATCAAACCGGTATAAACGATACTCGGGACAAATCCTGCGCTCCTTAATAAATCCGATAAAACGGCGGCCGATGCAAGGCAATCCGGATCGGGCGGCCTGTGCATTTGGACGTAAAGTTTTCTGTTCCGGTCAATAACCGACGCCAAATCATTAAAACTCATGATAATCTCTCCAAGAAAAAATCTTTTTACTTGTATAGAACCATTAAATAAATTTGTCAAACATAAAATTACCCCCGGTAAAATCGGGGGTATTTTTTTATTGTTACTTTCCGAAAAAAATAAATTCCGTTATTCGTTCCTGTATCTGCTTCGCAGCTTCGTGCTCGTTTATATACCCGCGTTCGAACAAATTTAATACTTCGAACATGGCTGCGTATATCTGATAATCGATAATGCCTGTATATACAGCAGCCATTTCCATATATTCATTTAATTTATAAAAAATTGTTTCTTTTTGTGTATTAATGTCTTTGCTCTGTTCCGGCATTGATTTCCCGTATTGCTCCAGCCAAAGCGGATAATATTTGTCCACATGGTGTTCCAACAAGCGCTTGCTCACCGGAAAATAAAATAAATAATTATAATAACCGTTTTCTATTAAATAGTCGTAATTTTCCGGCTGCATTGCAAATTTAATAAACTCCCACGCGAGCTCTTTGTCTTCGGCGTTTTCATTTACAGACAGAAGCATATTATAGTCTTGTATCCTGATTTGCCCGTATCTGTTGGCAATAGGAGCCAAACCGGCATACAGTAAATCATCTTGGCGTAAATAATCGAGCAGATATTTGTACGGCCAGCCGCCTATTTTCATAAACAGATATTGATCAACCGATTTTTTTTCGTTTGGATTAACATAATCAATTGAATAACCCCGCGGCATGTCTTTGCTCATCCATTCAGGATCTGCCGCAAAAATTGCGTCATGAAGAAGCATTGAATATAAAGCCGAATCGAAAGATGCCACAGACGTCGCACTGTTGTAAAACGAATCTAACGCGAGCCGCGTCGCTTCGAACGTGTCGAAATATTCGTATAAATAAAAAATCGAATCCACTACGGGCCCTTCGTCATAAAATCTCATGTATATGTCGAGCAGATCAAAAACGCTCGCGCTTTTAAGCAGATCGAACATATAGGCCAATGAGCCGTGTACGCTGTTGTTCGCCGTAACAAAGTCCATATTGATTCCGTTCGGAAAAACATATAATTTTCCGTCACATTCCAGGTGGTCGATCATGTGTATATAAAAATCTTCTTTGTAGTCGGTTTCCGTATCGCCGTCAATTAACTCGTAAAAATTTACCATATACTTTTTCATTTCATCGTCAAAACGATTGACACCGAACGATAAAAACACATCGGGAGCCGTTCCCGCAATCAAATCTTCCGCAATTGTCCGCCTGTACGAATTAAGTTTTTCCGTATTGAATTGAGTAAGGTCGTCGTCATATAAATAATTGTTGTAAACCGTAATCTCTACGCCCGGGTTGTCCGCCATAAATTTTTCCGCTAATTGCGAAGTAAATGAATGATGGCTGTCGCCGACGATGCTTAAACGCCTCGTAACAGCTACGGTTTGTTCCTCGAAAATTTCATAAACCGGTAATTTTGATTTACACGAACACACAAAAGCAATTATCAATATGCTGCATAAAAATAATGGTTTTACCCGCATAAAACAGCCGCTCCTTTCATAAACCCATCGAGCATGTTTTATTAATTCGTCTCATCAAAAACTATCAGTTAATCATTAAACGATAAATCGCCGCTCAGCAGCTTTTCTATCAGCGTTAAACCTTCCTCGAAAAAAACGCCTGAGTTTTTCGCCTGCTCTTCGTCGTAACCCGCCGCGCCCGAAGGGATTTTTTTTTCGCTGTCGTATAAAACAAACGGTACGGGTTCGTCTGTGTGCGTCCGCAGCGAAAGCGGCGTCGGATGGTCCGGCAGCAGCAGTATCCGGAAACGCCCGAACTGTTTCAACTCATCGAGCAGCGGGCACACAACCTTTTCGTCGATCAATTCAATTGCTTTTACTTTATTTTCGATTTCGTAACGGTGCCCGCATTCATCAGGGGCTTCGATGTGCAGGTAAGCGAAGTCTGAGCCGTTCCGCAGCGCTTCTATTGCCGCATCTTTTTTTCCCTTATAATTTGTATGGATGTTGCCGGTCGCGCCGGGTACGGCGGGTGCGTCCATGCCTGCGCATGCGGCGATCCCCTTCAATAAATCGACCGCGGCTATTACCGTGCCCTTTACGCCGTATTTTTCTTTGAACGGCGGAAGCGACGCCGCCGTCCCCGCTCCCCATATCCAAAGAGAATTGGCGGGCTTTTCTCCCCTGGCGATACGCTTCGCGTTAATCGGATGGTCCTTTAAAATTTCGTGGCTGTCTTTCATCAAACGCAAAAACAATTCATGCCGGGGCAAATATCCGGCTATTTTTTTTTCCATGATGTCGTGCGGAGGCGTCAAATGCATTCCCGTTTCGCCGTCCGACCACACGAGGCAATGCCTGTACGAAACGCCCGGATAAAAATGGAGCCCGCCGCCGCCCAATTTTTTTTGCAAATCGTTTATCAACGCGGCGGATTCATCCGACGGGATTTCGTCCGCGCTGTAGTCGAGCATGGTTTTTTCTTCATACGGTTCTTCGTCCGACAACGTAACCATGTTGCAGCGCGCAACCGAATCGGTTTTTTTGAGCTTCAGCCCCATTCCCGCGGCTTCAAGCGGCGAACGTCCT
>Ga0123353_10016758_pt1 | contig 10726 bp, 7 predicted proteins | sample TergutLab28metaG_3_FD_92763 | JGI IMG/M metagenome (GOLD analysis project Ga0123353, IMG submission 92763) | Labiotermes labralis P3 segment gut microbial communities from Petit-Saut dam, French Guiana - Lab288 P3 | ecosystem: Host-associated > Arthropoda: Insects > Digestive system > Gut ... | reverse complement strand
TTTCGCAGCTTATCGCCCGCGATTATCTTGAGGCATATGAGAGAGTTTTGAGCGACGAAAGGTACACTTTCGTGCCGGCGGAATTCGACGATAAAATATACAGGAAGATATCTAAGCATATCAAGAAAAAAACGGGATATAATATCAAAATATTTCGGGTTATAGTCAAAATTGCAGTCGCAGCGGTGTGTTTATCGTGCATAGCTTTTACTATAGCTGTGCTGTTGAACGACGGGTTGCGGCATGAAGTATTCAGTGTGTTTGGAATATAAAATCGGAGGTAAGACGAATGAGAATCGAGATGAAGAGAGCGGTATCGTTTGCGCTGGCGTTAGCCTTGTTTTCGACGCTGTTTTTTGCACAGCCGACGCTGACAAAAGATTATGCATACGGCGCCCATTGGGCTGACGTCAACATGAACAGACTGGCAAATAAAAATGTCATGCGGGGCGACGAGATGGGCAACTTCAACCCGGACAGGAATATCACAAGGGCGGAGTTTGCGGCAATGCTCAACAGGGCTTTCGGTTTTCAGGAGAGGAAAGGCTCGACGTTTTCCGACGTGCTGCCTGAATCCTGGTATGCGGACGACATCTCGTTTGCTTCATATCAGGGTTTCTTTCAAGGGCTCGGCGGAGGTGTAGCGAGCCCCAACGGCAACCTCACGAGGGAGGAAGCCGTGACCATGATCTGCAGAGCCATAAAGATAGAGCCTCGGCCAGTTGACTCTATGCAGTTCGCGGACAGCAGAAATTTTGCCGCCTGGAGCAGGGGTTTTATCAACGCCGCTGCCGAAAAAGGGCTTATAAACGGTTACGGCGACGGCACTTTCAGGCCGGGGAACCCGATAACGAGAGGAGAGGTCGCAAAGCTTCTCGACACGGTTGCGGGTGAAATAGTAAACCAGCCGTCTCAGGCATATCTGGGCTACGTAAACGGCAACGTCACATTGTCGAAATCAGGCGCGGGCCTTCGTGATACCGTTATAACCGGCGATCTGTACATAACGGAAGGCGTTCTCGACGGCTTTGTGTTTCTGGAAAACGTCACAGTCCTCGGGACCATTTATATCAGCGGCGCCGGAGAAGCTCACGCCGCGGCCAGCAGCATAGTCATGACCGATTGCGACATCAACAACATAATCATAGATCTCAATCACGGCAAAAAAGTCAGTCTTATCGCGCAGGGCAACACGGAAATAAAGAATACGGTCGTTAAGACTCTGGCATATCTTGAGGAAAACAACACCAGATCATCGGCCTTCAACGATATCCAGCTCAGGGGCCCCGCGGGAACTAAGCTAGATCTTTCGGGAGAATTCACGGAAGTCAAGATAATGGCGCCCGGCAACGAGGTCATGCTGAACAAAGGGTCTATAGACAGGCTTGTATCCGATGAAGTGGCGATCGGGGCGAAGTTGTTTCTTGAAAGGAATACGATTCTGAGCGAACTGTACATAGACGGAAATCTCGCCGTTACCGGATCGGGAAAGATAGAATTTGTGAGTATAGGCGCAAACGGGTCAAACATTGCGCAGATGCCGGGAGAGATTCAAATCAGGCCCGGTTATTCAGCGACGATAAACGGCAGGCCGATGGGCCATCTGGACGCGGAGCAGGAAAATCTGACGCCGAGGATACACAACAATTATCCGCAGGTGAGGGATATTACGGCAAATACTGCCACCGGCCAGTTGCTGGGCAACAAACCGGGAACCATATACTGGGCGGTTAAAGAAAAGAATACGGATACGCCTACCGTGGAGCAAATGAAAGACCCCAAAAAGGGAGACACAAATATATTGCAGTCAGGCAGCATGCCGCTTTTGATGGCGGCGGTGGAAAATGAAACTGAACTCGCGGCAAGGATCGCGGGGCTGAAAAACGGCGGAGAATATGAACTTTACGCGATGCTCGTCGATTCGCGGGGCATCGCTTCAAGAGTACGCTCGATCGATTTCGAAACGCTCGATAAGGTTGCGCCCGCGTTTGTTTCGGGGTACCCGAGGGGGAGGGCGGAGTCGAGAGAAGCGATCACTTCCGGCAGCGCCATTTTGCTGCCGGCGGAGCACGATCTCGTATATGAAATAGTACCGACAAAAAATTGTGAAGTTTTTTATATAGTGATGCCGGATAAGGGCGCGGCGCCAAACGCGGACCGGCTTTTTGCCGGAAACGGCATGGCGGGCGAGGTAAAGCACGGCAAGCTGACAGGGGTCGAAGAGAACAAGGTGACGCTTTTGACGATAAAGGGCCTCGATGAAAGCACATTGTACGACGTTTATATCGGCCTGAGGGACGCCAGAGGGAATGTGTCGTCTGTAAACAAAACGTCGATCAGGACAAAGGATGTGACCGCGCCGGAGTTTCTCATCCCATACCCGATGATTGGGGTCAGGACAGACAGGCAGGTTGAGATACAATACATGACAAACGAAGTGGGGACGCTTTACTGGGCGGTGCTGGCGCGTGGCAGCAATTTCCCGCCGGGCGCGCCTACGGCAGGCAATTTGACGACGGATATGGGAGATATCGTTTCATATTGGTCATCGGTTCCGGCGCAGCAGGCCGTAAGAAGCGGAAGCGGCGCTATCAGGAGCGCAAATGTCAGGACTGTGGTGGATAGGGTAGGGTCGGTTCAGATAACCAACCTCGTCGCCGATACGGCTTACGACCTCTACCTGATGATGGAAGACTCGTCAGGCAACAGGAGCGTCGTCGGCAAAATGGAGATCATGACGTTGAGCGTGACGGCTCCGACCGCGAGCATGAGGTGGGAGGACACGGTAGCCGTCGGTGAGAGGCCGCCTGTCGGTTCCAACATAATGATCGCGTTCAACAAGCCCGTTAGAGCAGGCAAACCGGCGAGAGGGAACGCGCCGGCGGAGCCTCCGGTCGATCTCATAAAGATGGAACCTACAGAGCTGGAGAGGTTCATAGAGTTGTTCGCAATAGACAACGCCGTCAGGACTCCCGTGCCCATCGACTTCGAAAAAGTTTTTATCAGCGAGGGGCTGGGCTTCACGATGGTTCATTTCCCGACGAGCTCTTCCGCCGGGGCGGCGATACAGCTTGAGACCGGCAGGGATTACTACTTCGAGCTGAACAGCATTCAGGACTTGTCCGGCCGTCCTATGGCGCCGCTTGTGGCAAGCAGCAATCCCATGAATACAGAGCCGGTGTTCAGGATCCCTTCGTTCACGATGCGGGCGGCCGGCGTGGAATTGAGCGACAAGTGGACGGGAATAGGAGACGACAGGAACTACGAAGCAATTTTTGAAATCGAATCGAAGGCGCCGGGAGGGGCAGCCAGAGATCTGATGTATGAAACCGTTATAGAAACCAACAGAAAAATACAGATCATCTTGTGCGAATTCGACTTGAATCCCGACGGGACGTTTACGAGGCCGGGGAGGGAGTACAGCTCTATAATAATGAATCCGGGTGAGTTTTATCTGATAGGTGAACTGACTAAAGGGAGCGGCGAATATGATTTTACGCGTTTCAACGATATCACTAAAAAGCAGTATGGCATAAAGATACAGCTTCTGGATGACAGGCCGAAGCCGTGGACCGGTAATGTGGCGATAGGCATATACGGTGTGGCCGGAAGGTCGCAGGCGATAAATGAAATCAGATTTCCCGACTCTGCGTATTCGGGACTTGTCGAAGTCATAAACAATTCGAGGTTCGGGGCGCAGATAGTCAGCGACGCTATCGGTTTCGCGGGAGGGCGGCTCGAGTGCCTGATCAGTTTCAGGGATGATTCCGCGCCGAATTTTGTGGGCGATCCCAAGCTCGAGCCGGGAGATATCGCCGCAGGGATACGTGTGACGGTAGATAAGCCTTCGACCGTCTACTGGTTTGTGACCCCCGCTATAGGTTCGGAGGTGCCTGATGTTACCGCAGGGCAGTTGATCAGCGGCACGGAGCTGACCGGAGTCCCAGGTAGCAGGTGGGGTACGATAAGGGTCCCGACCGCCGGATTTGAATTTCCCGGAACAGTGCAGGGCCTCACGGCAAACATGGACTACCATTTCTTCTGCATGGCGCAGAGTTCAGTGTCGCCGGCGACGTCTGAGATCTATCACGAGCGGTTTACGACGATCCCGCCTGCGAGGCCGGAATGGGCGACAGGTTTTCCGATGCCCAGCCTCGCGACGAAAGAAGGCGAAGCGCGCGTAGACGTCCAGTTTTCGAACACGAGTTCCGAAGTGTACTGGGTACTATATCCCCGCGGCGCCATGTCTTCAATGGCGGCGATAGACGTGTTCCGAATAGGAGAAAGCGGCCTCGCACTGCAGGCGGGCTCGATAGGCGTGTCGCCTCCGCCTCCTTTGGCGCAGGGCGTCAGGGGGACTATAATAATCGATAAACTGCCTGTCGGACAGTGGTACGACCTCTTCATAACCGCCATACACCCGATGGCGGACAAGAATGTCGCGATCAACTTCACACCGACGAAAACAATCGACGTCGTGGCGCTCGATACGAGGCCGCCCGGTATAGATCAGGTAACTTCAACGATGATTAAAAACGAAATGACTGGCATGTTCAACGGCTTTTTCAACATCGATTTCAGCGGGCCTTTGTTCTGGGACAGCGACGGCAGGGGCAAAATGGAACCTCTTGGCGCGATTCAATTTCGTGATAGTTTTTTCACGGGGCTTGCCGAAGTAGCAAAAACGCCAGCAGGCATCCCGATAACGACAAATAATGTAGATGGGTATACTACCCCTGCCGTCAGGTCGGCCAGAATAAATTTCATCAACGCGGTTTTAGGCGAGGCGATGACCGTCAGAGTTGAAATCGGAACGGAGACGGCGGTCATAGGGGGAGGGCTGACGATGGAGCTGGTTTCAAGCGCGACAGCACCGAGTGGCGCCGCTTGGCGCGTATACTTCGACAGGTACCCGGGGAGAGCGGTTTTTTCGGATGGCAGAAATTTGTATTAAAATGTCTTGTCCTTTGCGCAAAAAAATAGTATAATAAGAGTGTATATAAAAAAAATGTTGAAATTTGAAGAAGGAGGGGCTTCATGGATTGGCTGAACAACAATTCTATGCTGCTGACACAAAAAACCCTTGACGTATCGTGGGCGAAACAGAAGATAGCGCTTGACAACATCGCCAATGTGGATACGCCGGGATACAAAGCGAAATACGTTTTGTTTGAAGATGAGCTAAGAAAAAAACTCAGTCGGTTCGAAGGCAAAGAGAGAGTCAAAAACAGTGAGATCAGAGCGACGATCAGAGACTCCCGTATGCGGGTCACACAGAGAGATGAAGAGAGTATACGGGCCGACGGGAACAACGTTAACCTTGATGTCGAAGAGCTGGAGATCGTTAGGAATAACTACCAGTACCAATACGCTTTGAGACAAATCAGCGACCAATTCAGCAGGTTGCGGGTCGCGATTGAAGGGAGATAAAATCTTTTGAGGAGTGTAAATTAAAAATGGCAAAGATATTGATTGTTGACGATGCTTCTTTTATGCGAATGATGATAAAGGATGCACTGCAAAAAAACGGATACACTGATTTGTACGAAGCCGCCGACGGGGTGCAGGCAGTCGAGAAATACGACGAGGTAAGCCCTGACATCGTATTCATGGACATAACGATGCCAAACATGGACGGCCTTGAAGCGCTCAGGACGATAAAGGGTAAACACCCGGAGGCTATCGTCGTGATGTGTTCGGCCATGGGGCAGGAGTCGATGGTTATCGAAGCCATCAAAACAGGCGCGAGGGATTTTATCGTAAAACCTTTCAAACCTGACAGGATAATGAAAACATTGAGTTCGCTAAATATATAGAGAGATAATCCGGGGTGAAAATTTGAAGAGGATAACAGATAACGTAGTGGCTGTGTTTGTGGTCATGGTCGTTGTACTTCTCATTTTCCCGTTGCAGCCGTTCATCCTTGATATGATGTTTATCATAAGCATAGCGGCGTCCCTAACTATTCTCCTGATAACGATGTACATTAAGGAAGCGCTGGAATTTTCAATATTTCCATCGCTCCTTCTGATTACGACGCTTTTCAGGATATCGCTCGCCATTTCGGCGACACGGTTGATATTGACAAACGAAGGGTATGCGGGGCAGATAATCAAATCCATCGGGGAGTTCGTGCTTCAAGGCAACATTGTGGTGGGCGTTATCATCTTTTTGATCATAATCCTGGTGCAATACATAGTAATCACAAAAGGCGCCGAGCGCGTCTCCGAGGTGGCGGCCAGATTCACCCTTGACGCCATGCCGGGCAAGCAGATGGCGATCGACGCCGATCTTTCTTCCGGCCTGATCACGGAGAGCGAAGCGAGGGAACGAAGGCACAAAATACAAAAAGAAGCAGACTTTTACGGAGCCATGGACGGCGCCACAAAGATAGTAAAAGGCGACGCGATAGTGAGCATAATAACTGTGCTGATAAACTTTATCGCGGGCAACGTCATCGGGATCGTTCAGGGGTCTATGACGTTCAACGAAGTCCTTCGGGTCTACTCCATAGCGACTATCGGAGACGGACTCGCCTGCCAGATACCGGCGCTGATGGTATCCACAGCCACGGGCATGGTGGTTACCAGGGCGGTTTCAGACGGCAGTTTGAATATCGACGTAAAAAAGCAATTCCTAGCGCAACCCACCGTGCTGATGATAGCGGGCGGGATAATCCTGTGCATGGTGGTGATCCCCGGCGGGCCCAAAGTGCAGCCCGTCATTCTCGGCCTTTTGATGATGTTTTTCGGATACAGGTTGTCGAGGTCTGCGAAAAAGAAGAAGCTTGAAGAACAGATTCAGGAGGAGGCTTACGTAGAGGAAGAATTCGACGAGAACGCGTACTTCAAGGATATAAACAACATATACTCGCTGCTCAATGTTGAGCCGATAGAAATGGAATTCGGATACAGCCTGATACCGCTCGTCGACGAGAGCAGCGGAGGCAATCTGATAAACAGGATCATCATATTCAGAAGGCAGTATGCCCAGGAAATGGGGTTTGTCATACCTTCCGTCAGGCTCAGGGACAGCGCGGCGCTGAACGCCAATCAATACCTCATCAAAATGAAAGGTGAGGCGGTAGCGAGGGGCGAGGTCCTCATAGATTATTATCTGGCGCTGGAGCCCGCCAACCCCACGGGGGAAATTGACGGGATCGAAACTATAGAACCGGCGTACGGCATTCCGAGCAAATGGATAACGCTGGACAAGAAAGAGCTCGCTGAAATATACGGGTACACGGTGATAGACCCGCTTTCAGTCATGCTCACCCATCTGACGGAAACGGTAAAGAGAAACGTCCATGAGCTTTTAACCAGATCGGAAGTCACACAGCTTGTGGATAATGTGAAAAAGGCGCTGCCGGAGCTGGTGGATGAGGCGATTCCGAATATCATATCATACGGAAATTTGCAGAAAATACTATACAGTCTTTTGAAAGAGGGCGTCCCCATAAGGGATATGGCGACAATACTCGAGACTATAGTTGATTCCTCCATGACTACTAAGGACATGGATATCATTACCGAAAATGTGAGGATCGCGTTAAAACGCACGATCACGAGAAAATTCAACGAGAACGGCCAGATCAGGGTGGTCACGCTTGACGCGGATGTGGAGAAGACCATTTTGGCGGGGCTGACGAGGAGCGAACAGGGAGTATATCTGGCGCTCAATCCCGATCTTATTCAGAAAATAATAGAGCAGATGAAAGAGCACATGTCGAAATTCAGCAGCTTGTCGCAGCAGCCGGTCATTTTGACGAGTCATGTCATCAGGGTGTATTTTTACAGGCTGATCGAGCAATTTTACCCTAACGTGGCTGTCCTTTCATTCAACGAGATTGCGAACGATGTGCAGATACAGGCGATCGGCAATATTTCAGCGTGAGCGCGGTGATTTATGAATCAGGATAACGATTACGACGTAAAGACAAATGAAGAACTGCTGGCGCTGTATCTGGAAACAAAAGAGCATAAGCTCAAGCAGGAACTGGCGGTCAGGTACAGCTACATAGTCAAGACCATCGCCATGCAGATGCGCGGTATATACATCAGTTTTGCCGAGATGGACGACATAGTCAACGAGGGGATAATCGCCCTGATGGGGGCTATAGAAAAGTTTGATCCGACGCGGAACGTTAAATTTGTGAGCTATGCCTCGCTTCGGGTGAGGGGCGCAATCATAGACTTCGCGAGAAAGCAGGACTGGGCGCCGAGAAGCGTGCGGAAAATGGCCAAGGAGATAGACAGCGCCACGGGAGAATTGTATGTCGAGCTTGGGCGTTCACCGACGGAGCATGAAGTGGCGGCTAAGATGGGGATCGAGGTAGAAAAATACAGGAAAGCGTTGGGCGACACCAGCCTTTACAATCTGCTGTCCCTGGACGCGCTCATCGACGAATCACAGGGAAGCATGGGTGATTTGGCCGACGGAAGTTACTCGGATGAACCGGCCCAGAAGCTGCAAAACGACGAGTTGCACTCGGTGCTTAAGGACGCGATACAGACGCTCAAACCAAAAGAACAGCTCGTTCTTTCCCTCTACTACAGGAAAGAACTGAATATGAAGGAAATAGCAAAGATACTGGAAGTGAGCGAGCCGAGGATCTCGCAGATACAGGCAAACGCGATAAGACATCTCAGAAAAGCTCTGGAAAAGTATATGGGGATATAGTTTACAAAGGAGAAAAAACATGTTCAGAGGATTTTATACCCTTACGTCCGATATGTTGACTCAACAGAGGAGGCTGAATATAATCAGCAACAACATGTCAAACGTGTCTACGCCGGGATTTAAAAAAGACAGCCTGATGACGACCACGTTTCAGGAAGCCCTCGCGATCAGAACGGGAAGCGTTGACAAGAACGGCAAAACGCCCCTTGGCGACGTCGCTATGATGCGGGTGCCTGATGAAAAGATCACGAACTACGAGCAGGGGAATTTCGACGTGACGGGAAGGCCTCTCGATGTGGCGATCGCAGGGGAAGGCTTCTTCGTGATACAGACGCCCGACGGCGGCAACGTCTACACGAGAAACGGCTCCTTTACTCTCGATGACGAGGGGTATCTTTATCTCCAACACATAGGCAGAGTCCTCGGTGACGACAGCGAGCCGATCATGCTTCGCACGGACAAGGTGCTCTTTGAGAGGGACGGCACCATATTATACGCGGAAAACGGAGTATTCATGGGGAGGCTCGGGGTCGTGGGCGTTGAAGACTATTACCGGCTTGAAAAGACGGGAGAGGGGATGTTCATAAACGATGACCCGGCTAACATCGCCCAACTGCAGATGCCGGATGTGAGGGGGAAGATGCTCGAACGCTCCAATGTGAACGCGATGGAAGAGATGGTGGCGATGATAACGAGCCAGCGCAGCCTTCAGAGCGCCAGCCAGATATTGAAGATGTACGATACGATAATGGGTAAAGCGGCAAACGAAATAGGAAGGATTTAAGGAGGTAAAGGCAAGTGGATTTATCTTTTTACACGGCGGCTGTAGGGGCGCACGCGCAACAGGGCAGGATGAACATTATCGCGAACAATCTGTCAAACATCAATACAGACGGATATAAAGCGCAGAGCGCCGGATTTGTTGACCTCCTGTACGAAAAATATTATAGGGCGGCGACGCGTGATCCTGAGACAGGTTGCGGCGCCAGAGTAGAAAAGACAGACATACTGTATGATCAGGGCGGGATGGCGCCCACGGGCGGGCCGTACGATTACGCTATCAGCGGCGAAGGGTTCTTCGCGGTCTACGATCAGGGCTCGGGAACGATTTATTATACGAGAGACGGCCAATTTTCTCTGTCGCTTTATGGGGAAAATACATTCTACCTCGTCAATGACCAGAAATATCTGGTCCTGAACAAGAACTTCGGGCCGATCTACGTCGACGGGGACGACCCGAATCAGAATCTCGACATTGGAGTATTCGATTTCAACAGCAAGGAGGGGATGATCCTCAGGGGGAACAACCTTTACGAGCCTGTAGAGAAGCAGGGGCAGCCGTTTTTAAACGAAAACGCGTTGGTCAGGCCGGGGGTGAAGGAAATGGGCAATGTGGATCTGGCATACGAAATGAGCAGGCTCATAGAGACTCAGAGGGCGTACCAGATGTCGCTGAAAATGCTCCAGACTTCGGATGAGATAGAGCAGACAATAAATAACTTAAGGATATAGTTTGCAGGAAGCTAGCTTCGGGAGAATCATCATGGAAGAGAACAACATAGTAAAACCGGAATTCGAGATCAAGGTGACGGCTGATCAACTGTCGGCGTATGTCAGGGTTTCAGCCAAATGCGAGGGCAGTAACTTTACGGTTGAAGAAGCCGACGTGTGGGCGATTCTGGAAAAAAGCGGGATCAAGTACGGACTGATGAAAGACGACGTGAAAGACTTCTGCAAGCACAAACGCTACTTCCAATGGCAGAAAGTCGCTCTCGGCACCCGCGCGATTGACGGTGAAGACGGCTCGTATTCTTTGACATTCGACCCCAACTCGGCGGGGCCACAGGAGAGGGAAGACGGAACGGTCGATTACAGGGAGCTCGGTTTAGTCAAAAATGTCTTTGAGGGTGAAGTGCTCTGCAATATAGTGCTTCCTGCGGAGGGGCGGGACGGAACAAACGTATACGGCGGCCCGCTGCCGGCGAAAATCGGAAGGCCGGCCACCATAGACTCAGGCAGCAACGTCATGAAAACCGAGGACGGAACG
>Ga0123353_10016755_pt1 | contig 10727 bp, 11 predicted proteins | sample TergutLab28metaG_3_FD_92763 | JGI IMG/M metagenome (GOLD analysis project Ga0123353, IMG submission 92763) | Labiotermes labralis P3 segment gut microbial communities from Petit-Saut dam, French Guiana - Lab288 P3 | ecosystem: Host-associated > Arthropoda: Insects > Digestive system > Gut ... | reverse complement strand
TTGGGAAAGGCGTTGGCAAAGGGCTTGCGCGTTGCGGGATTTACGGAGCTTGCGATCTGCGAGGCGACGGAGGAACTGGCCCAGGCTGCGCGGGACGCGTTTGGCGTGTTTGCCTCCTGCCGCGTCGAGGATGTTATGGCGCGTGCTGACGTGGTCTTTTTGACCGTGAAGAAACCCGCGCTGGAGATATTGACCCCGAATATGCAGAATGCAGGTTGCCGGATCGTCAGCTTTATGGCGGGGGTGCCGCTGGCCTATCTTGAGAGATTGCTGCCAAATGCTCGGATTACGCGCGGTATGCCGACCCTGTCCATCGCGGACGGCGACGGCGTGATTGGCTATACGCCCACGAAGGACATTGAGTTGGCCGAGCTGTTCGGTTCGCTGGGGTATGCTTTTGAGATCGCGGAGGAAGATATTGAAAAGGTGACGGTGATGGTCGCCAGCGGGATCGGGCTGGCCGCCTATGTGCTGGACGCCTTTGTAACCGCGGGCGAAGGGTTGGGCTTGGAGCGTACGTTTGCCAATACCCTGGCCACCCGCGCCTTTGCGGACGCTTTGCGTATGGGCAATTATCGGGAACTCGCCCAAGCCGTCGCCACCAAGGGCGGCGTAACCGAGCAGGGGATTTTGGCTTTTGAAGAAGGCGGGCTCTTTGATTTGGTGAATGACGCGGTGCGGCGGGCTTACGCAAAGGCTACGGATTATTCTTCATAGTTTCATTGATCTTTTCAATCCACGCGTTCCTGTTTTGCACAACAAAACGTTCTTCTCGCCCGTCGTTTAATGTGACCGAAATTCTGTCGGGAAAGATACCAAGCGTGCGTTTCGGAGAGATGCTTTCGATAATGTCAAAACGGATATGAAACCGATAACCGTGTTTCCCAAAATCTTCTGTTATGAAGAGCAGTTGATTCTCGGTCAAAAAAAGCCCGCCGACCGAAGTTGTCCGGCTCTTGTTTTCCTTTCTGATATGCGTTGCCACGTCGTCAAACAATACCGCTGCACCCGTTTTTTCCATTTCCTCAGTTTTTATAGTATTGAATTTATCTTGAAGGTGCTTGATACGGCCTCTGTCAAATAGCCACATACCAAAGGAATAGAAGGCCGCATAGAAAAACCAGCTCCAAAAAGTGCTATCCCTCCAGAAAGCATTAACTATACTCATGAGTGTCGCAAAAAGTATTCCGCTGAAAATGTGTTGATAGTAACGAGTATAGTATCTCATAGCAAAACTCCGTTCTCCGCACTATGATGATTGCACATTCATTATAACACTATATCTTTTGCGAAAGCAAGAATCGCTCTGTCTTAAAATTCACTGTTGTATTTTACGAATAATCAGCGTATACTGTAAGTGGAGGTGATTGCTTATGCCGAATATTAAACCAATCTCTGATTTGCGGAATTATGGCGAAGTATTGCGCCATGTTTCCATTGGCTCGCCCGTTTTTCTGACAAAAAATGGCCACGGGCGTTATGCCGTTCTGGACATTGACGAATACAAGGAATATGAAAAAGTGCTGGCTTGGCGCGCTTTGAAGTCCGAGTTGGACGAGGGGCGGCGCTCCGGCGAGGAAAAGGGCTGGATTCCTGCCAACGCGGTGCGAACGCGTCTGGAGGAACGATATCGTGGTTAATATCAACTACTCCGAATCCGCTGTGCTGGACCTGGAGCAAATCGGTGACTATATTGCAGAGCAGTTGAAAAATCCACAAGCAGCGTTGGATACAGTCAAAAAAATCCAAGATGCTATTGATCGACTTTCCACATTTCCAATGAGTGGCGTTTCTCTGTCCCTGGCTGCCAAAGCGGATACGGATTATCACTTTCTCATCTGCGGAAATTATCTTGCTTTTTATCGTTCGCGCGAAAGCGAAGTGTTTGTTGACCGTATCCTTTACGGCAGGCGAGACTGCCTTGCTGTTCTGTTTGGTGAATTGCCGGTTGAATAACTGGCAAAAAGGATTGACAAAAACGGTGTTGTTCAGTATTATATAATGAATTTTTGTTTTTTGAGGAGAAGATTATGAAACGGTATCACATTGCAATTGTCGGCGCGACGGGAATGGTGGGACGCACGTTCCGCAAAGTGCTGGAGGAGCGGCAGATCGACGCGGATTACACGCTGCTCGCCTCGGCCAGAAGCGCAGGAAGTGTCATACATTTTATGGGCAAGGACCATATTGTGCAGGTGCTCAACGAGACCTGCTTTGAGGGCAAGGGCATTGATATCGCGCTCTTCTCGGCAGGCGGTGGCACCTCGCTGACCTATGCGCCGATCGCAGCTGCGGCAGGCGTGGTCGTGGTGGACAACTCCAGCGCGTGGCGCATGGATCCCGCCGTGCCCCTGGTGGTGCCCGAGGTCAACGCGGACGCGATCCCCCAGTACAAAAACAAGGGCATTATCGCCAACCCCAACTGCTCCACGATTCAGGCCGTGGTGGCACTCAAGCCCCTGCACGACGCCTTTGGCCTCAAGCGCGTAATTTACTCGACCTATCAAGCGGTGTCCGGCGCGGGCCAGGCGGGCTTTACGGACCTGGAAGAGGGGCTAAAGGGCGTGGCGCCGAAGAAGTTCCCCTACCCCATCGCGGGCAATGTGCTGCCGCATATCGACGTGTTCCTGCCAAACGGCTACACGAAGGAAGAGCAGAAGATGATCGACGAGACCCGCAAGATTATGGGGCTGCCGGAGTTGGCCGTGACGGCGACCACGGTGCGCGTGCCGGTGTTCCACGGGCACAGCGAAAGCATCAATATCGAACTGGAGCGGCCCTTTGAGATGGAGCAGGTGTTTGACGCGCTGCGCAGTTTCGAGGGTCTGGTGGTTGAGGACGATCCGGACAACAACCTCTATCCCCTGCCGATTCGCGCGGAGGATACGGATCCCGTTTATGTGGGCAGGATCCGCCGTGATTTCTCGGTCGAGAACGGCATAAACCTATGGTGTGTCGCGGACAATATCCGCAAAGGCGCGGCCACGAACGCCGTGCAGATCGCGGAGGCGCTGATCAAACTCTGGAATTCATAGGAGGAAGCTTTTATGAGCATCTTTACGGGCGCGGGTACCGCCATTGTCACGCCTTTTTCGGACGGCGCGGTGGATTATCCCGCGCTTTCCCGATTGATCGAGCGGCAGCTCGAGGCCGGCACGGACGCGATCGTCGTCTGCGGCACGACCGGCGAGGCCTCGACCTTAACGGGCGCGGAGAAACGGGACGTAACGGCCTTCGCGGTGAAAGCCGTGGCGGGCCGCGTACCTGTGATCGCCGGTTCGGGCGGCAACAATACTGCGGCGGTCATTGAAGCCAGTCTGGCGGCCCAAGACGCGGGCGCGGACGCCTTGCTGATCGTCACGCCCTATTACAACAAGACCACACAGCGGGGTTTGATCGCGCACTACGCGGCGGTGGCCGAGCGGGTGAGTATCCCAATCATCGTGTATAACGTACCCTCGCGGACGGGCTTGAACGTCGCGCCCGCGACCATGCGGGAACTGCTCAAGCTGCCGAACATCGTTGGCATCAAAGAGGCCAGCGGCAATATCGAACAGATCGTCGGCGTGGCCGCGCTCTGCCCCGACTGTGATCTCTACGCGGGCAATGACGACCATGTCGTGCCCATGCTGGCCGTTGGCGCGAAGGGCGTGATCTCCACGATCGGAAATATCGTGCCGCAGGAAATGCATGATATGTGCGCTGCCTTTTTCGCGGGCGATATTGAGAAAGCGAAACAGATTCAATTTGAACTTTTGCCCCTTTGGCGGGCCGCGTTTTGCGAGGTGAACCCCATTCCCACCAAGGCCATGATGGAGATGTTGGGCCTTTGCGGCGGAGAGCTGCGGCTGCCGCTGGTATCCGCCGCGCAGGAGAATATGGAACGCTTTGCGCAGGTGTTGAAGGATTTGGGATTGCTATGATTCGATTGCTGATAAACGGTATATCCGGCCAGATGGGACAGGCCATTTGGCACGCCGCAGAAAATGCCGGAGACTTTACCGTTGCGGCCGGTGTGGATCCGCTGGGCGGGGACTTCCCCTTCCCTGTCTTTTCCAACGCGGAAAAGATCAATGCGGACTTTGATGTCGCGATTGACTTTTCCGTGGCGGCCGCTGTCACGCCCATTCTCGCCTATTGCGTGGCGCATAAGAAACCCCTTGTGATAGGCACCACCGGCCTTTCCGAGGCGCAGGACGCGGACATTGCGCTGGCGGCGCAAACAATCCCGCTCTTTCATTCGGGCAATATGTCTTTGGGCGTCAACCTGCAAATCGCGCTTTGCCGCCTGGCGGCATCGACGCTGGGCTTGTCTGCCGACGTTGAGATCGTTGAGACACATCACAACAAAAAATTGGACGCGCCGAGCGGCACAGCCTGGATGCTGGCCAGGGAAGTGGCGGAGGCTTTGCCCGAGCCGACGAAATTCGTGCTGGACAGGCATAACGAGCGCAAGCGCCGCGACCCGCATGAGATCGGGATTCACGCGGTGCGGGGCGGTTCCGTTGTGGGCGAGCATGAGGTCATGTTTTTCTGTGAGGACGAGGTGATCACCATCAAGCATCAGGCCGCCTCGAAGTTTGTGTTCGCGGCGGGCGCGTTGCGCGCGGCGAAATTTTTACTGCCCAAAGCGCCGGGCCTGTACAGTATGCGTGAGCTTGTGGCGGAGAGCACATGACAAAACGCGATTTTTCAAAAGTGCGCCGGCTGGTTGTAAAGGTCGGCACGTCGACCCTCACCCATGATACGGGCAAGGTGAACCTCAAGTGTCTGGAGAAACTGGCGCGGACGCTGTCCGACCTGCACAACGCGGGGCTGGAGGTCATTTTGGTGTCCTCGGGTGCGATCAGCGTCGGCGCGCAAAAGCTGGGGCTGGGCGAACGCCCCAATGACACAAAGGGCAGGCAGGCCGCCTCCGCCGTGGGACAGTGCGAGCTGATGTTTTTATACGACCGGCTCTTCGGCGAATATGACAATATCGTGGGCCAGCTGCTGTTGACGCGCAGCGATGTAAAAAACGACGAACGGCGGGCGAACCTGCTCAACACCTTTGAGCAGATGATCGCTTACGGCGCGATTCCCGTGGTGAATGAGAATGACAGCGTCGCTGTTGAGGAGGTCGTGTTTGGCGACAACGACAACCTGTCCGCCATCGTGGCCGAGCTGGTCAGCGCGGACCTGCTGGTGCTGCTGACGGATATCGACGGCCTGTATACCGGCGACCCGCGACGTGACCCGAATGCCGCACTGGTCTCGGACGTGTATGAGATCGACGAGGCACTGCGCACCTGCGCAGGCGGGCGCGGCTCCACGCGTGGTACAGGCGGCATGATCACCAAGATCGAGGCGGCGGAGCTTGCCACCTCGGCGGGCATTCCCACCGTTGTGATCCATGGCGAGGCGCCGGAGAAGTTGTATGACTTGCTCGCGGGCGAGGAATTGGGCACACTGTTTCACGCAAGATAGATTCCAGATTCCAGACACCAGATTCCAGATCGAGGAGAGCTACTATGGATTTAGAGGAGAGCTACTATGGATTTACTAGAGAAAATCGGCAGGCAAGCCATTGAGGCCAAGACGTTCCTGGCTTGCGCCTGCGCCGGCAGCAAGCAAAAGAACAGGGCACTCGAGGCCGTTGCGGACGCGCTGGAGACGCGTATGCAGGAGATTGTTGCGGCAAATGCGGAGGATATAATACGAGCGATTGACACCGGCACTGCTGAATCTTTTTTGGACCGTTTGAGGCTCGATGAAAAGCGTATCCTGGGCATGGCGGACGGCGTGCGGCAGGTGGCCGCGCTGCCCGATCCCGTGGGGCGCGTGCTCTACGGGTCCGAGCGGCCCAACGGCTTGAAGATCGAAAAGGTCTCCGTGCCCTTGGGCGTGATCGCCATCATCTATGAGGCGCGGCCCAATGTCACCTCGGACGCGGCGGCGCTTTGCCTCAAGGCGGGCAACTGCGTGGTGCTGCGCGGCGGTAAAGAGGCGCTTTCGTCCAACAAGTGTATCGCGAAGGTTATGCGTGACGCGCTCGAAAATGCCGGTTTTCCCGCCGACTGCGTGCAGTTGGTGGAGGACACGGACCGTGAGACGGCGGCCGCGCTGATGAAATTGAATCAATATATCGACGTGCTGATTCCCAGAGGAGGCGCGGGGCTGATACAGAGCGTGGTGCAGAACGCGACTGTGCCCGTGATCGAGACGGGCGTCGGCAACTGCCATGTTTTTGTAGACGCGTCCGCCGATTTGACAATAGCGGCCGACATCGTTTACAATGCCAAGACTTCGCGGCCCTCGGTCTGCAACGCCTGCGAGACCGCGCTTGTGCATCGGGATATCGCAGAAGAATTTCTGCCGCAAATGGCGGAAAAGCTGGCGTTGAAGAATGTCGAGATTCGCGGTGACGCGGCTGTTTGCCGCGTTCTGCCGCAGGCGGTGCCAGCCGCGGAAGAGGATTGGTACACAGAATTTTTGGATTATATTCTGGCCGTGCGCATAGTGGACAGCTTGGACGAGGCGGCGGCGCACATCGCAAAGTATTCGAGCCACCACAGCGAGAGCATTGTCACATCGGACTACCATAACGCACGTCGGTTCACGCAGTTGGTGGACTCCGCCGCCGTGTATGTGAACGCCTCGACGCGTTATACGGACGGCGGAGAATTCGGCTTGGGCGCGGAGATCGGCATCTCCACACAAAAACTGCACGCGCGCGGGCCGATGGGTCTAAATGAGCTGACCTCTTACAAATTCCTGATCTTCGGCGACGGACAGATTCGCTGATGAACTGGGAGCCGTGGACAGGGTGTTATCCGGTCAGTGACGGCTGTTCCTATTGCTATTTCTACGGGCCGTTTTCCAAGCGGTTCGGCCAAAACACGATAAAGAAAACCGGAGATTTTGACAAGCCCGTGGCCATGAACGCCAAAGGCGCGCCGAAAATTCCAAGCGGAAAGATTGTCGCTACCTGCTTTGGCAGCGACTTTTTTATTGCCGAGGCGGACGAGTGGCGCGCGCAGGCGTGGGCCATGATCCGACAGCGGCCCGACCTGGACTTTTTGATTCTAACCAAACGGATCGACCGTTTCCCCATCTCCCTGCCCGCCGATTGGGGCGCGGGTTATGACAATGTGAATATCGGCTGCACGGTGGAGAACCAGGCCTTGGCGGACAAGCGTCTGCCGCTGTTTTTGTCTTACCCGATCAAGCGGCGATTCGTGGCCTGCGGGCCGCTGCTGGGGCCGATCGATTTGTCACCCTGGCTGCACGGGATAAATCATGTGACCGTTGGCGGCGAAACAAGCCGCGCGGCACGGGTCTGCGATTACGATTGGGTGCTGGATCTTCGGGCGCAATGCGAGAGGGCAGGCCTTACCTTTTGGTTTAAGAACACCGGCTCGCTGTTTCGGCGGGGCGGCGTGGATGTGAAAGTGAATCCCTATAAGCAAAGCAGCTTGGCAAAGGAGCTTGGGATTGATATCAAGGGCGATGTTCGGCTGTTTTGATCAGCCGATGATGTAAACCGTGCCCTCTACGCGATAACCCAGTTTGTTTTCATAGTATTCCGGCACGTCGCCCAGCACATAGGCGGGAGCGTTGGGATAGGTGTCACGCGCCGTTTCCATGAGCGCGCGCCCGATATGCCGCCCGCGACTTTGCTTGCGCACCAGCAGATCGTAGACATAGATACCGTAACCGTTATCCTCGCGGCAGCGGGCGTAGCCGCAAAGCTGCTCGCCCTCGTATGCCACAAATACAACGGAACTTTTCAAGGCGGCCTTGTACTTTTCTTGATTGTCCTCGCCCCAATAGCCTTCCCACTCAGGCCCCTCTTCGCGCAGCATGGCAAAGAGGTTTGTTTCGTCGCTCAATTGATAACGCCGGATTTCCATTTTCAATCCTTCCAGTTCCACCACTTCAGCTTTTCCGGACTGGTGATGGGGCCATTGGCATAAGCCACCGCCAGCCGATAGGCATAGAGCGCGCACCGGTCCACTTGTGCACCTTGATACAGGCAGTCCTTGAGATAGATCTCATCGGGATCCTGCCCCTTGAGGGACGCGATATCGGGGTAGCCCGCGTTGGTCAGGTGCCGCGCCATATTCTCGCCAATGCCCGGAATTTGGGTCAGGTCAGTCTTTGCTTGCATTCTTTTCTTTCGCTTTCCGGCCGGTCAGAATGATTACAGCGGCCATTGCCAAAATGAGAACTGCGCCCGCGCCAATGATCCATGCGTAATTGGGTTGCGTCGGGCACGCGATTGTCACATTTTCACCATCCGCCGCGCTATTGCATAGCACCATGCAGGAGATCGGATTCACCCGAACTGTGCCCGAGACCATATCAATCACCTTGTCACCCGCCTGCTGATCGTTGGCATAGACATACCAGTCCCCATCGGGCAGCACAATTTCGGTGACCGCGCGGTTGGGATTGTAAACGACCAGAATCCCGTCGTCCGTCCCGCCGTCAATGGTGTACGCGATCACATCGGGATCGGTCCCTTCCAGGATTGCGATTCTCGCGGCGGACTCCTCTGCGCTCGTCATCTTGAAAGCATCACGTGACTTGCGCAACGCAATCAGCCCTTTGTAATACGCGTGCACCTGCTGATAGCTCTCGTCGTTCAGATCGTCCCACTTCAGGCTGTTTAAGCTGCTCGAAGAGGCGTAACTGTTGTGATTGAATGTGCCGTCGTCGTTTAGCTTGGTGCGCAGCATTTCCTCGCCGGCGTGCAGCAGCGGAATCCCCTGGCAGGTGAAGACAATCGCCGCCGCAAGATTGTTCTGCCGCACTCTGTCCGCAAGGGAATCCTCCGGGTTGGACGAGGCGATCTTATCCCAAAGCGTCAGATTGTCATGGCAGGAGGTGTAGTTGATCACCTGGCTCGGGTTTTCTGCCCAGACGGGCAGGCCGAAAATCGCGTCTCTGATTTCGTGTATCCGCGCATTGCTGCCGTTGACATATCCCTTGTCCGTCGCGCTGAACACGCTCCCCTTCATGGCGTCCCGCACGTTGTCTGAAAAGTACGCGATACCGGGTGTTTTTGCAGAGTTCACCTGCGTGGCGAGCGTAACGCCGGGTTTTGTCACGGCGGTGCCCATCGTCCAGCCCTCACCGTAAAGAATGATTGATGGGTCAATTTTGTCCACTTCCGCCCGAATCTCGTTCATAGTGTCAATGTCGATCAGGCCCGCCAGGTCAAAACGGAAACCGTCGATATGGTACTCGTTTATCCAGTACAGCACCGATTCGACGATGAACTTGCGCACCATGACGCGCTCGGTGGCGACGTCGTTGCCGCAGCCGGAGCCGCTGGAGTACGCGCCGTTCTCATCGATCCGGTAAAAGTAGCCCGGCACGATCTTATTGAAACAGAACTGGGTATTGTAGGTATGGTTATAGACCACGTCCATCACAACGCTGAGTCCGTTGCTGTGCAGCGCTTGCACCATCTGTTTGAACTCGTTTACCCGTACTTCGCCGTTGAAAGGATCGGTGGAATACGAGCCGTCGGGCGCATTGTAGTTCTTGGGATCATAGCCCCAGTTGAACTGATCCTGGTCCAGTTTTGATTCATCAATGGAGCCAAAATCAAAGACAGGCAGCAGGTGCACGTGCGTGATCCCCAGGTCCACAAGATAATCAACGCCCGTGGGCCTGCCCGCGGAATTGGTCGTGCCCGTCTCGGTAAAGGCGAGATACTTGCCCTTGTTGGCCATGCCGGAGCTTTCATCAAACGAAAAATCTCTGACGTGCAGCTCGTAGAGAACCATATCGGTCACACCCATGCCAGCGTTGGGGTTTTCGTCGTTTTCCCAGCCTGCGGGATTGGTGGCGTTAAGGTCAATAATCATAGCCCGCTCGCCGTTTACGCCGACCGCTTTCGCGTAAGGGTCACAGGCCTCGTTGGCCTCGCCGCCGACTTCCACGGCGTAGGTGTAATAGACGCCGTTTTGGTCGCCTGCTTTTTCGGCGACCCAGGTGCCGTTGATGTCGGGAGACATATCAAAAGACTCGATCAGATCGTTGGCGGCAATGTCACCCGACGCATACAGGTTCACTTTGACTGCGCTTGCCGTCGGCGCCCATACGCGGAACGCGGTTTTTTCGGCCGACCAGGTCGCGCCCAAATCATTGCCCGCGTAGGTGAATTCATCTTTAAACGCGGCGGTAGAAAAGACATTGGGCATGATGATACTGTACTCCTCCCCTTCAAATTTGAGTATGTATTGCTTGGCGATATCCGGCGCCTGCTCCATAGCAAGCGTGATAACACTGCCCAGCATATGGAGGCCGGTGATGTTCAGCTGCCCGCCCCCGACCTCGAACACTTCAAATTCAGTCGCCTTCGCTGTGGGTATCGCCTCGGTCATTTCGACTATGATCCCATCGACGTCCGCCTTCGCGGACTTGACCACGATACCGCGCTTGACGTCATCACCGAAGACGACGGTCTCGCCTTCCACGCCCGAGACGACAAAAACATTGACCGTGCCGCCGACAATGCCGGCCAGCTCGATAAACTGATCCTGCTCAATGTCCTTCTCGGCCCAGTCGCCTCGCCGCACAATGTAGCCCACGCGCTCCGTTCCGGCGGCAAAGACCGCAGTGGCGACCATCTTGCCGTCCTCCTCCGCGAGATCATAGGACTTGCCCTCCGCGCCCGCGGCCCACATCCAAACCGTCCAGTCGGCGTAAACACCGTCCGCGCGCGCATAGAACAG
>Ga0123353_10016753_pt1 | contig 10727 bp, 8 predicted proteins | sample TergutLab28metaG_3_FD_92763 | JGI IMG/M metagenome (GOLD analysis project Ga0123353, IMG submission 92763) | Labiotermes labralis P3 segment gut microbial communities from Petit-Saut dam, French Guiana - Lab288 P3 | ecosystem: Host-associated > Arthropoda: Insects > Digestive system > Gut ... | reverse complement strand
GCTTTTCCCGCAGAAAGGGCAGGATGTAAGCGAATTTGAAATACGCTCATTAGTCTTCCACTCACTGTTGCAATAGTTGCATTTCATATATCCCTTTCCAGAAAATTTGTCTAAACCACGCTAATTCGTATTTTGTCAGCATTTCATGCTCCGAAATCGCACTGGCCCGAATGTTTCACAGGATTATCTACTGCGGATGCGCAGTAGAAACCCTATGAATATCAGGGTCATGCGACGCGCACAAAGCCTGATTTTACTGCGGAACTCCGTAAAATGACAGCGTTTTTTGAAAAGTAAGCCCGGATATTTCGTAAGGGCTATCGTGGCTGCGCAGAAACCCTGTAAAATATCCGGGTTGAATATCCGCATGAATCCTCATCTGCTTATTCGTGGATCATCAGAATCACTGGCCGGGCGAGTGGCCTTTGCCGACCTGTCCGGCTTCAATTTGAGCGAGATACCCGCGACGGCACAGGACATGCTTTGGCAACGTGGAGGGTTTCCCCTGTCTTTTTTAGCTGAATCGGAGACTGACAGTTTTTTATGGCGCGAAGATTTCGTTCGTACTTTTCTGACTCGTGATATACCGGCGCCTACCTGATCCAACAGTTGCCTCCCTGGTTTGAAAACATCAGCAAACGACTTCATTGGGATTGAAGTCAAACGTAATGAGTCGCCCACTGTGACTCCTTCAATGAGGAGCGCTTTGGAAACCTTGCCTTTGCGCGAATTGTGGGTGATCTACCCCGGCGATGCAGTCTTCCCTTTGACGGACCAAATAACCTGTATGCCGTTAACTGAGGCGCGCCGGGCGTTAAGGAAACACTGATTAATTGCCTGTGCGACAGGTTTTGCCTTCCAATCCGAAAAAACACTACCATTTCACGCGGTTCCACAGTAAAATCAAGCTTTGCGGCGGCTTCCAGGCCGAAAAAATGAAATACGGAGGGATTATCAATGGATATGGAACGTGAAACCGTTTTTATCGTCGATGATGATATGACCAATTTAACTATTGGCGCCGACGCGCTTTCAGATTCTTACAACACGTTTACCTTTAATTCCGGGGAACTGTTGCTAAAAAGGCTGGAAAGGCAAATTCCAGACCTGATTCTCCTAGATGTTGACATGCCTGAAATGAACGGGTATGAAGTGATTGAACAGGTCAAGAGAAAAAGTGAGACCAGCCATATTCCCGTCATTTTTTTAACCGCAAAAAATGACGCCAAGAGTGAGCTGGAAGGTTTGTCATTGGGCGCGATCGACTACATCATTAAGCCGTTTTCTCCTCCCCTTTTACTTAAACGAATCGAAGTGCATCTGCTTGTCGAATCCCAAAAAAAGGAGCTGCAAAATTTTAACAATAACTTACAGGAAATGGTGAAAGCCAAGACGAAAACGGTCATCGAGCTTCAAAACGCCATCATTAATTCACTGACCAGACTCGTGGATCGCCGTGATGATATTACCGGCGGTCATATAGAAAGAACACAACGTTACATGTACGTATTATTAACAACAATACTGGATCGCGGTCTTTACAAGAATGAATCATCATCCTGGGATCTGAACCTGATTGTACATTCGACACAGCTTCACGATATCGGGAAAATCGCGATAAGAGACGACATCCTTCTTAAACCCGGAAAACTAACCGACGAAGAATTTGAAGAGATCAAGAAGCATCCGATCGTCGGCGAGGATGTTATATTGGAAATCGAAAAAAATACGTCTGAACACGAATTCCTGGAATACGCAAAAATTTTTACCTCTACCCACCATGAAAAATGGGAAGGGAACGGTTATCCGAGAGGATTGAAAGGTAATGAAATACCCGTTCTCGGGAGAGCCATGGCAATCGTAGACGTGTACGACGCGCTGGTTTCAGACAGGCCGTATAAAGAAGGTTTTCCGCATGAAAAAGCGGTTGTTATTATATCCGATGGTAAAGGAAAACACTTTGATCCTGATATTGTCGACCTGTTCCTGAGTGTTTCTGATCAATTCGATCAAATCGCCAAGCAACAAAACTGATCAGGAACAGCAAAGGATTATATGGGGGTGGATATGGGAGATCCCGTTGAATGCCAGGATGAATTAAAACGGGTTGCGGATATGTTGTTCGCATATTTACGCAACGTTATTTATAACCCGAATTCCGCTTCGCTGGATATTGAAAGACTGCCTGAATCATTCAAGGATGTCGGCAAGGGCCTGTTATACTTAAATAACATGATAATGGAAACGAGAAGTTTTGCACATGAACTTTCTGCAGGAAATCTGAATTGTACAGTTCCGCGCCCGAGCAATGAAATGGCTTCCTCGTTGAAGGCGCTGCACGCCACACTCACCCATCTTACATGGCAAGCCCAACGGGTCGCCGATGGCGACTACGGGCAGCGCGTTGACTTTATGGGCGAATTCGCGGTGGCGTTCAACAACATGACCAAACAATTAGAACAACAACGGCTGACTAACGAGCAGGAAAAAAAGAACCTGTTAAGAGCCGTGGAAGACAACATGCTTGCGCGCCGCGAGGCGGAATACAATCATGAACTGATGCGTATAGTCAACGAGGCGGCGAAGCTTTTACTTGAGGCGGATGCAAGGGACTATGTCAGCGCGTTGATTTGCGGTATGGAGACGCTCGGCCGGCATGCGGAATTAGATCGCGTACATTTGTGGCAAAATGCCCGAAATGATGACGGAAAGCTTTATGTTAAGCGGATATGTTACTGGATAAGCGAGGACGGACTCTATGAAATTAAAACGAGAGAATTTTCGTATCAGGATGATGTACCGATGTGGGAGCAGATACTCTCAAATGAAAAAATAATAAATGGCCCCATTGATGATTTCATAGAACCGGTGAAACTTTTTTTATCTTCATACCTGGTTCAATCCGTTTTGGTTATCCCGATATTTATTAATAACAATTTTTGGGGGACCGCCAGTTTTGACGACTGCCACAAACGGCGCACGTTCACGGAACCGGAAGTAAACATTCTTCGCTCATGGGGACTTCTGATCGTCGGCGCCATGCAGCGCAACATGATCGCGCAAAACCTGCAGGCGGTGTCCAATAATTATAAGGGGGTGATCTGGAGCGTTGACGACAATGGAACCATCACGATATTTAAAGGAAAATATTTAGAAAAACTATTACCGCAGGCGGAAACCATGGAAGGTAAAAATATCCATCTTGTCCGTGATATAACAGATCGCCTGGACATCCTGGTAAATGTAGAAAAAACCTTTAAGGAAGGTCCGCAGAACTGGATAAATAAAATAGGAGATAGTGTTTATCATTCCTATACAACGCCGATATACGACGACAGCGGCGTGCCGACAGGCGTGGTGGGAAGCACGGACGACGTCAGCGAAACAGTAATGCTCCAACAGGCCCTGGAAGACGCAAACCGTGCAAAGTCCGACTTTTTGGCCAACATGAGCCATGAGATACGTACGCCGATGAACGCTATCATTGGAATGGCGGAACTGTCTTTACGTGAAGATATTCCTCCGACCGTCCGGGAATACGTCAATACCATTAAACAGGCCGGCGCCAATTTATTGGATATCATCAACGATATTTTGGACTTTTCCAAAATAGAAAGCGGGAATATAGAGATAGCGCATGAAGACTATACGCTGTCTTTCTTAATCAACGATGTCGTTCATATTATTAAATCAAAAACACACGAATCGCGGTTGCGGTTTGTTGTAAATTTAGACAATCATATTCCTAACGTTCTGTCGGGTGATGTAAAAAGAATACGTCAAATCATGATGAATCTTCTGAGCAATGCCGTAAAATATACCGATGAAGGCTTTGTTTCATTATCGGTAAACGGAAACAGGACGGATAACGACACGATAATATTAAATATTGAAGTGGCTGACAGCGGCAGAGGTATAGATCAACAGAATATTGAAAAGCTTTTCGATAAATTTGCAAGATTTGATGAAGCAAAAAATAGAAATATAGAAGGGACCGGGCTTGGGCTTGCCATAACGAAAAACCTGATCGACGCCATGGACGGAGAGTTGGAGGTACGCTCGGTGCGCGGTGAAGGCAGCATTTTCACCGCCAGGCTGCCTCAAAAGATCAAAGACTCAAAAAAGCTGGCAGTGGTGGAAAATGTTGAAAAAAAGAACGTGCTTATATTCGAACGGCGTGAGATTTTTCAAAATTCAATTACTCAGACAATGGAAGGTCTCGGCGTACGTCATAAGCTTGTATCAAGATCTTCTGAATTTTATGAAGAGCTTATCAGTAATAAATACTCGAATGTTTTCGTCGCGGCGGGTTTGTACGAACGCATGAAACAGGAATACGGGGAATTAAAAACAGACGCAAAAATCATGCTGGTCGCTGAATTCGGCGAAGTCGTAAAAGAACGGAATATCAGCGTCCTTACAACGCCGATTTTTGCGTTATCCGTTGCCGATTTCTTAAACGGCGTTTACGATCTTGCCGGCGGCGGTACAACTAACAGGGAATCTGATAGAAACATTGCCCCTGGAGCGAGGATTTTAAGTATTGACGATATCAATACGAATCTGGTCGTTCTCGAAGGGCTGCTGAAGCCGTATGAAGTGCAGGTCAGTTCTTGCAAGAGCGGCATGGAAGCGCTCGAAGCGATAAAGGCCGCGCCTTATGACCTCGTATTCATGGATCACATGATGCCCGACATGGACGGCATAGAAACGACAAAACGGATCCGGGCGTTAGGAGGCGATTACCCGTATACGGAAAGAATACCGATTATCGCATTAACAGCCGATGCTGTTCTGGGCGCAAAAGAAAAGTTTTTGAACAGCGGTATGGATGATTTTTTATCAAAACCGATAGATGCGTCTAAATTATACGCTATTCTGGTCAAATGGATTCCTGGGGATAAATGGAAAAAGGATGAAAAGAACGATGTTAAAAAAGAACAGGAGTCAGCAAACAACATTGAGATTAAAGGGGTAAATGTAAATAAGGGCATTGCAATGACCGGCGGCACAATCGAAAACTATATCAAAACACTTGCCGTATTCCATAAAGATGCCATGGAAAAAAGCAGGGAAATCAAATTGTGTCTCGATACAGCCAACCTGCCCCTGTATACCATATATGTCCATGCGTTGAAAAGCGCGTCCGCCAACATAGGAGCTGAAAGCCTGTCTGAGGCGGCGAGAGTGTTGGAAGTAGCTGGACGGGAGGGGAATATTCCGTTAATCGAATCGAAAAACGTACAATTACTTGCAGATTTGGAAGAACTTCTCTGCAATATCGATACTATTCTTACTAATACGAATAAAGAAGAACAAGACGTCCCTGTTGACATGGAATTAATAAAGGCCGAGTTATGCCTTTTGAAAAAAGCAATCGACTCATTTGATTCAATTGCAATAAAAAAGAGCGCGGACAACTTACGGCAATTCATACGTGTCGCCGATATCGGTGCAACGATAGATAATATTCTACAGTATGTTTTGATCGGCGACGACGATAAAGCTATAACGCTGATCGAAGCAATTATTCAATAACCGTTGTATTATCAGAGGTTCCTTAGCCGGTGATCATGAACCTCACGCGGGACAGCGGTCGTCTGACCGCGGAAATCCGGAACGAAGCCCTGAAGATCGGTTTCACAAAAGCGGGATTCGCGCCCGCGGGTAAAACTCCTTACATGACGTATTTCCGTAACTGGCTCCGAAGCGGGTTTCACGGTGAAATGCGTTACCTGAAACGTCAGGCGGAAAAACGCGGCAATCCTGAACTGGTTCTTCCCGGCGTCCGGTCGGTTGTCGTCGCGGCTTTGAACTATTATTCAGGCGAAGATACTCCTGCGTCTCCGCTCACGGGCCGTATAAGCCGTTATGCCCTCGGCGCGGATTATCATACCGCGGTAATGGACCGCCTGGAACGCCTGTTGCGGTTTATAAAGAGCGAGGTTCCGGAAGCGAATGGACTCTGCTGCGCCGACACCGGGCCGGTGATGGAAAAAGTCTGGGGCGCGGAAACTTCTGTCGGCTGGACTGGAAAACATTCCGGGCTGGTATCACGGGAACTGGGAACGAGATTTTTTACAGGCGTGATCCTGCTGGATATCCCGCTGAAGTACGACGACAGGAGCAAAGCGTTATGCGGAACCTGCCGGCGCTGCCTGGACGCCTGTCCTACCGGAGCGCTTGTCGCGCCGTACCAGTTGGACGCCCGGAAATGCCTTTCATATCTGACGGTTGAATTCCGGGGATCCGTCCCGCCTGAACTCCGTCCTTTTGCCGGAAATAGAATCTTCGGCTGCGACGAGTGCCAGAACGTCTGTCCCTGGAACCGGTTTGCCGTGGAAACAACAGTTGAGGAACTGATGCCGCGAAAAGAAAACCTCGCGCCTGAACTTTTGTCCATGGCGGGTTTGTCCCGTGAGACATTCGGGCGACGTTTTGCCGCGAGTCCTGTTCTCCGCGCGAGCCGCGACGGTTTTGTGCGCAATGTTATGATTGCGTTGGGAAATTCGCGCCGCGCCGAAGCTGTTCCGGCGCTGAAAGCCGCGTTAGCGGATGAAAGTCCGCTGGTGCGCGAGCACGCGGAGTGGGCGCTCAACCAGTGGTCGGTGATTAATAAAATGGAGTTGCAATAATGGACAGATTTAAAGGGGTTGACAGTTATATTCTTTCAGGCGCGCTGCGGGATATTGTGAACGCCGCGATTGTGCTCCAGCGCCCGCTTCTTTTGAAAGGCGAGCCAGGCACGGGCAAAACCCGACTGGCTGAAGCGATAGCCGAAGACCTCGGTCTTCGCCTGATTTGCTGGAATATCAAGTCAACCACTAAAGCCGCGGACGGCCTTTATGTTTACGACACCGTGCAGCGGCTGAACGATTCGCGTTTTAACGACAGGGATGTTTCGGACATCAGCCGGTACATACGGCTGGGCAAACTTGGCGAAGCGCTTTCAGCCGAAGAACAGGCCGTTCTACTCATCGACGAAATCGACAAGGCCGACCTTGAATTTCCCAACGATCTCCTTTTTGAGCTTGACCAGATGAGCTTTGATATCATTGAAACCGGCGAACATATACGCGCCCGGCATCGACCGATAGTCATCATTACCAGCAACAGCGAAAAAGAGCTGCCCGACGCTTTTCTGCGTAGATGCCTGTTTCATTACATCGAATTTCCCGATCCTGAAATGATGGAAACGATCGCCGCCGTTCACTATCCCGACTTGCAGAAAAAACTGATTTCCCAGATCGTCGCGCGCTTTTATTTTGTACGCCGGCATAATGAATTGAGAAAGAAACCCTCTACGAGTGAACTCCTCGACTGGATTGCCGCGCTTACGGCCGGCGGCATTGACGCCGAAGAACTGAACCGGCGGCTTCCGTTTCTCGGAGTGCTCCTGAAAACGGAGGGCGACATAGCCGGACTTGCCCGCGGCGGTAAAACGTATGTTTCTTAATCTGTTCCACACCCTGCGGCGGCAGGGCGTCCCTGTTACTTTCAACGAATGGCTGACCTTGCAGCAGGCGCTGGATGAAAATCTCGCGGCGAATTCGCTGACGCGCTTTTATGCCGTAGCGCGCGCCGTCATGGTAAAAACCGAAGCGCATTTCGACCGCTTTGACAGGGCGTTTTTAGACTGTTTCGGGCATATTAAATCCGACGAAGACCTTCTTCGCCGGATTGAGGAACGGCTGCTGAAGATGCCGCCGCTCGAATTAACGGAAGATGAAAAACGCCTGGTTAAAGAGCTTGAACTGGATGAAATCCGCGCGGGATTCCTTGACCGGTTGCGCAACCAGAACGATCAGCCGCACGTCGGAGGAAACAAAGCCGTCGGGACGCACGGCCGCTCGCCGTATGGCGCGTGGGGCTATAATCCCGCCGGCGTGCGCGTCGGCCAGGGAGAAAGCCTCAGGCGCCGCGCCGTTCAGATCGCGGAACAACGGAGTTTTCGCAACTATCGCGACGATGTTGCGCTCGACGTCCGCTCCATGAAAACAGCGCTGGGTTTCATACGACAGATAGTGCGCGAGGGCCCGAAAGACAGCCTGAACGTGAAAAAGACCGTCCGCGAAACCTGCCGCAACGCGGGGGAGCTGGAGTTTGTCTGGGAACGCGCCCGCCGCGCGCGGATCAAACTTCTTTTGCTGATGGACGCGGGGGGTACGATGGAGCCGCACGCGGAGCTTGTAAGCCGGCTGTTTTCAGCCGCGAAGGACGTCGTCAAGGATCTGAAATTCTACTATTTTCACAACTGCGTCTATCAGGACCTATATACGGACATTTACCAGATGCGATCCGTGCAAACACGCAAGGTTCTTGAAGCGGCCGATCGGGACTACAAAGTTATCATCGTCGGGGACGCATCAATGGCGCCCGGCGAGCTTCTGAGCGCGAACGGCGCAATCGACTTTTGGTATGAAAACGACCGGCCGGGGATCGAATGGCTGACAGACATACGGAAAAGATTTCAGAAAGCGATCTGGCTTAATCCGGAACCGGGCCGATGGTGGACATCCACTACAACCACGCGGATGATCCGGAACATATTTCCCATGTACGAACTGACGCTGGAAGGGGTTCGTGCCGGTGCGCGCGCCCTGATGCGATAATGGAAGACCGGATAAACAAAATGAAAATTATTGACATTACACGTGAGCTGTTTTCATGCGAAGTTTTTCCCGGCGACATGCGCCCGGTTTTCGAGCGCGTCAGGCAAATGCCCGGCGATCCATACAATCTTACGAACATCTCGTTTTGCGCGCATAACGGAACACATATCGACGCCCCGCGCCACTTCATCGCGGACGGCGCGGCAATCGACGAATTAAGTCTCGAAGTGTTTTATGGCCGTTGCGCGATTGTGGAACTGCGCGGGCGCATTGACGGAAGCGCCGTCGCGCCGTTTCTCGGAAACGAACGCCTGCTTTTGAAGGGAAACGGCGAAATGACGGCGGAAGCCGCAGAGGCGGTCACGTCTTCCGCCGTCAGACTGCTCGGCGTGGAAAATCAGAGCGTCGGTACGGATAAGGTGCATGTCATTCTGCTTGGCGGCGGCGTCGCGCTGCTTGAAGGATTGAATCTCGAAGGCGTTGAACCGGGCGAATACATTTTGGCCGCGTTTCCGCTGAAGCTTGCCGGATGCGAGGGGGCGCCTGTACGTGCGGTACTACTGGGAAACGCTGAAAGATGAAAAATAGGGCGCGCAACCTTAAAAATACTTTGTATTGCAAGATAGGAATGAAATCGTGCTAAACTTAATGTTTATTTCAATTAAAAACAGGAGAGGGTGATAATCGTGAAGTTTCTGATACGTATCGTTCCGGTGGTTTTTTTGAGTCTTTGTTTTACCAATACGGCTGATGCAACGCAGGCCGCCGGTTCCGCCGCATCGTCGGGCGGCATGTTCCCGGAAGTGGTCGCGCGGGTGAACGGTCAGCCTGTTTCCGGGCGCGATCTGGAATCTGTCGTCCGGCGTGAATTGGCGTCGATCGGCAATCCTGAATGGAACAGTCTGCGTGCGGAATACCGGTACGAGCTGTTCTATGCCGGAGTAACGTCCCTGGTCAATTCCCAGTTACTTTATGAAAAAGCGGTTGCATCGGGGACCAAGGCGACCTCTGAGGAAGTGGACGCGGAAACGCAGAATTTTGCCAAAAATTATTCAAGCGACGCTGAAATGAACGCGGCCCTGGCGCGACAGTTTCTTGACCGCGATTCGCTGAAACAGAAACTTGAGCAGGACTTGACGTTGGCGAAGTACCTTAATACGCTGGTGCAGACCATTACGGTCGCGCCTGAAGAAATTTCAAAATATTACGCGGAGAATCCGGAGATGTTCGCCCATCCGGACCTCGTTCGCGCGAGCCATATTCTGCTGCCTTCCGAGGAAATGACCGACCTGGACGCCCAGGTGAAAGAACGGGCCGAAAACCTTCTGGCAAGGGCGAAAAAGGGTGAAGATTTCGCCAAACTGGCTAAAGAAAATTCAGTGGACTCCACCGCCTCTGCGGGCGGCGATATCGGTTATGTTACGAAAGATTCGCTTGAAACCACTTTTGCCGACGCTGTTTTCGGCATGTCGGTGGGCGAGATTCGCCTGATAAAGAGCAGGTACGGCTATCATGTAATCAAGCTGACGGATAAAAAACCGGAAGGCGTCGCCCAGCTTGATGAGATCCGCGAGGATTTGACCAATCTGCTGAAGCAAAATAAAGCCCAGATGGAACTGGCCGGCCTGATCGGTCAGCTTCAGGAACAGGCAAAAATAGAGATTCTGTTTTCGCCCGGAGAGTAAGGAGAAGATGTAAAGTTATTTCCCGGCGTTTCCGCTTGTGCCATAGCCGGGAATTGTGCTAAAACGCATTCCGTTTATAATACCTGCCCGATAGACAGCCGGCGCGCGTTCGCCGCATATCGGAAAAAAGAAAGAAAGGATAACCGTGAAAAGAAAACTGCTTCTGTGTTGTGCCGTTGTTGTTTTTGCGGCGACGGCCTTGCTGCTGACGTCCTGTCAGGGAAGCAACGCCGCCGGATCGATGATTACGGTCATGAATCCGGCCATCGAAAACAAGATGGTTGATCGCATCCCGCTGTCGCCCCGTCTGGATACGCTTGACGGCAAGACCCTTTACCTGGTTGACATCAACTGGGGCGGGCCTGAAGCCGCCTACAGCGTATTTGAGGAAATCAAAGACTGGTTCGCCAGGAACAATCCCTCCGTCAAT
>Ga0123353_10016752_pt1 | contig 10727 bp, 8 predicted proteins | sample TergutLab28metaG_3_FD_92763 | JGI IMG/M metagenome (GOLD analysis project Ga0123353, IMG submission 92763) | Labiotermes labralis P3 segment gut microbial communities from Petit-Saut dam, French Guiana - Lab288 P3 | ecosystem: Host-associated > Arthropoda: Insects > Digestive system > Gut ... | reverse complement strand
TTTGTTTTTTTTTTTTGTTGGGGGGGGTTAAAACATCTTGCCCCGCAAGGAAAAAAAAAAAATTATTTTTTTTTTGAAATGGGGTTTTTTTTTTTTCCCCCCGGGGGGGGGGGGGGGGGCTTGATGCCAGCTCGCGTCTAGATATTGTTAAAATCGCGTGCGTCCCTCACATGTTTCCCAGCTTGTTTCCTTCCTGGTCGGGCTAAGGACCTATCAGCACCCCGGTATAACACAGCGGGATGTCTTATACAAAAAATTGCTCTGTACGCAGTTAACGCCGGATGTGAGTACCATGTCCGTCCTGACGACCGTGACCTCAAGCGTTTGTCGGATTTTCATGAAATTCGGTAGATGAATTATACACAGATACTTGTGTATCAAGCGCGAGTTTCGGAAGGATCCGCTCAGAGACAATCATACTTAATTTAAGGGCGGAAGTGGAATTTGGTTCTGTTTTATACTTGTTGCCCCACAGTTTTATATGATATTTTTTTTTAATGGAATGTCTGCAGCAATTTATTTAGTGATTGTCAGTTTCATGAAAATTGTAACAGTAAAAAATCGTACTTTACATGGGGGGCGTAAATTCATATATAGTTGCGCTTTCTGTAATATCTGATTCGAGTGACATTGCCTGTAGGTGGTCGGAGCAGAATGTTGGAGCGTTTCTGACTTTCGTTAAAATCGGCCCAGGGAAGATCATGTCATTTTTACTGGCGTAACTGACCTGAAACTGTATGATGTCTAGATTGTAAAGAACACCTCGGTCAAATCTCTGTACTGCGTAACGTAGTGCAGGATTAGCGGTCTTTTTGTATTAATTGTTGGTTGTCTTGCGCTGATATGTGTGTGTGTGTGTGTGTAATTATATGTTGGTGTCTGTTGTGACTTGTACGAGGAAGGAAGCACCAAGACAGGCAATATACGTATAATATAAATTCTTATAATAAAACCAACTAGATGCACTAATTTCTAAAATTTATTTTTGGAATTAAAGTCTACATGTTTCGGAAAGTTTCTCTGTCTATCATCAGGAGATTATCACTGTACACGCAGCAATGGTATATGTCATACAGCTTTGCTGACAGCTTGCGTGCAGAATCACGACGGAACTGGTTCAGTCAAAAGGATGCCAGAGGAGAGAATACCAAAATTAATTATGGATTGGATGCGAGAGAAGGAAAAGAGGACATCCAAGAAAAACGTGGATAGAAGGAGTACAAGCAGCCATGACAACCAGGAATTTAGAACCAGATCAAGGGAGAAACAGAGGAGAAAGGCGTTTGGTGTCTGGAAGACGGCGACAGCTGTTAAAAAAACCGGACAGATATATAGATAGGTAGGTAGGTAGGTAGGTAGGTAGGTATCTACCTACCTACCTACCTACCTACCTACCTATACACCCATCTGTAATGGGTAGATAGGTAGGTAGGTATGTTATGTAGGTAGGTTAGGTAGGTAGGTGGGTGGGTGGGTGGATGGATGGATGGATGGGTGGATAGATGATAGATAGAAAGAAAGAAATGAATGAATCTGTTTGGTTGTATTATAAGTATTTATCACGATGCACGGTTACACAAACGTCGGATTCGTATAACGAAATTTTGAGGCGCGTTCATGCAACCATTGTTGCAGTGGAAAAGCAGTAATTATTACATATTGTGAGTGTGGGGTTGTACCCTTGGGTACCCAGCATGCAATGCGCATGAGCCATGTTGTCATCTGTGGCCTGCCCGCTCTACAATATTTTTTTCCACATTATCTCATAAACGGCACGATTTTCGAAAATAGTTATTGAACATAAAATGTGCTTTGATTTTCTTTACAAGTCTCTCTGAAACATTTCTTATTCTGTCAAGAATTTAACGAAATATTATAAATGTAGCTAGGTCGTCAGGTAAAGTACCCGTTATGCTTCTCAGATTTTAATAAAACTTGAATTTTCTGAACATTTTTTTCGAAAATTAATCGAATATCAAATTTCGTTAAAATCCTTTCATTGGCACGGACGGTCATACATGACGAAGCAAATATTCGCTTTTCGTAATTTTGTGAACCCGCCTGAAGGATGCAAGGGGCGAAATGATGGTGCTGTGTGTTCCCTACATCCTGCTTTACCGTTCTGCCTTACTCATTGTTTAGCATATGCATTGTTGAAAGAAACACAACAGCTCCAATTGTCCATTTTCTGGTGAGCTTATGTGTTCAGTTAATCGTTTGCGGATGTGTGTCACTGACGTGCTGTGAGTTAATTTGAATTTGTATTTACAGCAGAGGAGCAACAAATTGTTTTCAGAAGGATCTTCCACATATTTCTTATCATAGATGGCAGTCAGAGCAATTCTGTGTCTTGTTCACGTTAAGTACAGTGATACCTCGGCTAACGAGTGACCCTGCTAACGAATTTTTCGGCTAACGAAGATTTTTTTCGCTGTTTTTCGGACTCGGCTAACGAAGATTTCGGCTAACGAATGTGATTCCGGAACGAATTATCTTCGTTAGCCGAGGTATCACTGTACTTTGTTATTATCAATTCAAATATAGTGACAGTTTCTTGTAAGGATTACTTTTTAATTTATACCTTATTCTGATTCATTGCCTCACCAGTTTTAACACTAGTTTTGGCGGCATTATTTCAGTACCTCATACCACGGCCGTTCATTCCCATTGAAAGACCTCAAATTCCATGGTCATCCAGCACGGAACTTAGGCAGTAATGTAGTGTGCTGTTTGCACTGCATCCACCTGATTCTGAGTTTTGTAAAGATGGTTTGATGATGGTCTTCTTCTTCCATTGGCACTACAGCCCGCTGTGGGCTTTCGCCTGTCGAACAATGTCCTTCCATTTTTTCCTCTCTGCCACCAACTCTCTCCATCTTCTCACTCCCAGCACTTGAAGATCTCTTTCTGCTTCCTCTTACCATCTTTTCCTGGGTTTTCCTCTTCCTTTCGTCTCATTCAGTTCGTGAGTGAAGATCTTTTTGGGCATCCTATCCTCCTCCATTCTCTCTAGGTGACCTAACCAGCTTATCCTTTGCCCTTTTATCCATTTTACTATATTTTCTCCTTTGCTTATCTCTTCTAGTTCTCGATTCGTCCGACTTTCCCATTCCCCGTTTTCATATTTAGGACTATATATTCTTCTAAATATTTTCCATTCAAAAATTAGCAGAGCTTGTTCTTCTTTCTTCGTCAACGTCCATTCTTCCGCTCCATACGACACTACCGGTCTTATTAGTGTCTTATATAATATAATTTTAGTAGCTGTGGATAAAAGTCGACTTCTGAAGAGACTTATAGCGGCAAGATAAATTTGATGATGGTCAAGTGACCGTAAGATGTCGCCAGGATAAAAATAAATAAAATATATTGTTGTGTTTGAAACCAGAGACGGTTTTTTGTTTCTTTTAATTTAATAAACACAACGGGATTATTATGATTGTTGTCCCGTAATTTGTACTCGTGAGAAAGTGAACTGGATTGGTTTGTGTTGCCCATGAAACAAGGAGTTAAGAGAGGATTTAGTAGAAATTCAATTTGCTAATATCGGGCGCCAGAAGCCACCTTGTCACCTCGTTCATCTTGTGCTGTAGAATGGATTTTGCAAATGCATGTTCTGTCGTATAACACAGTTGCACTCAAAAATTCCATTATCAGGAGATGTTCCGTTTATTGCAGCCTGATTGCTAGTGTTTTGCGTGTTGTCCATGTGTTCGGAACACTTTAAGTTCAATCCCATTAGAGGCCGGATATTCACTTTGAAACAGGTTGGTGATTTCCTAAGAAGAATTATGAAATATTGCCTGATCAAGGCAGTAGGTACTTCCTTTCCCCACCTTAATTGCTCTGACACTAATCAGCGCCACATTAAATGAGGACTCACTAATAATGGGTTCTAGTGTGAGTATGTATATGTGTGTTCCATAGCCAGAGGGCTGAGAAGTCAATGTACGTTGTATCTTACTTCTATTTGCCAGTTTTCAAGTCTGTTGACCGTAGTTCCTTTCTCCGTCTTTCCACCAGGGCGGAAAGAAGGTTAATGTCTAAGTTAAAGTTAATAACTTCTCGCGTAAATTTTCATACCGCGGAGTCTCGAGTTGATCCCAGGCCAGTTAGCTTAGCGGTATTTGTGTTGCCTATCGTGGCAACAGGACAGGGTTTTCTCCGTGTACATTCGTTTACCCCAGTTAGTATTGTCCCCCCCCTCCCCCCCCACACAATTTTCATTTTTCTACTACCGATACTATGTAATCTTAGCAACTTTGTCCTCTTGATATTGACTGTTGACATACGGAGATTACGTAGGCTTGTGTATATAATTAGTAGGCCGGGATAGCGTAGTTGGTATAGCGAATCGGTATAGTCTGGACGTTCCGGCGATAGAATCCCGGTTGGGGGCGAGATTTTCTGCACCCTTTCAGACCGGCCCTGAGACCCACCCAGCCTTCTATAAAATGGGTACCAGATCTCTTTACCGGGGTAAAGTGGCCGGGGCTTGGCTTTGCCCACCCACCCTCATCTAGCGCCAAGGTTAAAGAAAGAGTAGAGCTGTACCTAGTGGCGTACCCAGGAATTTTGTTCGGGGGGTTCAACAAATTCAGTTCAGGACAGAGAGAACGGGGATCTGGGGGCGGTAGCCCCTAGTCAGGGGTTCTGGAGGCAGCTGTAATTTGGTACAAGAAATATCATTTCATATAGTAAAATTTTCTTAATTTTTGGTACTTTAAGACTATTTATGATGACAACAAATTTATTTGTCATTGCTAATGTAAAATAATTCCGAACCGGCGGTAGTTTTAGAATTTTACTGCCTTTTTCCCGAACATCTTAGGGTGTTGGCGTCCTAAATTCAGCAGTTTTTAAGAGTTTTCACAATCGGGTTGAGTTTGGCATGATTTTGGAGGGTCTTCGGAATTTCGGGGGGTGGGAATTTGAACCCCCCAACCCCCCCCCCCCTCTCGGTACGCCACTGGCTTTACCTCTACTCCCTGTCTAGGACTTCATGGCCTGATCTAGGATGAACTTCAGCAAGACGGAAAATGTCGAGTTGAGCGACGGTACTTCTGTAAGGGTTCGGCATAGTTACAGGTGCTGTCGTAATTTGACCCAAGTGTAAGGCTAGAATACAGATATTTTTGCGCAAGAGATTCGGCGTCCTATTCTTATCCTTTGTTACTTTTTCCCCTTGGACACGTGAAGATAGAGTTTTCATGTTAATACACTCTTGTTTTCCAGGGTCTGTCTTGTCGTTAGAAGGCTGAAAAGTAAGTTTGTACATAGGTAAAGGTAAAGGTAAATATGCCCATGTACATGCCATGAAAGTATACAGGTGGAATATTCACTTAGCTTTACTTATTCTTAACTTCGATAGGAGTTGGAGGTGAGTGGTCAGTTTTACACCCCGGCCGCTTTACCCTCGAGAAAGAACTCTCTACCCCTGTTGAATAGGAGGCTGGGTGGGCCCCTAAACCAGTGTAGATGTTGAGGATAGGAGAAAAATCTCTGTACGTAGGAGGTAAAGGTACGGTACAGCAATTCCATTACAGGCCTAGATAGGCTCTGAGGGTTCAAGGAGTCTGAGGCCTCCAGATTTCAAGACAGTCGGCACATGAAAGTGGTAAGGTTGTCAGCCTTACTAAGCGGCTGCGTTTTTCTGGTACTCATTCCTTTTACAGGCTGAGTCGAACCCAGGGCTATAAAATTTAAACCGCCATCGGGAATCGAACCTACGACCTTCGGGCTTTTAACGCGAATGCCTAAACCGACTGCACCACCGCGTGCCCTCTGTACTTCGCAGACGGAACCTAAGATAATGATTTAAACCACCCATACAAAATGTACGTTGCAATAATTCAGCAGAATGCTCGTAGATGCAATCATATTGACAAAGAATGATGCAAGAATTGAAATTTGAGGTGGAGCACCCATAGAGGTGTGTTTCGCGCCTCACGAGAATGCATGTATCACATAAACCATGCAGCCGACCGTTGTCGTATAACTTGTTCAAAATCCGATACAGAATGGCAGCTGCAGGACTGACAATGATGTTCTGTCCTTGTCGTTCGTTCCCCGAAAATATTGACCAGTAACCCCCCTTTTTTCTGGAATACGGGGAAATTCATAATTAATTACCTAGGGCGTAGTGACAAAATTTATCCTCTTAACGGATGTGGGTTTTAAAAACACTTTATTCGCCATTACATGTATCTTCTGGTGTAACGTTTAATATTATAATGTATGTATTATCATTAACAGATAATTACACTTTTGATGTTCGTGAGTAATGAGACTTAACGTGCGATTGAATGGGCCTGTTCTCAGAAATAAACCTGTACATAATAACAGATTTATGAAGCGCTGTGCTGAGAACTATGTTTATTATACTATACAAGTGGAATGTTCTAATATTTATTGCAGTTTAGCGTGTCACTCGAATTATGCCTTTTCGTGCAGTCGTTTCATTTGTATTGTTACTTGAAACTAGATCTGACTTTGATATTACTCCAAAATACTGTTACGAAGTCGATATTGACAATTGTCAGAGTAGGTTTTACATTTGAAATATAACTTCATTTTTGAAGCACAGGACCATCTCCTGCATTAACATTAAGGAACACTTATTGTACCAGTAGAATGTGGGTGTCACGTGATTGTCACGATAAACAGCGACATGGCTCCTAAAATTGTGTATAATGGAGACATCTCGTTTTTTGTGATGTCGGTACTGGCATTTTAAGCAATGTTTAGATGTTTCAGAGGGTTGAATGCTGCTTGTCCTATTCCTGTTTCTTCAGTAAAGTTTGTGACTGATTTATTTTATTTTATTCGGGTAAAAATATGCAGCTGCAGGCGCCATTAGTAATGCTATATATATATATGGTCGTAAAAGAACCGGGTAATGTCAGATACGAATCCATGGGCGTTCTCGATACACCAGATGACATTCTACCTGTCAAGCTCTTACGGTTATTCATAGTTAACATTTGAACTAAAGTCATGGGGTTTGTTGGTGGTGGTGATTGTTGTTGTGCCTGTTTGCTGGTGTTGATGGTGTTTTTAATTTTTTCGTGGTTTTTATTAGTCGAAGTGATGTAGAAAGTCTCCTTTCGGCAGTCTGGAAAAAATTAAGTCATCGTTGAATTATGGATATGTTACCTGTCAATTTAAACACAGTAAATCAATTGTGTGTAATGTCTTCTGTTTTTTGTGCTGTGTATGTGAAGTAGTGTTATACATCTTCGGATTTTTGGGGGGGGGGCGCTGGGGGTGGGGTGTGGTAGTAGAGAGGCACCAGCTGTCACTGAGTTACAGATTCTCGGTTCACTTACAAACGCTTTCAGCAAACTCATATGTTATATAGCGTCGAATCGTGGAATAATTGATCGTGATGAATTCGAAAGGACATGGAAGTAAATGATCAGTGTATTTTTAAGATACTCCACCATAGCATTTAATGACCGCACAAAAGTAAGGAGAGTATCGTCAGTCACAGTAATCAACAACATTGTGTATTTATATTGCGATCGGAATTTCCGCTTAAAAATATTTCTGTCACTGGCCACGATCCCTAGAACCTCACGCTGGCCAATACAGGTCTGAATGCAGATCGTGTGGAAAGAAAAGCAGGATTGATATACGCAACACGATTTCTTCAGTTGGGACAGTCGTAAGAAGTGAATGTTTCCTCATATTAACAGTTGACCATTGATATTTACAGTTGGAACTTAAATTGAGATCGTGAAGTGTCATCGAGATGTGTAGGACGTGCATCGTGCCACATCAACAGTCGAGTGATTATAAAACAATGATACTTTAATGTTTACTTACTTTCTTATAATAACACCAACTAGATACTCTAATTTCTCAAATTTATTTTTGGAATAAAACTCTACATGTTTCAGACAGTTCCTCTGTCCAGCATCAGGAGTTTTTCACTGTACATACAGCAATGGTATATGTCATACAGGTTACAGTTACAGCTTGCGAGCAGGATCAGGACGGAACTGCAGTTCCGTCCTGATCCTGCTCGCAAGCTGTCAGCAAACCTGTACGACATATACCATTGCTGTTTATACTGAAAAACTCCTGATGCTGGACAGAGGAACTGTCCGAAACATGTAGAGTTTTATTCCAAAAATAAATTTGAGAAATTAGTGTACCAAGTTGGCGTTATTATAAGAATCTATCACGACGGACGGTCACCTGAACGTTTACTTACTTGTTATTTAGATCCTTCGCGGAGAAGCATTGCAGCGCCCCTGCGCTAGCTTTCAAAAATGCGAGTCCATTTTTTGGTGCTGAACAAATGGTTAGAGTATTGCCACGGATATATTGGTTTCTGGTTTCTTGAGTCGAGGCTGACAGTCCTTTCCTTCCAAAAACTCTTTACATGAAGTGTATAGTCTTAAAAGAAAATGCCAGTTTCGTGCAAATTTTTAGCTGTATTTTTTTTTTCAGAATTGTTAACTACAGCGTTTGATAACTAGGTAAGATGGGTGGCGGGATGGATGGATATATAGCTATACAGATAGATAGGTAGGTAGGATGGTTGGTTGGTAGGTAGAGGAGTAGGTGATTGATAGATGAATATATTTATTTGTTCATTGGTTGAGCCAAATATACGTAATGTTACAGCGACATTCATATAATACTGCGTCTGCCAGCACCAGGTTTTTTGCAGTGCCTACCTCTTTCAGCCGTGGTGACTAGCAACACGTGTCAGTAATTATAGTGAACTACTCTAATAGGACGGAATTTCGTAAAGTTTTATCGAATGCCTAGACAAATGCTGACTACTTCCTGTCTGTCTACGAACAGCCTTATATCAGCCAAGTAACAAGCGCAACATTATTTAAAATATACGTACAATTAGAAGGCATGCCACAAAAAGCAATATGAGGCATCTAGGCTACCAGACAGTGTGCTGATGTCTGGAACATTGGACTGTAGCATGAAGGCCGGAAGTTCGAGCCCTTATCGTTACATAAATACTAATATATCATGCACGCCTACTACACTTCCAGAAATATGACAGGTCCTTTACATTTCCTGTTTGTATTTGTCCTCATTTCGCCCATGATAAAGCGAATGTAAATCAGTAGGTTCATGTCACTAACTTCCAAACAAGTGATTACTTCGAAAGACAATGAATGTACACAAGGACAAATGAAAAGTAATACATGTTTGTCAGACACATAACCCGTCATGTGTATCACTGCATTCTTTATATACAGAGTGATTCAAAAAGATGGACTCAACTGAACAGTAAACGGCGCCTCAACACACCCCAGACAGTTGGTTGCGGTATTCCAAGTTCTCTGCTCGCTCTGCGGGTTGACTTGCGTGGGCTACTCTCAAAACTCTCTTGAATTCATCTCACGTTCTCCTCTGATACACGTGGTCGGCCGGAGCTTTTGCCTTTACACAGACGGCCTATTTGTTCAAATCGGTGATTCCAATGAAAAATGCTCTTCCTCGTTGGAGGCTGAATGTTGAAACGAAGACGAAACGCACGCTGCACAACAGTTGCCGACTCAGTTTTAATGAACTCACGAACGCAAAAAATCTTCTGCTGCATAGTAGCCATTTTGTTCTCAACTGAGGCTGTTGCACGGCTATGCGCTAGGCGAGCGCTCTAGCGGTGGTATTTGAAAATTTAGGACCTCCTCTTTCAAATGTTTTGTGGATCATTCACATACATTTTATAGTTCAGGAAATACTTGTATAGACGTGCGAAATTGAGTACATCTTTTTGAATCACGCTGTATTTTAAAATTTAAATGTCGTTACTAAACGTAACTTTCATAGACAAGACATTGATTAGAATTAACAAATTTTAGTATTTTAGCTAGGCGTAATTTGTTACACGATAAATAGCAGATGTTTCTCTAGGCATCGCTGAGACAAATTCCTGCCGCTGGGTCGTTAACAGCAGCACAGGATTCAACCGATACCGGATTACCCCTGTGGTACGGTGATTAACATATTAACCTACATGTCATCGGCCCGGCTACAATCCCAGCCATCGCTGCTAATCTCAGAAACTAAAAGGGAGTGCAGATAATTTTGTATAATGACAGCCAGTGACATAAGGACGTTGTACAGTTCAAAATCTCGAAATATTATGTGTATCAAATAACCTGTACCTCATACCATGTACACTGTCTTATATAATATTTGTATGACGAACCTCCCATTGTCAAAAAGCCTTTGAAGCTTTATCACAGAAACAGTGTAGATGTTGGTTGATTTTAGAAAGCTAATATGAATAATGGAATTTGCATGATATCCGTCCAGTACGTCAGTGATTTAATAATCCGTGCAAAGAGAGACGGGTTGTGAATGTGCATGTTATTGTCTGTATGCAGGTGTTGTAATTGTATACTCCGCCTGTTGAAATTGAATGTTCACTAATGCGATCAGAAAGCACCATTGCTGGACACTGCCCAGAGCCAGATGGAGTCAGTACGACACTGCCGTAGCATATTTCTGTTGACATGCGGTATTCTTGATATTGGCAACCTTCGTGCGAAGACATTCGCGGTCTTGCTTGGTTTCGTCTCTCGATTTACAGTGTTTAGTGTTCATGGAAACAAATGGAAGGGGTTGAAGAATAAAAGACCAACTTGATGTCACTTGCTATTTTATTTCATTTCTTATATACTCAACATGTTTCGGACATTAATATAGCCATCATCAGGAGCTTGCGACTGTGCTGTTTAATTACC
>Ga0123353_10016750_pt1 | contig 10729 bp, 7 predicted proteins | sample TergutLab28metaG_3_FD_92763 | JGI IMG/M metagenome (GOLD analysis project Ga0123353, IMG submission 92763) | Labiotermes labralis P3 segment gut microbial communities from Petit-Saut dam, French Guiana - Lab288 P3 | ecosystem: Host-associated > Arthropoda: Insects > Digestive system > Gut ... | reverse complement strand
TAATAAAATGTTTTATAGTGGAAATATTCTGAGGAGAAAAATATTCGTGAATGTGTCGAAAAACTCAGACCCAGATGTCGGCCAGAGGAAACTGCAATATGCTACAAGATTTCATTAGTCCAGTGATTGATAACTAATTTAAATGTAATTTTATATTTGTTAACACGCCACACCGTATACATAAGTGTGTTAATACTCTTTATGATTATGCCAGAATTAATTTTAAATACGTTATTTTAATGTATGAACTTAAAAAATGGAAAGATATTTGCGAGTAAATTTTTTGGGACCGGGCCCTCGTTATATAAAAAAGAATTTACGGATCCGCGGTCTCACAAAGGTTGAGAAACACTGGATTAGAGTCCTTCCTCAGCTAGTGAAGCAATCCCCCGAATTGTATGGAACTCATAAGGTCATTGCAATGTCCACAACTGTCCGCAGACTCTCCCAGTCATGAAACAGATCAATCCAGTCAACGCACAACCCCTTGCAATCTAACCTTCGCATGTCTAACCTCAGTGGTTGATATTTTGTCACCATTAAATCTAAAAATAAAGAAATATTTGCATTAAATATTTCAAAAGTATTACTTTCAAGCTATTTTCTGCAATATAAAAATTACCATTTCTTGAAGTGAAAGTTAGTGGCACTAACGCTGTGTCGCCTCATCAACTGTAGGAAACCAGGGCGTAGGGATAAAGTTATTATTCTTGTTTGGGGAAACCTTCGTCACTTCCTTCAAAATTTGAAACGAGACGGCCACTTCGCACAAAATACACAACAGAGCTACCATATTACGTAAACATACGTTCCAGTCAGCCTGGTAAAAAGAAAGCTTATTTCTAGGGGCTAATTTAAGAATTCAAATTTTCGGATGGATGACTGAATAGATAAAAAAAAATAGAAGTCGGGTTAACGTGAGACAAAAGAGCATAAAATCTGACGTTACCCTAGATCATCACACACACACACACACACAAAACCACACATACACACTTTCTTCAGAGCCCTTGCATGCCTGCCTGCTGGCAGCACCGACGATGCTTTATACCACAAGCTGTAAACACAGTCTAGTGCTCCTGAATATGGGCGAAATTATCACCCGAGACATGTTGAGCTGATTGAAATTATTAATAAAATTATTATTGTTGCATCTAGTTGGCTGTTTATATTATAGTTTTATACTTTCTTGGAACTCCAAATTTGGAAGGTTCTTCACGTGTTAAAATAGTTTGCATATTTTTGTTCCTATTGGCTCCCTTCATAATAGAAGTATATGGTGATTACCGAGTAGGGCGTTTCTTGCAAGTCACACTTAAGTACAGTCCAAGCTAGGAGGTTGTAGTAGTCACAGGATGAGTAGTTAATACATAGTGATTTGATGGCAAGTGGCTGCTTGGCAGGGACACAGCATGAATTTATGTAACTTGCAGGAAATCATTTCAGGTTTGTAAACATTCTGTATGCACGATACGTGAACGTGTGAAACAGGATACTAACACTGAATAGGTCCTTTTAAGACGTAAATTATACGAGTTATTTCACGGTAGCTGTGATAATATGATCAATCCAGGGAGCATGGCGAAAATTCCATAATGGGAAACTTCATGATTTGCACTCATCAGACATTACTGATGTGATCAAATCACTGTGGTAAGGAATGAGGGTAATTTTAAAAGAATAAGGAAAGGATAAACCTGCAGGAAAGAGACCGCCTGAAGTCGTAGACGTAGAAGAGTAATATTAAAATGAATCTTAAAGACATATGATTTTATGGCATAGACTGACTCGTCGGGCTCAAAACAGGGACAAGAAACGGGTTATTACAAAAACAGTACAAAGTTTTGGACGCCCATAAAATGCGGGGATTTTCTTTATTGTGTTAGGAAGCAGGCTGTTCGCTTCTCGAGGATTCTGCTCCATTGGGTTAGTTGGTTGGTTGGTTAGCCACAAGCATTTTACATGAAAATACCTTTCTTTATGATTTTATCAAGAAAGAATTTGCGGAAGTGTCCACTTCCAAATCAACTAACAGAACCGAGCGTATAATATTACTCTAGGTTACATCTGCACAGTTATTCCGCAAATTCTCTTAAGCCATAATCTTTCAATTTTAATACAAGCAACCTTCTAAGTGGTTTAAGAATACAATCGAATCCGTTTATAACGACATTATTATATGCCCCCACCTCGTCTACTGCGTCAGTTAATCTGTTGTACCAATTATTCTCAATGTTAGTCAAACATACACTTTGGAGCCAAAATATTATCCACAACATCTCTTAAATTTCCGTACCTTTTTCACTGAACTAACGAGGTGATCACTGAAATTAACGCTTGTTTCATACACTTTAGTTGTGCTTCAATATATCCAGAATTCACGACCGGGAATCCTGCGTGTTGCTACACAAGTAGTCGAAGATGATTGCTTTCTACATTCATTATTTCTCAACTATGCGTGTTTCAAGGACATATATTCACCAGTCATAATTTTTTTCTCCCCACTCTTCTCTACATCTATAAAACGATAATAAAAACAAAGAAATTATTGCTGCCTTAACAGCACCCGAGAGTCGTCTTCATTTTTAGACTCAAAGACGTGACAAAAATTGTAAACTTCTTGCTAAACTAACTAATCTCGAGAAATTATGACCTTGCACTTCTAGTACAAGGCAAGAGGAATGATCTGTTTTATTATTACAACATTGTATTCCAGAACACTAAATCATCAGGCTTGATACTTCTGACACCCAGAAGGCGAAGATAATGTACATATGCCATCTTAGTGCGTAAAGAACTGTGTTCAGAGACGCAAAATTTGTAATTCAGCACTTTTATACCTTCAGTTAAGAGAAGTTAGTCTTCTACCTCAGTACACCGTGTAGCATTAACAATTCGTTCTGACGTTTCGACCGAAGTGCTGCCTTCATATTCCGAGTGTCTAAGTTAAGTTCAAGTGGATGCTGATGCTTCAATACCCACCTGAACTGAACGTATGCCTTACATTTACTGCCCTTATGTACACAAGGAAAACCAGGGCATATTTTTCATGCATGGCGTACCTTGTTTTAAAAAAAAGTCCCGTTCAATTAGAACTGCATTTATGGATTATATGTTTTGTAATAAACTGAGAGATGTAAATGTTTTATTGCGGCTAAAGTATCTGCATTGGTTGCGACTTTGTTATTACACTAAAAATTACGTCATTCGAGCATTCAGTTGGTGTTCGCTGCCAACCCTGTAATGAATCTTTAAAAGCTGTCAGTAGCGTATTGGCCTCATTGACTTTGCTGAGTTGTGGTTTCACACATTACATTAGTCCGTGCCAGAGTGATACCAGGCTACTGCAGTGCACCTATTCCTTAAATAGGCCTATATACCAATTTAAATCATCCTGCTCTCTCTTTTCTAGCCATACATATAATAATACTGCAGTAGCATTACAGTAATTTATCGCCTATCAAATAATTTCTTAATTTTTCATTCTATTTCCCCCTAGAGTTCAATAAGTGTTGTGCCTTATCGAATTTACTTTCATATATGCATCCGATTTTTAGTTATTTACCCATATTTTTTTAATCTATCACATTTGTATAATCTCATACTTTACTACAATCTAAATTCTCGTTTAAAATAATTTACGGAAGTAAAAACCGTTCTCTCCAATTTTTACTTTCTCAACATTTTGAAAATAGATGCCTGACTTCCTCAAACACAAGAAGCACTGCCCACCCTTTAGTCTCCTCCTTATTCCTCCTAACTTCACGGTCCTGCTTTTATGAATCGAACTATTTGTCTTTCAGTAAGACATATATACATATATATATATATATATATCGAGGAGCTAAATGATTTGTATTCCTCACCCAATATTGTGCGGGTGATAAAATCGAGAAGAATGAGATGGGCTGGGCATGTGGCGCGTATAGGTGAGGTGAGGGGGGTGTATAGGGTCTTGGTGGGGAAACCGGAGGGAAAGAGACCAATGGGGAAACCTAGGCGTAGATGGGTGGATAATATTAAGGTTAAATGTCTCTCATGATGGTGTGTTACGATAAACATTATATGGCTAAACTTTTGGACAGTGTCCACCTTCTGTAAACGCCACATTCGGAAGATGGTCAGCTCGAGTCCTAATTAACGGGGTGGGGGAGTTGCGGAAGCGTTTTATTAGAAACAATCATAGATGGCCAATATCCAAAATAATAGGCATGTTTAAAAATACAAGCTTTGAATACAACAGTCGTTACTAATGCGTCTCATTTATATGATCAACACCAAAGCATCACATTTCCATTTAACGCCATTTCAAGATTTACGCAGGAAGTTTAATTGGTAGCAGTGCCAGCTCCCTTTTGGCAAGGAACTCCCAAACCAAACCCCAAAAATGAAACCACCATTTCTTATCAACTTTCTGCTTTCTTTTGCACACAGTTGCAGAAGTAGGATGACAAATCACTTTAATGCAGTCCCTCTCTTTTCTACAGCCTTCCCCCCTTTATAGTAGCACCCTCTTGTCTCTCGCAAAACCGCTCCCCCGCCCCTAGTAAAAACATTATTCAAGTTAGTTCCTCCCTTTATCCTTATAAGGTGAGTGCAATAAGTTTCCTTGAAACTAAGTATGTAATATATTGCGTAGGACGCGGAACGCTTACTGTTTCCGCATGTGTTTGAATTACGTCAATTTATTTATAGCTTAAGTTTGCTACAGGACTTCTTGCTTACCTTCTAAGTCGAGACCAGAGGCAGGGAACAGAATATAGCCTATACTGATTCACCAGTTAAGTTAGGAACTATTTGGGTTAACAAAAGAAACTATCTGAAATTTTATTTTATTTTGCGTGGGGGAGGTCACTCTTCACGTGACATCAACGACCGCTGAACATAATCTAGTTGAAAGCTGTCGCCGTTAAAATTTCCTGTTGTTTATTACTATTAGACAATGCCATTTCAAAAGATTGTCTTTACAGTCTTGCGGCATTACTTTACTTCTTTCTCCTAAAAGGTGGCCTACAGGATTTTTTTTACTGTAAACTAATTACTGACGAAGCAAGTCAGTTGCATGAATATTTGACAGTACGGAATGGACTAGAACGATTGTGGAACGAAGAGGTCGTGATCTCATTTGAAAGCTACGAAATTATCAGCCAGGGTCGTAGGTACCCCAGCTAAGATTCGAAGTGGAACATCCAAAATACAAGTCACAAGTGCTACTGCTTGAGTCAACTTGTATGGCAAGACAACAAAGTACAAGAATAGAAAAAAATAAGAAAATTACAATCAGACGAAATCATGGCACAACGCACAAGTCTTAAATATAACCACTTTGGGATGCTGCATGTCGGTGTACGAAAATACGAAATACAGATAAAACCCCGCAGCAGGATCTGTGCAGTTGAGGGCGTCTACAGCCCGAACACACGTATCATCGGTCTGAAACCTACTCGTGCACAAAGATCAGCGGTTCCCTTGCGTATGTATGTGTCTGTCTCTTTAAGCAGAGGCCTTGTAAAGGGTCGATCACCCGCCGAAGGAAACCTACTGAATGTCTATAAAAAGGATAGGATTACGTAACCACAGAAAACGGGAAGGCCCGAGGCTCCTTGTTCTGTACTAGCCATACAAAAGTATATGAAGTTAAATTAAATGCGTGCATTAGGACAGGCATGACACATAAATAAATGTGTCTAAACCAGCTTACAAGAAGCACCACGCATAGTACGTCTGAACCAGTTCTTAAGTATGAAAGTGGCACAAGATACTGAGATCAAGACAATAAAGAGGCAGCACACATGAAATTTCTGAGGGCGGCAGACCTAAACTGATAAGAGAGAAAGAAATTGAATTCGAGGTGGACGTATCCACACACCAGTGGGGTAAGATTAAAGATTGTCAAAGTAGATAAATGTAAAACGTATCAATAATATCTCTATGTACGAATATTTTCACTGTAAACTCCATTCTATAAACTTGGAAAGACTCACGGACAAAGCGAAGGGATTCTGTTGCACTTCCTGTGGGATATGACGCCGAAATTAGAGGATAATCGGTTTCGGGTGCTATGAGTTCTCTGTTCTTTAGGCGCTTGACGTTGAAGGCACAACATACATTCGAAATGTCGGGCGCCATATGCCAGAAGGATTGATTCCTCCGCCACACCGCAGTGATGACCAAAAATTCGTGCTTATCTGTTTCATACTAGTAATTTGTCGTCTAGACCCAAACGTTGTTTGGGAAGAGTATGTTCACTCTTCACATTTATTTTGTTGCTGCAAGTTTGTATAAAATATCTGTTTAGTTCGGGGATATGAACCAACTCTAACTAAGGAACGTTTATGAAATTCAATAAGCTGCTACTAAGACAATGACATTCACAATAAACAAAGAAGAAGAAGAAGATGCACGAATTAGTCTAAAGACTGCCAAAAATTATTGAATTTTGTACTCAGGCGAGAACAAATACTTCTTTTCCAAATGTTGAGTAGGTATAAGGAAAGAATAAAATAAACGTGACAAACGAATAAGAAAATATAAAGCCGGAACGCAGACACAATCTATAAAGTTGCGTTATTTGAGGCAGATTTATTTCCGTCATATGGAATGTTTTGCTCGACGAGAGAGGAGCAATGTAGCTTCGAGAAGTGAAACAGGCCTGCAATATACGAGAAGAAATTCATAATGCTAAAATTCAATCCGACGTTCAACGAAAGAGAAGACACAAAAACCCCATGACGCGTGAGTATAAAGGAATTGTGAAGAGAAGCTCACCGATGAAAACAGTAATTGGATATTATAAATCTTTCAGTGCCTTCCTTCCAAACATTGCCCGCTCTAGTGCAGAGACAGAAGCCAATCAAGGGAATTGTCTCGATGCAGTCAGAGAAGGCAACTGAACATGGGCTGGAGAAAAAGATAAAGACGACTGACGCCACTGAAAAGTAGCTGCTCTTACTGTTATTTGCGAGGGTTTGAATTCGTTACCGCAAAACTATTTTCTTATAAACTATTTTCCTATTTAATTGAATGAGAATGCAAACAGTAAACAGAGAGGAAATGTGGTTTACTGTATTCGGACATACACGGTTACTGGAACACGTGCAAGGGTACAGAGTGATTAAGAAAAGATTATAACTTGTGTATAGTGATTTAAATGACAAGACAGTTGGTGATATTGACGGAATGTTACAGAATGGACAGAGCTGTATCAGTCCGCAGTAACGAAACGAAACAAATTCTGGCGCCAGCTGCCTGCATAAATTTATCATTATTCGGATCACCCTGTACGTAACATTTTATTTACTATGAGTTCTGTATACATAACGGGGATCTTTCATGTTTGTTATGACCGTCGGCGTGTTTCACCTCAAGATTCGGGGATTGGTTTATTTGGAACTACGCGTGTACCTTGGACGTTACAACAGTTGTAATTTTGCTCCGTCTTAGATCTAATTTAAACACGTTACATCAATGAACAAAGTTCGGGCGCCAGAACGTCATGGTGAGAAATTTTTTTACGTTGACGCGTAATATTCTATGGGTCCTCGGTATGGAACCTGCTGTGTGTCACCCCTCTGGCCCCTAGAATTGTGATGTTGCTTCCAATTTTTTTGAAAAATTAGTGCATTCCAGCTTCACATAAAATTCAAACAGATCGCTACTTATTTTACCAAAAATAAAGCCATACTAGATACAAAAGAAATGGCTGTTATAACAGCAATTTTAAATGTTGCAATATGCTTATTGGGCAAAATATATGTATGTGTGTGTGTGTGTGTGTGTGTGTGTGGGTGGGTGTAATTTTTTAACTGCACGGTAAGTTTGAAATTCATAAGTATTTGCAAAAGCAAACTCAATTGGATAAAAACTTAGCTTCTTTTCTGTTGTCCAAAATCATAATTGCATATTTCGGTAATAAATGACTGAGCGAACATGAAGTTTTCCTGCACGTACTAAGGGGACGTAATGTTTTTCTGTGCTAACACCAATTACATTACTTATTAGAATTTAAATTCCACGTAGTATGAACAATTATACACATAGAACTCAAAGGAAGAATGAAGTTGTCTTTCAAGCAAACGGAATTCGTCCCTTTTCCACTTCCACATCTGTCAGCAACGAATGAATATAAAAGTATATAAGCAACATAAAATGCATAAGACAGCATTTCTGAACTGAAATCAACCTACAAATCTCGTTTTTTCTTCTTAATTTTTTTCACCAGGAATGAATAAAACGAATGCACACAATCCGTAGCTTAAATATGAACATTTACCGTTTTATCTATCTTTGAATGTTCTAATTATTAATAAGATATCTGTCAGATTCTTTAACATATCTTGTCGGTCAACTACGCTTTTCCTTTTAAACAGCAGACAAATCACGTCCTTCGGTCAACAAACTTCGCTATGAATGTTTAAGCAGAGAGTATTCAAGATACATGAACCGTGTTATTTATATTCTACTTACATAAACTACAAGAAAATTAAACATTAATAATAAAAATAATCTCTGTAACTACAGCACATTGACGTCCCTTAAGAAATCCCCAATAAAAATTCATATTGATTCTTTCCTCCTTTTTGATCCCACATTCTCCGATTTTCACCGAAAAACTTATTTTAAAAGATTTAAATAAAGAGGGTAAAGAAGGTATAAGAAAAACGAAGAAGAGTCTAACATCCTCTGAAGCGGAAAGGGAAAACGAAAAGATACAACAAAAAATAAAATAAAAAAGGAAATATATAAGTTAAGATAGAAGAAAGGAATAAGAGATATCACAGACAATTTGAAGTCTTCCACTTCAGAGCTTATCTGTCTTCTTCCTACTTTCCTACCTACCTCTTCCATTCCCTTTCATACTTTATTTTTTCCCCCTTTCCCAATCTTCTATTTCACAAAAAAAAAAACCGTTCTGATACGTGACATAAAACATACAACACGCACAGCAACCTAACAAGAAAGAAAGACAGAAAGATGCGTGTAAACAAAGACGTAAGTCTCCTGTATACGGAGAAGTCCCTTGGAAGGCTAGAATGTCTGAGAAACGAAAATAATGCCAAGGACAGAAGAAAAATTTCCAATATCAAAGATGTGTGCTTGGGAATCCAGTGACCCATATGATTCGATATGAACCAAAAGTAATATGGTTGGTTTACGAGGAAAGAAAATGTATGGAAAGAGCTGTGTCTGTCCATTCTTATACAGCACCTAACTTACTTCGAAAAAAGACAGCAATAATGAAGGGACAAATTAAGAAGAATCTCAGAACCGCAGATTTGCGAAAAAAGTAATAAAAAGTCTGTCATCTACGGAAGAATTCAGTTTATTTTGAATTTGTAAAGGCACAGAGGCTTGATTTGTAGGTAAACTTTGTAGAAAAGCACTCGCGACTGGGACACATCGCAAAACTTTGGAAAATTATATTTAGTTGCTCGTTACGGCCTGGAAGACGGAGATTCGATTCGTGTTCTGTGTACATTTCACGTTCTTGGGCCCCGCACCCGGGGGCCCACAACCTAGAATTGAATGAATACTTGCGGCATAAAAAATGACAAATTATTTTCTAGAGCCTGTTATTTTAAATGCAACACATTTCATTGCTTCACCTCCTACAAATATCACTGGCATCGTCCTTCATAGCAGGGCAATCTTTCCTTTATACCTGTTACTGATTACAATTGGACCAAACATAACGGTAGTAATGTGGAAGCCCTCATACAGTGAGAAGTCCCTGGGCTGAGAAGAGAGCCAAGAACAAGTTATACCAATTAATATTTCAGTAACTCCACCAGGGAGGTCTAAAGACTCCTTAATCCTGTGATATTTACTGTTTTACTTTATCATAAAATTGGCCACGCTAATCTATTTATAAATAGTAGGGGCAGAATAAACATACTGGTACTTCCAGAAGCGAACAATTGGTATTGGGCATGTCACGGTTAGATCCTATTCTGAAAGCCAACGAATCGCATATACAAGGATGTTCTTTTCTGTTTTATAATGGCATTCTGATGCAACGACGCGCCATAATAATTCCTGAAAACCGAAATACATGTGGCATACCTTCTGGGTAGTTATCTGATGACTGCTTCAGGTAAGCTGCACCCTTAAATACATTGCCTTTGTGATTCCATAAAACAGACTTTCTGTTCCACCCTTGCACTGTTCTTTCAAAACTACGGTGGGACACAGAGGGTAGACTGAAGATGACATGATGAATTAAACCTAGGATGTAGGATACGCCACGAATAAGGTGTAGTGTTAGGGCAGAGTGGTACACTGCAAGAAAGGAAAAGTTAAAAAAAAAAAACTGCTTGAATAGATCTGAACCGTAATCTGACAGGCGTGCCATTTATAACACGCCAAAAAATTTAAAATTTGGTACAGCATGACACCATGATGTATTTACCTCACTTTCATGAAAAATAGTAGGTAACTTTAAAAATATTACTGACTGTACAGATCCAAAAGGCGCGTGTTATGTATTCCGATAAGACTCTCTGTTGCCTAAGTACATAAATAATACGAAAAGGAGAAAATGTTTAGGTAGATTAACGTAAGGTTAGGAACATTTACATAAACCGAACAAAACACGGTTGCTTCCGATGAAGTTCATAATAGCTGCTTTTCTAACTCTCGGTGTTCGTTGTGCTGTATAAACTTTCACATCGAGAATATTAGAAAATGAACGTCTCCTACATTTTCTTTACAATTTCAGGTCCTAATTACG
>Ga0123353_10016749_pt1 | contig 10729 bp, 5 predicted proteins | sample TergutLab28metaG_3_FD_92763 | JGI IMG/M metagenome (GOLD analysis project Ga0123353, IMG submission 92763) | Labiotermes labralis P3 segment gut microbial communities from Petit-Saut dam, French Guiana - Lab288 P3 | ecosystem: Host-associated > Arthropoda: Insects > Digestive system > Gut ... | reverse complement strand
TTGGCTTCGCCGACTTTTTTATCTTCCGAAGACAGCCCCCCTGTCAGGTAGCCGAGTGCCTGTTTTTTTAATGTTTGAAACGAGGTTGGCAACCTGTTTCTGAAATACTTGTTAGCGGACTGTAAGTCCGGGAGTGAAAATCGTCTCCGTATTGACATGCCCCGACCCTCGTGATAGGATACGGACACCTTCCGGTTTTGCACTCCGCAGCAGAACCAGAGAATGCCGGAATACGTTGGCTGTTTCTTTAATCCTTTCCTTTTCACATTCAACCGCGATTTTTTCCATGCCCAAAGTTCCCGTTTATCTCGTATCCAGTGGCGATTTTCGTCCCGCCGCCAATGAAACTTGCTGGCAAACTCAAGCCGCAATGGAAAAGCAACTGATCGATGCGATTGGCAAATTTGGTCGAAAAGTTGTCCGAGCCCATGCTTACGATCCCGTCCGAAAACATGGCTTTCTCGCCTCCCAGCGAGAGGGACTGGACGTTCTCGCCAAAATCCCGGCAGATGCACCCATTATCGTTGCCGAGTCTGTTTGGCAGTTTTCCCATCACGTCTATCCCGGCTTGCTCTTGCACAAGGGACCGATTCTCACCGTCGGCAACTGGTCGCCGACGTGGCCCGGTCTTGTCGGACTCCTCAACCTGAATGGCTGTCTCATCAAAGCGAAGAGGGAATTCTCCACGCTTTGGAGTGAAGACTTTACCGACAACTGGTTCCTCACCCGCCTCGAAAAATGGCTTGCCACCGGAAAAGTTCAGCATGAAAACAAGCACGTCCGTCCAATCAAAAAACTCGGTATTGCCGAAAGAGATCAAAAACTCGGTTGCAAACTGGCAACCGAACTCCGAAAGAGCAAGCCGATCATGGGAATCTTCGATGAAGGCTGTATGGGAATGTACAACGCCATCATTCAGGACGAACTTCTTTTTCCGCTCGGCATTTTCAAGGAGCGGCTCAGCCAGTCGCAACTGTTTCACGACACAATGCAGGTTTCCGATGCCGAAGCGCAAGCAGTGTATGCCTGGCTCAAAAACAAAGGAATGACGTTCCACTACGGCAGCAATCCTGTCAAAGACTTGACCGAAAAGCACGTCTTGATTCAGTGCAAGATGTACATTGCGGCGGTTCGGACGGCAGCCAAATTTGGCTGTGATCTGCTCGGAATTCAGTACCAACTTGGTCTGACGGATGTGTTACCGGCAAGCGATTTGGTCGAAGGGATTCTCAACAACGCCGACCGTCCGCCGGTTAAGGACGACAAAGGCAACGTGTTGTTTGACGGCAAACCGGTCATTCACTTCAACGAAGTCGATGAAGGTTCCGCTCTGGACGCATTACTCAACAACCGGGTTGCGACGGCACTCAAACAACCCGTCGAAACGACGCTTCACGATGTACGTTGGGGAGCAACCGACCCGACGGGAACGGTGGATGGTTTCGTGTGGCTCTTCATGATTTCCGGGGCGGTGCCTCCGGCACATCTCGAAAGGGGCTGGGCGGGGTCGCATGCGTATCGGCAGTCGTCGGTATTCTTCAAAAAGGGTGGCGCAACTTTGGCGGGAATAGGACGACCGGGAGAAATCGTTTGGTCGAGAATCTGTGTCGTCGGCAACAAACTCCGCATGGACATCGGGCGCGGTCGGGTGGTTACATTGCCGGAGTCGGAATCCCGTCGCCGGGCAAAACTGGCGAATCCAGAGTGGCCCGTCGTCAACGCAATTCTTGATGGAATGACACGAGACCAATTTATGGGTCGTCATCCGGCAAACCATATCCAGATTGTCTATGCCAACAGTGCAAAGGACGCTGACCGAATGTTGGCTGTCAAAGCCGCCATGGCAGCGGAACTCGGTATCGAAGTTTTCACCTGTGGGATTTAAGAAAATGAATACCGTCATTGTGCTGCACTCCATTCCGGCTTTTGTTTTATCATCCACCAAGCCGGAGTGAAATGCGGTGTAATGACGGCGTATTGTTTTCCGACACAACCCCGTATTTCACTCCTCTCACCCCTTAAAACTCAATGCGACACATCCTTTTCCCCCTCACCTTGTTTTGTGCAACCGTTTCGCTTCAAGCGGTGGAAACCTACAAATATGCGGACATTGTTGACCGCTTGACCAATCTGGAAAAACTCGCCGAGAAGCCGATTCCCGGAGAAATCACCGGACAACAGACCAGTTACGACAGGGCTAGTCGATACGACGAAGCGACCGGCAAATACATCGCTTGGGATGCCAACGGCGATGGAGACGGGGTCATCGAGACATACCCAGACGGAAGCGTTCTCATGGCAGACATCAAGGGACCCGGTATGATCAATCATATCTGGTCCGCCCTCGCCGAGCAGGGGCACGTGAAAATCTATCTCGACGGTAGTGAAACGCCGACGGTCGATCTGCCGTTCATTGATTATTTCAGCGGAAAGGTCGCACCGTTTAACCGACCGGCACTCGCATACCAGACGGCAGCGAAGGGGTTCAATAATTGGGTGCCGATTCCGTTCCAAAAATCATGTCGAATCGTTGCGGAGAAGGGCTGGGGTGCCTATTATTACTTCCAATTCGTTCAGTTCCCGGAAAGCACAAAGGTACCGGTCTTTACGATGAACCTTGATGCCGAAGCAAATGCCGCTCTCGACAAGGCGCAGAAAATTCTCGCCAGCGGCGGTCCACTCATGAAACCTGCCGACTCTGCGAATCCCTTCACCCTGGTAGCCGGGGAGAAAAAGACCTTGACGCTTCCTGACCGGAGTGCTATCACAGGAATTTTGGCAGAGGTCAAAGTACCGGACGAAATCAACCCGCGCCGCGATCTGCTCCGAAGTGTAACGATCTCGATTTACTGGGACGGCGACAAGGAACCGTCCGTCTGGGCACCGATTGGGGATTTCTTCGGTACTGCCACAGAATGTGCCTCTTGTTTGACTTATCCGACCGGCTTGACCGAGGATGGTGTTTATTACGCCAACTGGTTCATGCCCTACGAAAAGGCAACGGTTGTCATCACCAACGAAGGCAAGGAGCCGGTGGAGTTTGGCAGACTTCAATTTGGGACAGTGCCGCTCAAAAAACCGGCATCGGGGTACCTTCGGTTCCATGCGAAGTGGCACCGCAATTCTTTCCCGCCGCCGGAACAGGAACGTGCCGCCATTGATTGGTCGCTCCTGAAAACCGAAGGCATGGGCAAGTACGTCGGCGTTTCGCTGCACATCGAAAACTTTCGCGGCGGCTGGTGGGGGGAAGGGGACGAAAAATTCCACATCGACAGCGAAAAATTTCCGTCCTATTTTGGCACCGGTTCCGAAGACTATTTTGGTTACGCCTGGTGTTGCCCTAATCGCTTTGTGCAAGCGTTCCATGCACAACCGACGAACATGCGCAATCGGTGTTGCATTGTGAACAATCGTTGGCATATTACCGACGCGGTGCAGTTCCGCAAGAGTTTCGACGGATACATTGAAAAATACTTCGATGATGAACGTCCCTGTTTGTATGCCGCGACGGCGTTCTGGTATCTTGGTAAGGGCGGAGTTGATCCGTACAAACCGTTGCCGCTGGAAGAACGCATCGGATACTATATTGACACAGTGGAGCCGATGAAAATGCCGGAGGGTGGTGTCGCTTATCAGGACCTGTTTCCGAAAGGAAATCATCCCAATAACCTGGAAGCCCAAGAGATGGGCAATTTCGGAACCAACTGGTACGACGACTGCCAGTTGTGGTGGAGACCCAATGCCGCGGATCAGACCGTAACACTGCGGCTTCCGGCACCAGAGGACGGCAAGTACACCATTTCTGGTCGCTTTACACAAGCCGTTGATTACGGTAAGATTCAGTTTATCGTCAACGGCAAAGAGGTCGGTGAACCGGTCGATCTGTTTACTCCCCTCTGGGTTGTTCCCGTCGATCTTGTGGTCGGCGTTGCCGAACTCAAGAAAGGCGAGAATGAATTGGTTCTCAAAGTCGTCGGTAAAAACGAACAATCCCGCGGATTCTTTGCCGGAATCAATTATCTCGTGCTGACCAAGTAATTGTTTAAAAAAGGGAACGGGACAAAACACCTGTTTCCCTTTTTCCTGTTCCCTATTCACTTTTTCCCTCCTATGTCTCGACCGACACATACGCGTCCTCCCGTTATTCCGCCCGGTATTCTTTTTCCGTTTATCCTTCTGACGAGTCTCTTCGCCGCGTGGGGATTGGCAAACAACATGACCGACACGCTTCTTGCCGCGTTCAAGCGGATTATGAGCATGACGGACGGCAAAACCGCCTGGATTCAGGTTACGTGTTACCTTTTCGGCTATGGTTGTTTTGCGATCCCCGCCGCGATGTACATGAAACGCTATTCCTATAAGTCCGGCGTGCTTCTTGGACTCGGTCTGTACATCATCGGCGGAATGCTTTTTTTTCCGGCACTTTTCGTGGAAAGTCAAAACGTCCATTTTTTAGGCATTGACAGTGCCAACCTTTGCTATCTGGCATTTTTGTTCGCCATCTTGATTCTTTTCGGCGGGCTGGCAATTTTAGAAACGGCATGTAATCCCTACATCTGTGCCATGGGACCGGCAGAAACGGCAACCCGACGCTTGAATTTTTCCCAATCGTTCAATCCGCTCGGCTCCATTATAGGGATCGTGATCTCACAGATTTTTATTATGTCGCAAATGAAATCGTTCAATGCCGAAGAGCGAGCGGCAATGGACTCCGCAGAACTCTCGGCGGTTCGCGGTCCAGAGTTGTTTGCCGTCGCCACTCCTTATGTCGGGGTGGCACTCGTTTTGGCGGTTGTTTGGCTTATGATTTTATTCACGAGAATGCCGACATTATCCGAAACCAACAAACGAATTGACTTTTTCGGCTCTTGGAAACGTCTCTTGAAGAATCATCATTACGTCTTCGGTGTTTTGGCTCAGTTTTTATACGTGGGAGCACAAATTGCGTGCTGGTCATTCATTATTCGATACAGCATGCTGACGTTGAATTTAGACGAAATTGCCCGACAGTGCGAGGCAATCGGTGATTTTTCGGCTCTTCGGAATGTCGAGCCTCTTGCTGCTTCATTCAACTGGCTACTGGGAGTCCTCAACCTGAACATGCTTCTCCCGACCACCGCCGAAAGTGCCGGTAATATCTACTACCTCCTTTCGTTAATCGGCTTTGTCGTCTCGCGGTTTATTTGTACGTGGTTGATGAAATTCATTATGCCGCATATCCTGCTCACATTGCTTGCGGTTCTTGCCGTCTTTTTCTGCGTTGGAGCCGTGTGGCTACCCGGCGCGACGGGAGTCTATTCGTTGGTTGCCATCTCGGCATGTATGTCGCTGATGTTCCCCACCATTTTCGGACTGGGAACCCGCGGACTTGGAGAAGACATGAAGATGGGCGGGGCTGGAATGGTGATGGCGATTTCCGGTGCCGCTCTGTTAACGCAGATGCAGGGATACCTTTCCGATTCATTCGGCATCCGATTGGCTTACCTTGTTCCGGCGGTTGCGTTTGCGTTGATTGCCCTGTATGCTGCTATAGTATGCCGTAATGATGACCGATTCGATTAACCGCCTCCCCCTGCGAGGCGATGTTCCCCACTCCAAGCGCGTCGCAGAGCGACGCGGCAATAGAACATGAAAAACAAATTTGCCCTCGGTGTCGATTATGGCACCAACAGTGTCCGAGCCGTTGTCGTTGATCTCGAAGACGGCAGCGAAGTTGCCACCGCCGTTGATCATTATCCCAGCGGCGACGCAGGAATCCTGCTTGATCCGAAGCGACCGCTCCTTGCCCGACAGAATCCGCAGGATTACGTCGACGGTTTTTATCGCGCCGTCTCGAAAGCCGTCAAAAGCAGCGGAGTTGATCCCGGTTCCATCGTCGGAATCGGGATTGATGCCACAGGCTCCACTCCGATTCCGGTGGACAAACACGGAACACCGCTCGGCATGCTGCCCGAATTCAAAAACGATCTCGACGCACAGGCTTGGCTCTGGAAGGATCACACCGCCGTTGCCGAAGCCGCTGAAATTACCGCAAAAGCGGCAAAATCGAAAGACCAGTACCTGAAAAAATGCGGCGGAACTTACAGTAGCGAATGGTTCTGGTCGAAACTTCTGCACTGCAAGCGAGTCAATCCTCGTGTGTTCAAGGCTGCATATAGTTGGGTCGAACAGTCTGATTTCATTCCGGCGTTTATTACCGGCAACAGCAATCCCGACACGTTGCCCCGCAATATCTGCGCTGCCGGTCATAAAGCGATGTTCCACGAGCAATGGGGGGGGCTGCCGAGAGCGGCATTTCTTGAATCGCTTGATCCAAACCTTGCTCTGATTCGTTCACGCTACAACGGTGCCGCGAAAACGGCGGATCAGCAAGCGGGGGGGCTTTGTCCGGCAGTTGCCGCCAAAGTCGGTCTCCTTGCAGGGACACCGGTTGCAATCGGTGCGATGGATGCCCACATGGGAGCGGTCGGAGCAGGAATCAAACCGGGGACGCTCGTCAAGATTATTGGAACGAGTACCTGCGACATGATGGTTCATCCTTTGAGCGAACCGCTCGCTGACGTTCCCGGTCTTTGCGGCATCGTACCGGGAAGCGTTGTGCCGGGAATGTACGGTCTCGAAGCGGGGCAGTCCGCTGTGGGGGATATTTTCAACTGGTTCGTCAAGCATTGCACGCCGAAAACATATTCCAACGGAGGCGATGTTCACGAAAATCTTTCCGCAGAGGCAACGAAACTTTTACCCGGCGAAAGCGGACTCCTCTGTCTCGACTGGAACAATGGCAACCGCACGGTTTTGGTCGATCAACTCCTAACCGGTCTGACGATGGGAACAACATTGCACACGACGGCGGCAGAAATTTACCGTGCGTTGATTGAGGCAACAGCATTCGGAGCCTTGACGATCATCAACCGTTACGAGCAATACGGCGTGAAGGTTAAGGAGATTGTCAACTGCGGCGGCATTGCGGAGAAGAGTCCGCTGGTCATGCAGATTTACGCCGACGTTTGCAATCGTCCTATGAAGATCAGCCGTAGTCCGCAGACGTGTGCGCTGGGTGCCGCACTTTTCGGTGCCGTGGCAGGCGGAGCGTTCAAGTCGGTACAAGCAGCGCAAAAGAAAATGACCGGTGTCAAACCGACGGTTTATAAACCGAACAAACGAGCAGTTGCGGTCTATGAGAAACTCTATGCCTTGTATCACGAGTTGCACGATAGTTTCGGTGTAGCGAAGCATCGGCAGTCGTTGTACCACGTGATGAAGGAATTGATCGCCCTGCGGGAAGCGGCAAAAAAACATTGAACATTATTTCCCAATCCCCTCGTTATAGCGTTTGAACTGGTCTCTTATTGCCGGAGGCACCTCGATGCGATGTCCCTCCGTAACACGTTTCGTGTCCTTGATCGTCGTCTGACTTCCCTGCAATGCGGTGCGGTCCCGATTCGGATTCAAGCCCAAACTCTTTAATGCCTCTGTCCAGTAATCCTTCCCGTCTTCCCGCTGCTGCGGCTTCCGACTCTCTTCTAACATTTTTTGCCATTTGTCATGAAACTGCTGCAACTGTTCCTCCGTCCAGCCCAGTCGTTCAAGCAACGCATCATTCGGTTTGTCTTTCAACTGGTCTGCGAGGTATTCCAGTACCAAATTCGTTACCTTGTTTGCATACTCCAAATTGGGGTCTTCCACCGCCGTCTTCGTGTCGGCACCACTTCCTCCACCGGTGCTACCCGCCTGTTGCGAGCCTTCGCCGTTCTGTTCCGAATTCGACTGATTGTCCGGCTTGCTTTGTGCCCCCTGTGCGCCCTGTTGCTTCCCATTCTGTTGTCCCGGCTCCTGAGAAGAGTCGCCGCCGGTCTCCGGTGTGCCCGATTGACCGGACTCTTTGCCCGATTCGTTCGGTTGTCTCGAATCCGTTTCTGACGAACCGGACTGCTCCGAATCCCCTTTGTTATCGCCCGGCTTGTCTTGCTGTTCCTTCGGGTTTCCTTCTTGCCTTTGATCCGATTGCTGTGGATTGCTCGGATCGTTTCCCGTATCACGGCGATTTTTTGAATTCGGATCAAGTGTGTCGTTCCGAAGAATCTGATTATTGTCGTTCTGAAGCATGGGATTCGCACCGGGGAGCGGCGTTTCCGGTCCGCGCTGTTTTCCGCCCGTGTTGATTTTGTCGTTGTCGAACTTCCCCTCTTTCTTCATCTGATCGACGATTCGTTCCATCGCATCACCGTCTTGCGTTTCGGGATTCACTGCGGATTCCTGCTCCTGTTCTCCGCCTTGCCCCCCCACTTTGTTCTCACTGCCTCTACGTTCGTTGCTTTGCTCCCCTCCATCGCCTGTGCCTTGCGGGTCTCCTTTCGCCTGTTGATCTGAAGGATCACCACTCCCATCCTGCTCGCCACCTTGTTCTTCCGAACCCTGATCCCCATTTTCGGAACGCTCATTCCCCGCCTTGCCTTGATTGGAACCATCGTCGCCGTTACCGGACTGTTCCCCCTGTCCTTCACCTTTTTGGTTTTGAGCCTCTTCCTTTTGCTCTTGATTACCCTGCTCCGACTGCTCCTCTTTATTTTTATCTGGATTTTGTTCTTGCTGCTCTTGGGAATCGGACTCCCCCTTCTGATCCTCTTTTGATTCATCCTGTTTAGGATCGTTTTTATCCTGTGGCTGATCCTGCTCTCCGCCTTGCTGCGGTTGTTTGTCTTCCCCTTTATTTCGGTCTTGATCTTGTTGCTGATTTTGCTCCTGTTTTTGATCTTGATCTTTTTTCTGCTCTTCCTCGGTCGGGTCAATTACGTTAACCGTAATTTTCAGGGTCGAACCAGTATTGGCTTCGGGATACTTCGTGTCCTTTGCTTCGACCCAAACTTCGACGGTGTCTCCGACATTGAGCCGTTTATCCGCCGGTAAAAAAGGAACGGTTCCCTTGATTTGCCCCCGATGTTCGGTCGGTCCCGTTGTCGGAGAATTCAGCAACGAGACATCGGGAATACGAATCGATTTGTTATTGGTCGATTCCGTTTTGAAATAGAGATACCGCAGCGCAAAATCAGGGTCTTCCGCTTGAATCGGAAACTGTAACGTTTGGTTCACCGGTAGATCAATGCGCAGGTCTTTCAAATGTGTAGCGGTGTCTGCCCACTGGACCTTCGGCGGTTGGTCGGGAACCACCTCGATCCGATAGATTCCACTGCGCCGGGAGGCGTTACCGTTTTCATCTGTTGCCCGAAGAGAAAAACTTTTGTGCGGAAAGGGTAATTTCAATGTGAATGTTCCCTTCGCTTCGGTTCTCTGATCGTTGGTCGTTTTCATTCCGACGTGGTTTGCCGGATTGTCGTCGAACACAAGATCAATTTTTTCGAGCGGTAATGTACTTCGGACAGCAACCGTAACTGTTGTTCCTTCGAGAGCCCGAATATCGCCGCCATGTTCGATAGTTTCCTGCGGCAAACCGGTGTAGTTCGGGAAGTCATATTGCAACGAAACCACTTCGACGGATGCCGCCGGCAAAACGTCGATTCGGTACTGTTTGCTCCGGCTTTCCCCTTGTACAATCCAGTAATCGATACTGCTGTTGAAGCCACGTTCCGAGCCTTGTCTGCCGGGCGGAAAGAGGGTCTCGAATGCTCGTTTTCCTTCTGGTAGCGACATTGGGATTCGCTGTTTGACCGCTTGTCCATCATCCGTCGAAAAAACGAGATAGACAGGGTCAGAACTTCGGCTGACGACTTCCGCTGAGATCGTGGTTGTTTCTCCTTGCAATACAGTCGCATCGCCGGGGAAGACATTCCGAAATTGGGCGGCTTGGGGACGTTCAATGCCGCCAAAAGGAACGAAAACCCGTATAAGCGAAGTAAAGGGATTTTTGGGTGAAAGGGCGGCATAACCGACGAATAGGGCAAGCAAAACGGCGAGGAAGGTTCCCATCCAAATCAATTTATTAAAATCGACTGGATTTTCGGCGGGAACAGTCTGGACATTCACTGCCGCTGTTTGGACGATGCCATCGTACATGCGTTTGCCAATTTTATCGTTCGGAGAGTCTGTGCGTTCCAAACGTTCCTGTCGGAGTAGCAACCAGTTGATCAAGGAATTTTTGAAGGAAGGAGCCTCCTGTTCAATCAGAGCAGCGGTATAGATGGGATTGATTGGGTACAAAAAAAGCGGCACAATTTTCCGATAGATATAAAATCCGGTGGCGGCAAAAAGAACGGTGAAAATACCAAGCCGCAACGGCATGGAGAGTCCCTCTTTGAGCAACCAGTGATCGGCAAGAATTGCAAGGAACAGACCGCCGAAAACCAGGGAAAGGACGATCAGCAGGGAGAGCGCGAGATCGACTTGCCGCACAAGTCGGCTGGTCGAGTCGATGTGCTGTTCAATCGTTGACTCCAGTGAGGAAACGGTATCGGAAGTCATTGCCGTATTCAGGACGGTCGGAGCCGCTTGTTCGCAGAAGAGCAATCCACCTCCATTATACAACATATTTTTGTTCAGAGTCGCAACATTGGTGGGTTTTTTGCGAAATGAAAATGTGTTAGAATCGGATGTGTCTGCGATGAATCCATTTTATTTCGTAATTGGTCTTGCTCTGGCAGGGGCTTTGGGAACGTTAGAGCGTATCAGGAATTGATCTGGACGTTGTTTATTTTGTATCCTGCGTGTCTGAAATAATTTTGGCACTCCTTCGGCGGAAACCGATCGCAGAGTTCTCCCAACTTTTTCCAGAGCG
>Ga0123353_10016747_pt1 | contig 10730 bp, 8 predicted proteins | sample TergutLab28metaG_3_FD_92763 | JGI IMG/M metagenome (GOLD analysis project Ga0123353, IMG submission 92763) | Labiotermes labralis P3 segment gut microbial communities from Petit-Saut dam, French Guiana - Lab288 P3 | ecosystem: Host-associated > Arthropoda: Insects > Digestive system > Gut ... | reverse complement strand
GAGCACATGTGCTCGAAACATGTAGAGGCATGAAATAAAACTTATTGTGAAACAAATTTTGTGCATCAAGTTAGTTAAATACTGAGATAAATATACTGAGATGCACGGTCAGCAAAACGTCAAAATTTGCTAAGAGTTGTTTGAAATACAAAGTCAGAACAGCTAAAGAAAGAAACTACAAGCTTGCAGCTGCAGGAATATCCACACCTGCCCATCGATGGAGCCAGCTACCTCACCCTGTCTTCCTACGGTTGGAGCACGTTCAAAAGACAGAAAAACAGGGCAATTATAGCCTTCAAAGCTGTTCACTTTTACAGATACCATATGTGTACTGCTTAACACGGCAGGTGTCCGCTTTGGTCCAAATTCTGCTACGCATGTTCTCGTCCCTTTTGTGTGGTTCAACCCAATCATCGGCGTTCAAGTGTACTCACGAAATGGATTAGGTTCAGTCGAGAGACCTTGGTGGCCATGGTATTCGGCCAACGGTCAGTCCAACTGCCAGGTAATTAATGCCCAATACGGATTATTTTTGGTAGACCAACGCGCCAACATGCTGAAAACATGAGAATGCAAAAATTAAAGACGGAACTCTGGGAAACTGTAGCTAGTAGAAATGATATCAAAAAGTCGATAGATTTCAATATATCGACGCAGCACACGTCCATTGGATAAAAACAGCAGCGGGTTTGTAATTACATCGCGGATGTCGGATTCCACAAAAGAAACGGAACCTGTTGACAACCTGAGCGACTACTAGCTTTCTAAAGACTCTGTTTCATACAGTTACACTGAGGCCACAGGAACGAGTCACATGAATGGCAGTGATAACAGCGCTCAGGGCTCCCCGCTCTCTGTCTAATATTTTATTCTCCACCCCTTCTGGCCAGTCAACCAGCACAAAGTGCTTGTTAACCATTATCGATAATCGAATGACGAAAAATGGGATATGTGGAGATGATGAGTCCGTGAGGCTTCTTTCCGTAGCCTCAGTATAGTTATACGTTAACCTATCCCTTACGCAGCTAAATGGCGACTGCAGTAACATCAAAGAGCAGATCATTGGCATATACAATGTGGCAGGTTAATGACGCCATGTCATCTTCTTTTCACCGAACACAAATATTCAGAGGGGGGCAAACACATCCCCAATCCGTACAGAAGTCGGAGGGCAACGACCCCCCAGACCCTCACTTCCGACATATCACCTGTACGGAGATTGCGCATGCGCTGTGTTCGGCTTGGATAACGTATGGTGGCAGTGTGTTTCGAAATTTCATACTGTAGCTGTGAGGGAGGACTTAAATTAGAAATAAAAATTTGAAGCTGACTACAGACAGACACATACGCACAAGCCACCAAAGAAACAAAAACTGATAAAAAAAATAAAAGAAAATCTTCGTCCACCCCACCGCACCCCTCTAACAGAAACCTGTTTGCTACTGACGTCATCATGCCTGCTCTTCGACTGGACTAGGGGCTCATCCCACAGGAAGACAGTGCAGCGACCGCCAAAGAAGGGCGCTCTTTAGTGTCCATCATTTTGTTTACCGCTAGATTCACGCCAAATTTAATCAGTAATACCACATATTCTGAACACAAAGTTAACAACAATAATAGTAATAATACGTAAGGGTGTACTTGTCTCCGTGCATAACAAGAAACAACACGAAACAATGAAGACGCATGAACCTGTATTTTTTAACTTTCGGATCTCAATGGAAGTGGGTGCTCAGCCCCAATTTCATTACCAGGAAAAGAGTTCCAGGTGTCCAACGAGTGTGCCACAGAGCCGATGTGGGGGCCGCGGTACCAAGAAAACCACCAAGCTTCTCAACAACAACAACAACAACAACAACAACATGGTGCCGAAGTAAATCCACGCCCGGCTGATCTAGAGAATTAATCAGCAACCCCCGTTGCGCCTCGCGACTGTTTGCGAACATGAATAACAATTCTGTGAGTAGTCTCGTGAATGTTGCAAGCATATTTGAATTAGTAAACAGTATTTAAGTTCTAACGGGTTTCGTGCACAGTGCTTGGGCAAATAATGAATGTTAGAAACGTTACAGTGGGAGGGATGAGAAAAATACGGAGAGGTAATACCCACCATCCTCCTCGCTCTTTAAGCTTTAACTACAGTATAATAATAATAATATTAATAATAGAAGCGTATTTCAGTCATAAGCTTAAGTAATAAATGTCTGTTTCTTAAGCAAATCATCAGTGACAAAGAAAGGGTCAAGCTTCTCACTGACGCTCTTTCGTCTTAAAAAAATCGAAATCCTGAAAACGAAATTACTCTTAATTAATTCACTAATTTTATTTCAATAATACTAATTAATAACAATAATCTTAGTCCATTAATTGCTTAATATAAAATAAATATTCCTTGAAAAAGTTAGGCTTTTACTGTAAACTAGTCTGCTGTCCGCGCAGGGTTTTGGCGTTTCCAAATTGCCCTTGTGCTATGAGAGGTTGCTCTAAACTGATCCAAAGCCAACGTGGCACGACGTTCTGCAGTAAGCCTACCTCGTGATCAGCATGACGGTGTCCTCGCCGGCTGTCTTTCAAAGGAGCCAAAGACTTTACGTGTCTGTAACTATGTGAAAATCTGATGGCAGGAGGTCAGGAATGTAGAGTGGAAGTAGCAACACTGTCCATCCAAATGTTGTGATTGCCCAGTGGTGGTCACAACTGTCTTCATGGAACGACAATTGTGACATTTTTTTTGTGGGACAAAATCTAAGAGGGCGAGCACTCACACTTGGCCGTGTTCCGGTCAGAGCTAGCTGCTTGTCACCTACAACAAGACGTTTATCAGAAGTGTGCTAAAATACAGTAATGCATGCTGTTAAGACTTTCAGAAACACAGCAATATGAAGCACTTCGGTCATCCTGTCAGAAAGTCCTTACTTCGGATGAAGTACAGCAGTGTTCTAATTTGCTGGAACAGTATGACTTAATTCGGAATGTCAGAAAGTTCTTACTTCGGATGAAGTACAGAACAACACCTTTCTCAAAGGACCTGTGGCCACTTTTCCTGCTAACAGAGCACTGTTCACTATCTTCCTCCTTGTTCATGTGTGGCGCCATTCCATCCAACGCTGCGAATGGGATACGGGTTTAAAATGGAGGACCCAGATACCGCCCCGCTGTGAAAAGCGGCGAATTGAAGCCGTCACCCCCAACATCACAAAGGTGGAAAACATCAACGGCGACTGCCTTCCTTGCCTGCGTGTGTACGTCTGTTAGCTTAAGCCGTGCCCAACGAGCATACACCTTGAAACAGTCAGGTCTTTTGCAGTTTCCATTACACTTTGCTGATAGATGGAGAGCAGCAGAATTTATTTTTCCTATTCGACGGTCACTGCGTATTAGTACATTAACTCAGGGGATGTTGTGCATCGCTGCGGTGCAAGGGCCACTACTCCGCCTTTTGTCAGCAAATTCTGTTCCTCCTGTCTCTGCCTTTTCAATCCGTGGAGTAATCTTTGAACAGGATTCGTGTCCACAGTTACTACACCATCAGTTTGAGCCCACGTTCATGAATACAATTACTGCAAAATGATCGAGAATGCTAAAGGGCTTCAGTGAAATGGTGGTTAGTTAAGATAAAACAAAAAATGTATGGAGATAAAAATAGAATGCATTTCTTTCCCTCCACCTTTCGTGTAAGGAATGCCATCTGCCTCAGTGACATAGCAATGTCACTAAATAAACGCCCGTAAAGAGAATTCTTGGAAGACATAATAAAATATACACAACGTGCGTCTGCGTGCACATCACACGGTCATAGACTGTTGCTGACAAACGTTATGTTATGTTATGTCTGTAACAACATCCACTGTCCGTAACCTACGCAACATCGTTCTGTGCGGCTCTTTTGTTCGCCACCTCCTCCCCCCCTTTTTCCCAAGTTTTTGTTACATCTGAAGAATACTATAACGGAATTACCACCTAGTTTCAACACGGACATAGCGTATCAAGAGCAGTGCATCAAGGATAATTTAGCAGGTGCATGAATTCACGCGAAGGTAACTGTCATCACTAGCGTTAGCGAACGTAATAAAAAGATACGTATCGATAACGACTTCCGATTTCTGGCAAACGACGTCGGCTGGCCTGTTACATAAGCACCAGCGTTTTTAAGGCGCCAACTGCCTCCATCTTCGGAGCAGTCTAATATCTTCATTGACTCCTGCTTTGCACTCGTGACATCACGTGTAAAAATGTCGTAACCTCACATGTGTAGTGTAGCACCAATCGTGTTCCTACGCACGAACGCTGTCACGGCAGACGTCTCGCAATGCAAGCAATTTAGATACCATTCGCTCGCAGCAGTTCAACTTAGCCCATTTCATGCAGAAGTCTCGACGTGACTACGTCCAGGATGTAAACACGCGTCGCGCCTTGTGGATGTATTTCCCAAAACACTACGGAACTTTCGTTTTCAAATACTATCAATTTCTCTTCTAATACTATATTTCACTTCCTGCAAAAAATGAGAATTTTTCACAAAATGGTTTCGGTGTTACCCACAAATAATAATCGATGGGATTCAAACCTGATTATCTACGAGGCCATATATGTGTAAACAACTGTATCATAATTAACCTAACGTGGCGGTAGGCAGTGTTTCTTCGAAAATCACCGGCTCTGTGACGTCACGTACGCTCACAGCGCAACAAACTCCGACATTATGGTCAAGAAAAGGAAATCTGTGAGCCAATATAAGAGCAGATGTGTTCGACATACAGTTTATTGGTTTATGTACAATAACGTTTTGGGATAAATAATATAAACTTCCTGAAATGCAAGGGGATTTTCGGAACATTAATATCTGTTAATTTGGCTGCTGACAGTCTGCTATGTTCTATTCCGTGACAGCTTTGCATAAATTTAACTTCGTGCTCGTCATAACACCTAATAAACGACAGCGTATTAAGAAACAAAACCAACGGAGTACATTACATACCACATATTTACCTTTAATTCAACAAGTTCTGGTCCAAATGGCCATCATTATGGATTGTCCAATACAAAGAGAAGCTTTCAAGACCATTACATGTTAAAATTTAAATATGTACAGAGTATAAAAAGTGAGAGGGGACCGCGGTAGCACAGTGGTTAAGGTGCTGTGCTACAAATCAGAAGGTCGCTGGTTCGATCCCAGCTGGTGTCAGTGGATCCTTCATTGACACAAAATCCTTCCGATCGCACTATGGCCCTGGAGTCGACTCAGCCTCTAACAGAAATGAGTACAAGGAGAATTTCCTGGGGGCAAAGGCGGCCGGTGCGTAAGGCTGACAACCCACCACCATCCTGTGCCGTTGTCACGAAATCTGGGAACCTTAACTTCCTAAGAACCCTCTGGGCCTGTCCAGGCCTGTAATGGGACTGCTATAAAAAGTGAGATATAGGGTGTATTAAAAACATACATTGAAGGTTAAAATACTGTTCAGTTTTACAGCTGATAAAATACACAGAAGACTCGGCATGCCGTGTCTAAGCACCTTAATAAGTATGATAAGCCAAGATGTACAGCACTACTGCCGTCTCGGAGTGGAAGTCGGCCTCTGACGATAGGGACGGAAGTAGCATGTTCCACATACAGTAGAAAGTAAGAACCATATTCGTCGAGTCAGGACACTATATTCTATCAATAATACAATTCAACGACATTTTTACCATCAAAGTATGTTTTAATATAACCTGTATCTGAATTTTCATATTCTTCATATTTAAATTTGAATATGTAATGTACCAGAAAGCTTCCAATTGCACTGAGTGATCCTTGATGATGGCAATTTAGGGGGAAGCATGTTGTATGGAAAGTAAATAAATGAAACATGGTGAACACTGATGGTTCTATTTCTTTATATACTGAGGTACACCGTGGTAATATGTCACAACAACAGATGCGACATACCTGTAATATTTGTGGCGCGTTCAAATAACCACTGTTGTCGTTGAAAAGCAGTAAGTATAAAATATTCTGAAGGTGTGTCTGTATTCTTGCTGCAGTTATCTGGGATGCAAATCGCATCGTTTCTGCGCACCATTACATTGTTGTCTGTGGTCTGTCTGGCCCTACCGTACTTTCCACATTCTCACAAACGGCATGATTTTCGGCAAAATTTATTTAACGTAAAACGTGTTTGGGTCTCTCTACAACTTCCTTTTCTCATTCTAGGAAGAATTCAGCGAGATATTATCATAAATGAACATACGTCTTCAAGTAAAGTACACGTTATTTTTGTGAGATGCTAATCAAACTTGAATTTTCTGGACAAATTCTCAAATATCAGATTTCATGAAAATCCGTTCAGTGGCAACTGAGCTGTTCCATGCGGACAGACAGAAAGGCTGGCATGACACAGCTTAACAGTAGCTTTTTGCAATTCTGCAAACACGCCTAAAAATAAGCGCCGCACAGCGATAAGGGACCCCCCATTCACGCTGCCAAGGTTAAAACTTAATTCCTGGATAAAAAACAGTACAAGAACTTCAAAAAAAGACAAGCGCCTGACTAATACATTAGGGTTTTAATGCGATACAGCTGCATATCGTGTGACACTGTGTTAGCAGATAGGTAGGAAAAACTGGGGGAACTTGCTGCCCTATCTTCAGCAGTGTTATATACAAGAAGGTCACGTTCCGAATTCCAGGCGTCTCGCCCTCGACGCCGAATATCCTCTACAATGGATACAGCCCACGCATCAGTTTCCATACCAGTCTATTTTAAAGGTTCGACGACTGGACAAGTGCTTTGTTGGGCTTCGTGGTAGCGACAGCCGGCCACCTGTCAGCCTGTACAACATGGCGCCTAGCAGACGGCTGTTTCAAAGCCGACAGTACGTACGAGTAAGTCTGCAGTTTCTTCCTTCAGCTCTCTGTCGTATTTTCTTTGTTTTTCTCCCTATATGCCCCGTTGTTTTATAAGGCCGTGAAACTTGGCCTTTTACAGCAAGGGAACAACACACGCTAAGGATGTTCGAGAACAAGGTGCTGAGGAAGATATTTGGGCCTACCAGGAAGGAAGTATAGGGAAGCTGGAGAAAACCGCACAACGGGGAGCTTCACGCTTTCCATTCCTCGCCAAACATTATTACAGAATTAGAGGGTGGGTATCTGAAAACAAAAGATCGTTTAGAACGCCACGACGTAGATGGAAGGATAATATTCAAATGGATCTAGATGGGAGGCCGTAGCTGGATATAGCTGGAAGAGGACAGGGACAAGAGGTGAACTGTTGTGTACACGGTAACAAACTTCCATGTTTCGTAGAATGTAGGGAATTTCTTGACTAGCTGTGGACTCTCTGTATTAGGTTCTCAAGACGTACTGCTTCCTTGGAGTTGGCGCCCCCCCCCCCCAGACCAGTGGTGCAAATATAGATCCATGTGTGTGTGTGTGTGTGTGTGTGTCTGTCTGTATTTGCATCACTGATCTTGCGATTTAGACAAGCTCTGTCAGGACCCATCCAATTCATCTCTTAACCTTATGACGGACGCAGGTCCGGTTTCCGTAACGTGCCCTACTGAGAAACCTTAGACGATGGACAGAGACCAGTAACACTAACTTACAATCTTTACGTCTACTTCTGAGCAAACTGCAGCCAGGATAGCATATAGCTCAGCCGGTACAGTGACCAGGCTAAGGGCTGGACATCGAACCGGTAGGGGCAGGAGATTTTCTTCACTCCCCAAGAGTCCACGTCGGCTACGAGGGAAACCCAGCCAATTATTCGATGTCCAACTGCATGCCATGATGACATACACGAAAGTGGAAGTACAGCTCTAATCATTCACAACCTAGGATTTAAATCGGGAGTAATAAGTTTCATGTCCCGGCCGCTTTAACTCCAGGTAAGAGTCTCTGGAAGTCAATCAATAAGAGAATTGGTAGGCCCCTGAGCTGGCCTAGACACTATTGAGAAGAGAAAAATGTTTTTCCCTACGTAGGAATCGAACATCGACTCCTCGGCCGTCCATCCTGTAACGTAGTCACTACACCGACTGAGCTATCCTGGTTGCTGTAATGAGACAGATGGGATGACAACCGTTTTAGTACATTTAGAGAATTTATATACTATTACATCGTATACTTTTAAGTTTCGGAAGACCTGCTGCTTCCAACTTCAGGGAAGACTAGACTAGTTGGCGACGCGTCCCAGAAGATGTCCTGTTTTACAGGTATCAGTACAAAGATCCGAAGTTCCCACGTTCAGCCAGACAGCACACACTTCACAGTGCGCCGGCAGCGGGCAGCGGCAGGTGATACTCTTGCTTACTGGAGCGAGCAGGTGCACGAGCGGACAACCACAACACTTCCCGGAATTACTGATTTCATATGGAAGGGCAGAGTACTGTGGTAACTTGATGCACCACCTAATTAACATTCAACACACGCCACATTTTGCCCACACACAGCATTTCCCTGTTTCGCATGGTCCTCACAATGAAGGGCGATTATTTCCCTAACCACCATTTAACATGTGGTCTTTAAGAAGCCCCAGTGTGTTCTGTTTGATGTGGAAATTGATTTCATTAGAACTACGTAGCCTCCATTAACTCCAAGCTCCAACAGGTTAAACAAGACGAAGCCAGAAATTAGTACGAAATTTTGGTTGGAAAATAACAATGGAACAATTACTTGGAAGGCAAATGGGAAGCTTGTATTAAGAAGCTTGTATTAAGAAGCTTGTATTAAAATTCATGGTCATTATAAATTCTGGGACACGCAGCGGCGTAGTAGGTTGAGGCACTGCGTTACAAGCCGGAAGGTCGCAGGTTGATTCCCGATGGTATCACTGGAATATTTCAATTGTTTTAATCCTTCCGGCAGCAATCTGGCCCTGTAGTCGACTCGGCCTTTAACTGAAATAAGTACCAGGAATATTTCCTGCAGGGGAGGGTGGGGGTAAAGTTTACGGGTGCGTGGGGCTGACAACCTTACCACCTTCATGTGCCGACTGCAAATCCGGAAGCCTCAACCTCCTGGAAATCTCTGGGCCTGTCCACGCCCCTACAGGAATTCCTTTACTTTAACACCACAAATTATGCCGCGTAAGACTCAAGTGCATATTCTTGTACTGAATCATGGGGCGGAAGAGACTGAATCGCACAAAGCTGTAACTGAAAAAGTGACAATCACTAAACAGCAAACGAATTCCCCACCTTTGTAGGGAATCCAGGCTATATGACTGTGTTTAAAAAAATCCGTCAGTGGACTCAAATATGTGTCAGCTGGATTTAGTCCACACATTTATATAATATTTGGACCCAATGCAATATTATTCTTCCACATATCACTACATGTCTCCCAAGTTGTCTCAGGTTTCCCCGGACCTCTTGTTTCTGAACATTTCACCTCTCCCCATATGTTCCGACCACCCATACCGCGTGATCTGAATACGGCCATGATAATAAAACAAGAGCAAAATCGATAACGCTCCTTGTTATGTGACATTATCATGGGACTTCCTCCGGGTTGGGCCCAAATATTCGCTTCAGCATCCTCTTCTCACAGTTCTCAATCCAGGCTCTTACGTTAACGGTCACAGCCCAAGTCTCACAGCTCTTCAAAAATCGCAGTGCGGTGGTTAGCACCCTTACTTTATATTCGAACGGTACAGGGTTCATATCTTGACTAGAACATCGGTTATTTACATTCGTCATGATATTTCTCAACCTCTCCAAGCAAATACCGGTATAGCACCTAAAATTAAGTTAAAACCGAAAGCTTCCAACTTAATATCACCAAGTCATCTTACAATCTGACGCTATGTACTGTACATCCGCAGTCGGCAGATATATACAATGTTGTTAAAATAAACAACAAATAAAAAATAAAACCCACAATTTAATATTTCGGTTTTCAAAGACGGAACAGGAAATACCACAACTGAAATGTGCGGTTTTAATTGTAATGACATACAAATTCAACGGGACGACAGCAGTACTTCATAAAATGTTAAGACTTAACAGCATTTAATTTGTAAGCTAATGTCGAATTAAACCTTTACCTTGAACAAGGAGCTATCGGAATGGGCTGGTTACTAACCTGAAACAAGAAAGAATCAAATCCGTACAAGTGCGAGAGAAAAAAAAAAAAGGTAAAGCTGCAGGTACGTCACCAAAATAGCGTATAAAGGGAATGTAGGTAAAACTCCAAGCACTGTGCGGTCAGTTTAGCGATCCATACATTAACCTTATGTACAGAAATCCAGCATGTGTGAAAATGCCTGAGACATTAGAGTCAATCTGGAATCAAACCCCAATCTTCCAGCGTCTAGTCCGTAACTTTACTGGCCCCGTCTCTACAACTGCACTAAATCATCTGTCATTATTGCGAGCAAAGGAAGGACACAAGACGTACCGCCGGCTCTGTTGAAAGTTCCGTATGTCAAGGTAAAACGTAATATTGGCCCAATGTTTAATTACGACTTTCAGGGAGTAAAGGAGGTATAGGTCCATGTATTCTCCAGTTCACCACTAGATGGAGGTGAGTTAGCTCCACAACATGACCGCTTCACCCGGGTACAAAGCCCCCGATATGCACACTACAAGAATCTCGGCGACCCCGACGGACGGTTTCCTACATAAAAATGACTCCAGCTTCACATCCCCCCCCCCCCCCCCCCCCCCCAAACACTAAACCACAAAAAAAAAAAAAAAAAAAATTCACCATCACCCCACAACTACAAAAAAAAATATTTTTTTTTG
>Ga0123353_10016746_pt1 | contig 10731 bp, 6 predicted proteins | sample TergutLab28metaG_3_FD_92763 | JGI IMG/M metagenome (GOLD analysis project Ga0123353, IMG submission 92763) | Labiotermes labralis P3 segment gut microbial communities from Petit-Saut dam, French Guiana - Lab288 P3 | ecosystem: Host-associated > Arthropoda: Insects > Digestive system > Gut ... | reverse complement strand
AGCAGTACGGATAAATTGATCCGCCCATTTTTGAGCCGCCATCGAACTGTCCTGCTCCTGTTGCAAAACGACATATTTGCTGATTCCATCGAACGATAAAAAATAGTTGGAATGATTCCCTAACGCCGCATTTTTGATTTGCAAGCGTTCTTCCGTTCCATTCATAATATCGTCGATAGCCTCTTCCGGCACCTCTTTCAAAGGGGTTTTAATGGTTACTCCGTATTTTTCGAGAATGGCTTCCACTTGCCAGAAAATCAGGATGTCGCGATATTTTCCCAAAGGCACAATCCCCCCTTGGTAAATGCTCAACTCCGTATTTGGGATAATGGTTTTCATATCGATTTGGTTAATCGTGCCTAAACCTTTGCATCGCGGACAAGCCCCTTGCGGCGAATTGAACGAAAAGTTATGCGGGGCAGGCTCGCTGTACGACAATCCGGTGGTCGGGCACATCAATCGGCGACTCAGGTGTCGGGGCGTATCCGAACCTATTTCTAAAATCATCATCAGTCCATCGCCTTGCCGCATAGTTACATTCACGCTTTGTTTCAAGCGTTTTTCATCTTTCTGCTGAACCTGTAATTTGTCGATGACTACCTCAATGGAGTGATTTTTATAACGGTCGAGTTTCAATCCCGGAGTTATTTCACGCAATTCGCCATTGATTCGTACATTGAGAAACCCTTTTTTCCGCAGTTGTTCGAACAACTCTTTGTAATGTCCTTTCCGATTGCGTACCACCGGCGCCAACAGATAGACTTTTTTGTTTTCATAGTATTCGAGAATCAGGCGCAAAATTTGCTCTTCCGTGTATTTGACCATTTTTTCGCCGGTAGCGTATGAATGAGCCTCGCCGGCGCGAGCGTAAAGCAAACGAAGAAAGTCGTAGATTTCGGTAGTGGTGCCTACCGTCGAACGCGGGCTCCGATTGGTGGTTTTTTGCTCAATCGAAATCACAGGACTTAATCCCGTAATCTTATCCACATCGGGACGTTCCAGATTGCCCAAAAACGAGCGGGCGTATGACGAAAAGGTTTCGATATACCGGCGTTGACCTTCAGCGAAAATAGTATCGAAAGCCAACGACGATTTTCCGCTGCCGCTCAATCCCGTAATTACGGTAAATTGATTGCGGGGAATTTGCACATCAATGTTTTTCAGATTGTGTACCCGCGCTCCCAATACATTTACACCGTCAACCCACTGTCTTTTTTCCATACTGAGAAAACTTCTTTTTTCCTTTCACATAATATTCCCAAATAAGGCTTTGAGGAAGTATGGTATTGGGCATTTCGATTGAACTTTGTTCCAGATTTTCGCGGCGAATCCGACTGTATTGCACTTTCATCCGCCGAAAATCGAAACGGGCTTTACAAATAGCCCAGGCATTAGTGCATTGTCCCTGCAACAAATAATGGAGAGCCGACAGATAATCCAAGAAAAACCGGATTCGTATGATTTGAGAATAATACGGATTAGGCAGATTTTTATAGAGCATCAACAAATTGTTTCTGAAATTCAGATAGTCTTTTTGCGGATTGGATTTCTTCAATGTAGCCGCACCCAAGTGATACACTACCGATTGCGGCAGACAGACCATTTGTTTGCCGCGAGCATTCAGTCGCCAACAGAGATCAATTTCTTCCTGATGAGCGAAGAAAGCGGCGTCGAATCCGCCGGCTTCCTTGAAATCTTGCAATCGGATAAAAAAACAGGCTCCACTCGCCCAGAAAATTTGTACGGGATCGTCGTACTGACCGGCATCTACTTCAATCATATTTAAAACGCGCCCTCGACAAAAAGGATAGCCGTTTTTATCTAAGAACCCGCCGCAGGCTCCGGCATATTCAAAAAATGCACGATTGCGATAGGACAGTATCTTCGGTTGAATCGCAGTAATTTTTGGATGCGTTTCTAAATAATCGATCGCCAAACGCAACCAATCCGGCGAAACTTCCACATCCGAATTCAACAGCGCTATATATTTGTAATCCAAATCGACTAATGCCCGATTGTAGCCTTCGGCAAACCCGTAATTTTGTCCCAAAGCATGAACGATAATCGAAGGGTAATGCGTTTGGAGAAAGCCGATGGAATCGTCGGTTGATCCGTTGTCTGCCACAATAATATCCGCCTCATCTACAGGGGTATGCTGTAAAACAGACGGAAGAAACTGTTCCAGCAGTTTTTTACCGTTCCAATTTAGTATTACAATCGCTGTTTGTTTCATATTTTTATAAAGTTGTTATTCCGTCATTGCGAGGGCGAAAGCCCGAAGCAAACCAGTTTTATCATCTTTCTGGATTGCTTCGCTCTGCTCGCAATGACGTGAGCCGGACACTTTCAATGACGGCGACACGAATACCATACTGTCTTCATTAAAATTATCCAAAGTTACAGTAATTAACCGATTTACCCAAAGCGGATCAAATTCTGCCTCTACCTTGATGTAATTTTCGGTAAATCCGTGCATTTTATTATCTCGTTTCGTATGTTCAAACAAAACGGTTCGAACGTTTCCGATTTGGGAGCGATAAAACGCTTTCTGTTTCTTGTCGGATAGTTCCAATAATTGACGGCTGCGTTCCTGCTTTTCTTTCGGTGAAACCTTCGGGTCGATTTTCAAAGCCATCGTTCCCGGACGTTCGGAATAGGGAAAAACGTGCAACTGTGTAAACGGCAAGGTTTCCAAAAAGCGGCGCGTTTCCTCGAAATATTCGGGCGTTTCGCCTCGCATTCCGACAATAACATCCACTCCGATAAAGGCATCCGGCATTACGGTTCGTATCTTTTCTACTTTGGATCGAAAAAAGGTTGTATCGTATTTCCGACGCATTAATTTCAATACTTCGTCGGAACCTGATTGGAGAGGAATATGAAAATGCGGCGCAAAACGCTGCGAATGAGCGATAAAGTCCACTATCTCGTCGGTCAATAAATTCGGTTCGATGGAGGATATCCGGAAACGTTCGATGGTTTCCACTTTGTCTAATGCGCGGATCAAGTCGAAAAAAGTTTCGCCGGTTGTTTTGCCGAAATCGCCGATATTGACACCTGTCAGTACAATTTCTTTGCCGCCTTCGCGACCTGCTGTTTCAGCCATTTGCACTAATTCTTCGATTCGTCCGTTTCGGCTTCGACCGCGGGCAAAAGGGACGGTGCAGTACGAACAGAAATAATCGCAACCGTCTTGCACTTTCAGAAAATGGCGGGTGCGGTCGTTCTGCGAACAGGAAGGGATAAACTTGTGGATGTCTTTTTCTAATATGTAATCCACCCCTTCGATTTGTTTTACTTCTTCCGGGTTTAATTGGGAATAGCAACCGGTAACAATCATTATCGCATCGGGATGCTGTTTTTTTATCCGCCGGATGGCTTGACGGCATTTCTTATCGGCTAACTCGGTAACGGAACAAGTATTCACAATACAAATATCGGCTTGTTCGCCGGGTGCGGCGCGAAGGATGCCCTGTTTCGAAAGATGTTTTCCCATTGTAGAAGTTTCGGCAAAATTCAGTTTACAACCCAAGGTATAATAAACTGCTTTTTTATTCTGGAATACGCCGGTATCGACCATCTTTCTTTCTGTTTGAACCTGCAAAGATACGACAAAAGCCTTTTTTTATTGAAAATTTCCAATTATTTTTTTATTTATTGTTTGCGATTCATAATTTTTCCTTATTTTTGCACAAAATTCTAAAAAGTGTGCCATTATGAATGCAGAAACGTTTATCAAAATGTTTGAAGAGAGTTTCAGAAAAAACTTCAACCGACCGGCTTTGACCGACTACGGAACCACTACGTCGTTTACTTATGGCGAATTGGCTCGGGAAATAGCAAAACTCCACCTTCTATTCCAAGAGAGCAATATTCGACAAGGAGATAAAATCGCGTTGATTGGAAGAAATACTACACACTGGGGTATTGTTCATTTAGCCACCATTACTTATGGAGCAGTAATTGTTCCTATTTTGCAGGATTTCAATCCCAACGATGTGGGACATATCGTCAATCATTCGGAGTCGAAACTTTTGTTCTGTTCCGATTTGATTTGGGAAAGTTTGGATGAAGACAAATTGCTGCATATCAAAGGTGCTTTGTCGATGACTAATTTGCAAGTGCTTTACCAACGGGATGGAGAAAGATTGGATACTTTGGTAACGCAATTAGAAGATAAATTTTGCGAAAAATACCCAAAAGGGTTTACAGCAAAAGATATTATTTATTCCGATTTACCGGACAGTGAGTTATTGGTTTTAAATTACACTTCCGGTACTACCGGTTTCAGCAAAGGCGTTATGATTACCGGCGGCAACCTGAAAGGGAATATGGATTTTGCCTGGGACATCATTGGCCTGAAACCGGGCGACCGAATGTTGTCGTTCCTGCCTTTGGCGCATACCTACGGGGCAGCATTTGATTATCAATATGCTTTAACTGCCGGTTGCGATGTTTATCTTCTGGGTAAAACGCCGGCTCCCAAAATATTGATGCAGGCTTTTGCCGATGTCAAGCCCGTTTTAGTCATTGCTGTTCCGCTGATTTTGGAAAAGATTTATCGAAAAATGATTCTTCCTACATTGGGAAAAAAGGCGATGACGTGGGTATTGAGTATTCCTGTTCTCGACAATCAGATTTATGCTCAAATTCGGAAAAAATTGATCAACGCCATGGGAGGCTGTTTTCAGCAGGTAATTATTGGCGGCGCTCCTTTCAATAGCGAAGTGGAAGATTTCCTGTTGAAAATCAAATTTCCGGTTTCGGTAGGTTACGGGATGACCGAATGTGCCCCCTTGATCAGTTTTTCGCTTTATCCTCAATTTGTGCCTCACTCCTGCGGAAAAGTGTTAAAGGTAATGGAAGCACGCATCGATTCGCCCGACCCACAAAATATCGTCGGCGAAATTCAGGTGAGAGGACAAAATGTGATGAAAGGTTATTACAAGAATGAAGAAGCCACCCAGTCGGTTTTTACGGAAGACGGATGGTTGAAAACCGGCGATTTGGGCACTCTTGATGCCAACAATACGCTCTTCATTCGCGGACGTTCGAAAAGTATGATCCTCAGTTCAAACGGACAAAATATTTATCCGGAAGAAATAGAAGCCAAACTCGATAATCTGCCTTTTGTGATGGAGAGTTTATTAGTGGAACGAAATAAAAAATTGGTGGCTTTGGTTTATCCCGATTACGATGCGGTAGATGCTACCGGTCTCACAGCCGACGATCTTCCGCTTGTTATGGAACAAAACCTGAAAACGCTGAACGGTATGGTAGCCGCTTACGAAAAAGTCAGCGAAATTCAACTTTTCCCAAGTGAATTTGAAAAGACTCCCAAGAAGAGTATTAAACGGTATTTATACCAGTAATAAAAAGTACCCGTCATTGCGGGCTTGACCCGCAATGACGGATAGTCTTTTGAAACTGTACTTTTTATATCGCAGGTATTTCCCGCTTGAAACTTTGACGTAACGAAATCATCGTTTCGGTCGAAATTACTCCGGGAATTTCCTGTATTCGACCATTCAATAATTCCATAAAATGCTCGTTGTCACGGGCATAAAGTTTAATCAGCATCGTATAAGGACCTGTCGTAAAATGACATTCCACTACTTCGGGAATCTTTTCCAATTCGGGGACTACGTCTTTGTACATTGAACCCCGTTCCAATTCAACCCCGATATATGTACAAGTATTGTAACCAAGTTCTTTCGAATTAACGAAATATCCGGAACCTACGATGACCTGTAATTCGATCATTTTCTGGACACGTTGATGGATAGCCGCACGCGATACTCCACAGGCTTCCGCCACATCTTTAAACGGAATCCGCGCATTCTGGGAAATAATTTCCAAAATTTTCCGGTCCAACTTGTCCATTTTGTCCATTTATCTTACGATGTCCAGTAATTCAACTTCGAAAATCAAAGTGGAAAAAGGAGAAATAGGTCCCTGATCCGAGGCTCCGTAAGCAAGATTTTGCGGAATGAAAAGCACCCATTTTGAGCCGACAGGCATAAGTTGCAATGCTTCCGTCCATCCTGAGATAACACCTGTTACAGGAAATTCGATCGGTTCGCCGCGGTCAACGGAACTGTCGAATACAGCGCCGTCGATCAAAGTTCCGTGATAATGAACTTTTACCGTATTGGCAACTGTAGGAATAGCGCCTGTGCCGGCGGTAATAATTTTGTATTGTAAACCGCTGGGCAATTCAACTACTCCTTCGTTCGATTTATTTTTTTCTAACCATTCTTCATTTTCTTTCTTTTTATCAGCATATTGTTTTTCTATGGCTGCCTGTCTAATGGATTCCATAGCAGTCATCTGATACATTTGGGCCTCCTCACGATTCATTAATGTTGTCGAATCGCTGACAACAGATCCCAAATAACCGGATAAGAAACTTTTACGACTCATGGTTTGAGTAGAATCGTTTCCGAACAACTGTCCATTAAAATAAGGTACGAATTGCGTTCCCATTTGATGTCCGACCATTTTGCCGACGGTAAAAGCGTTCTTTTTCTGATTTTTCGGATCAATCTTAAAGCCTTCTTTGAAACCTTTAACAAAATCCGATTTGTTTTTTTCGTCCAAATTTAATTGCATGAAAATTTGCTCTACCTGCGAAGCATACAACACGCCCATGGCATACGAAATCGAATCAATATCCGTCTTTAGATCGGCTTTAGGAACTTGGGCTGTGCACGAAAACAGAGCAGCGCCCATCAACAACAATAACAATGATACATTTACTAACTTTTTCATTTTTTTTAATTATTAATATAGTTTGAATATTTTTTTGAACTCGCAAAATTAATGCTTTTCCTGACACAAATCATCAAAAACCCGATTTTTTTTATGCTTTTAATATTAAAAATACATATTTTAACAATATTTCGCTGTTCTCTTTTGTATTTGGAATATCCTGTTATTATTTTTATATTGTTAAAAATACAGGAAGATAGTTATTATGTAAATATTTTTAATATATTTGTACCTTTATGAAATTTTTATTTTTATTTTATTCCTTATGAGAAAACTTCATTTACTAATTACATTGATTCTTTTGTCCCTTGCTTGGACAAATGTGGAGGCGCAGAATATCTACGCCTCGGGACTGAAAGTTACAGAGGTAACTTTAGACAAAAAGGCAACTTTTACCTACACGTTAAATGCTCCTGCTTCGGCAGTAACCATTATTGTAGGAAGCGACGAATATCCGGTGCCGGGAACATCCGGAACAGGAAATTTGGCAAAAGGCGCCCATTCGGTAGAGATAACACTGAATACGATGCCGCTGGAAGGGCAGTTATGGTCGATAAAGGCTGTAGGTACGACCACTTATTCCTCTTATACGAGTACGCAAGTCTCGGACGATGCCCTGCCGCAACTGCAATTTAATGGCGCCAGAGGTGGTGTTGCCATTGATAAAAACCCGAACAGCCCGTTTTTCGGACGTGTTTATGTTAGCGAATCGGTAGGCGGAAATGCCGGCAGCCGAACTACGACTTATGGTATTTTTATTCTCGATGCCGCCTTGACGGATGTTACCGGACAAGGAAATACCGGTTATTTGGGAGGGCGTTTCCCCATTGCATCAGCCCGATTTTCCCCTTATCGCCTGTCTGTAGCCCCAAACGGAGATGTATATATCGGAGATAGTATTGCTGCCCCTTGTATCATGAATCCGGCAAATCCAAGCGCTAATTTTACCGTTCTTTCTTCCGTAGCGGCAGGAGCGCTTCAATGTTACTTGATAGGTTCCGATTTATATGCTCTCAATATGCCTTCAGCAACTGCCAGTATTGTGCGCTACCCCAATGCTACCACTCCATCTTCGACTTTCTACCCCGGCGTAGGCTCTACTAACGGTCTCGCTGGTTTTTGTCCTGATGAAAGAGGAGGTTTTTGGATGGCAATATATCGGAGTTCCAGTACCAACGAATCTTCATCCAATCATGACATCCACCACATTTCATCAACCGGTGATAAGGATTTTAATTCTTATACCTACTTCAACGCAGGCAACCCACGGATGGGACCAACACGGAATGGAGCCATTGCTTACAGCCGGTACGGCGGAGACGGCAATTACCTTGTAACAGGTTCACAAGTAGGAAGTGGAAGTACAGGCGAACTGAGAATTTTTCGTCCTAATTGGAGCGGATCGAATGTTCCTACCCTTCCGGCAGGCGGTCCCGCATACGCAATTCCCTACCCTAACAATGATGCAAGCGGATTGGATATTGACGCTGCCGGCAATTTATATGTAGTGGGACCATCGCATAAACGTTTAAGAGTTTATCCCCTTCCAAAAGCGGTCAATGAGTTTACAACTCCCTGCCCTCCTTCTCAAGCGCTAACCGTTCCGTATGATCCCAATGCCCCTATGGCAGGCGACTATTATGTTCCAAATGATCCGGGCGACGGCAAAAAATGGTTTGCAACGTTAAAGGAGGCTTGCGATGCAATCAATGAAAAGGCTATCGGAGGCAATGTTACGCTTTTGGTAAACGGCAATATCACTTCATCCGATAATGTAGGATTAATCAATAATACCAATTTTTCCATTACAATTAAGGCGCACGGCGACTTAAAGCCTGAGATTACGTTTACGAAAGCAACCGCTAACGCGGAAATAAACGGAGCTTGGGTAATTGGATGCGGCTCAAGTTTAACCTATGTTGATGTTGCTCCCGCAAAGAATATCACTATCGACGGATTAACTCTCAAGTCAGCCGCCAATTCGGCAAATATCCCTGTTGTGATCATCGATGCTTGCGAGGATATTACCATTAAAAACAGCAAGATAGATCATCAAGTTGCTTCAGGAGCCAGCAGTCTCATTTTCTTGCGTCTCCCGACTTCGAGGTCGGAAGCAAATCTGCAAAAGATTATGCCGAAAAGAGTAACCATTGAAAACAATGAACTACTTGGAGGAGTTGCAGGCGGTAGCGGTGTAGATGCTATCCTTATGGCAGGAGATGCTGTAGTAACTGTTGCACAATCTGCTTTTGCTTCGGGAATTGTAATCAAAGACAATTATATCCAATGTAACCGGAGAGGCATTTACTTTGATTATGTCAACGACTTGGGAATTACCGGTAACGAATTTCATATTCTCAATCAAAGCGCCAACTACTTGTCTCACGCTATTGTGTATGGCGCCGACCATGGAGCAACCGTTACTATTACCGGCAACAAATTCGCTGAACTGAAGAGCGCCGCCACTAACAGCACGAGCGGCACACATACCGGTATGAGAGCTATTCTTGTTGGCGGAGCGGCTTTTAGCGGTTCCACCTGGTATATTGAAAACAATTACTTTACCGGCTTCGACAAAACATCAGCAACCGGTGTAGCTACGATGCAAGGGATATCCGTAGGCAATGTTAAGGCTTCTTATATACGACACAACACATTCTATCTGAATGCAGTGTCGAATGCGCCAACGTCTGCAAATCCTGCCGCCAACACCGATGTATCCTATTGCGCAGTCCGGTTTGCCGGAACAGCAGCAGGAATTAAAGAAGTTAAAAATAACCTGTTTGTCAGCGCTACCGACGATGTTCCGAATTTCTTTATTCAGGCAGACGCAGCGCAATATGCTTTATCTGCTGCCGATAACAATGTATTTTGTTTACCGGCATCTGCCGCAAAAGCTAAAATTGTTGCTTATGGCACAGTCCCCTCCGGTTTGCAAACGGCAGCAAGCGTGTCGTTTGTCAACGCAGCCGCAGGTAATCTGAATATAGGCAGCGCTTCGGAGAAAGACCCGAATCTGGGTGTGCCGCGTTTGGCTGAAGTTCCTGCGGATATGTACGGAACGCCGCGTTGGACAACCACCTACGCCGGCGCCCACGAAGCCACTCCATTTGGCAATCCCGTTACTATAAACGATAATGTTGCCGGTATGATTATCGCCAATCCGGGCGAAAATAGCGATACCGAGATACGTATCGGTTGGCATACCGCTACAACCGTAACAGGCAGTTTCGTCGAATACACGAAAAAATCGGATGCCGCTTGGGTAAATGCACAAAAAATGGTTGGCGATTATACGCTTTGTTCAACTTGGTACGGGGTTACCTCCCAAACCATCCGGGTAAATAAATGCGGAGCGGCTTTGAGCAATCTGGAACCGGATACGGAATATATGTACCGCATCGGCTCGGATGACGTGAGAAGCAACACAAGATACTTTAAGACAGCAGGTGCAAAAACATACAATTTCGCATGGATCAGTGATATTCATCATTGGCAGTCGTCGGTAAGCCGTCTGAACAATGCGATGGCAATGACAGAAAAATTAGTTTCTATTGCCGGCGGTCCGGATAAAGTGAATTTCGTTTTATCAACCGGCGATGAAATGAGTTACGGCGGAGTTTACAGCTCCTGGCAGGATCTATACTCTCGTGATCCCGTCAAGAATTATTTGTGGGTAACAATGGTTGGAAATCACGATTATGACGCATCGGACGTATCCTCATCGACATCAACGAGCGCCTATTTTAGGGACGTACACAACCTTCCGCCAAACGGTTATACCGGAGATACAGGCGTTTCTTACTGGTTTAAATACGGCGATGTTCTCTGGGTTGTTTTGAATTCTTTGAACCGGACTAATTCGGCGGTTTGGTTGGAAAATGTCATCAAAAGTAATCCGGCGCAATATGTTGTTGTCGCACAGCATTACGACTGGTTTAGCGGAATTACCGGAGCCGT
>Ga0123353_10016744_pt1 | contig 10732 bp, 4 predicted proteins | sample TergutLab28metaG_3_FD_92763 | JGI IMG/M metagenome (GOLD analysis project Ga0123353, IMG submission 92763) | Labiotermes labralis P3 segment gut microbial communities from Petit-Saut dam, French Guiana - Lab288 P3 | ecosystem: Host-associated > Arthropoda: Insects > Digestive system > Gut ... | reverse complement strand
GCTGGCTAAAAATAGCGACCCGCCAGCTGATAGACACGGTTCACACGAGGACGTGTACGGGAATTAAAAAACGAGCATAACTCCGTAACCCTCCAAAATCGTACACATGTTTATATGAACGTTTTTTTATCACAAAGACCTAGGAAATCACCTGCAGTTATGCCCTAAAGTCGTGAAACACCCTGTATAAGCCTCGCACTCAAGCATTTGTGGTATACATATGCGTGTAGAATCTTTGCAGTTGTACTCGACTGAAAACAATTCGAAATCCATTCACTGCTTGAAGTGTAGTAATTAATGAAATCGACAGTGTAATCCTTAGCCCGATGTGTTTATGTAATTGCACTGTGTGACGCCATAGTTTGACATCATATAGTTCCCGCAGACCATCTATGAACTCATTCGTACGGGATATAAGTGTCAGGTCACGTCCCAATTTCCCAGTAATGGTCGTGCCATGACTGAGATGGTTAGTCGCCAGCCCTGCACTGCGGAGGCCCTAGGTGAATATCACGTTGTTCTGTGTGGGATTTGTGGTGGACAGAGTCGCACTGGGACAAATATTTCTCCGAGTTCTCCGGTTTTCCTCTGACGGTGTTATTCCACCATTGTGCCACACACAGTAATTCATGTGTCGTCGATACTATAAGATGTTCGTAATGACAACAATACACACACAAATTCGCTGTTCGTGGAGGACATGTACAGAATCTTGGCCTTGGCCTTATAACGAATTAAAGATGAATCGAAGCCTGTAGCTAGTTGCCTGAAAAATATGTTGTCTTTATATTAAATGCAATCATGTCACTGTTCTAGTTACTACTTCAGACTATTCTTCGTTTCCTTCACGGTTTCCTGTGTTAATTTTCATCATTTTCTCGTGAGTAGAAACGCACGGCATTTCTATATGATCGATATATCAGTAATGAGATTCGATATTAATTCACGCCCTAAATGAGGGAAAGGTCTTTAACGACATTAACGAAGGATTAAATAGGTCATTGTTAATCCTTATATAATGACACATATTCAGATTTGCCGACTGATTTGTTAACTGTAATTTACAGCTACAATAAACTGTACACCAATATAAGGATAAATCAAGGCTAGGAATATAAAAGTGTAATCTAATTTAAATAAAGTTAATGGGTCCATGTAATGCCGGCATATTTATATTACCGGCCTGCGCGGGTGGGTGTAGCGGTAAGGCTTCAGATTTGCATGTGGGAAGTGCTCGGTTCCAACTACTGGCAGGACACCGACTGCTCTGACTGCTTTATTTGTGGCTTTCTTCAGTCCGTCTAGAAAACTCGTACGTGGAACTTCGATTAAACCATAGCTATCTCTTTCCCAAACTTTTCCAATTCACTGTTCCCCACTTGTCCTGCCGTTGACGCCGTACCGTCCGAGATACGGACAGCGTCGTAGAGGAAACTACAGGAAGCATCAACCTATATTTTTTTGCGCAACGATAAGAAGGCAGATGACTCTAAAGTCTTGTACAAAGCAACCGCTCCCTCCTCGTCCCGCACACGTTTCCAGATTAACCCTTTCAGAAGTCGTAAATTTGGCTTATTACGGCAGGTAGATTTTTCTGTCTTCCAAAAGGTTTAGACCGACTCTGGGGCCCAACCAGTCTCCTGTTTAGTGTTCACCAGAATTCTTTCCCAACCTTAAAGCGGCCGGGGCGTGAAGGTGACCTCTCACGTTTTAGTGCCAATGCTAAGAATTAGTGGAGCTGTACTCCGACTTCCCCTGTTTGGCTTCCTGGCGTGGACAGACGAAGTGTTACTCTTTTATATGTATGTACTATTTAATGACGCCTTCTCTCTCATGTTGGTGTTTGCGCACATACCTAAAGCAGAGGCCAAGCCTGGATAGACAGGCAGACGGAATTGCTGTGTAACGAGATAAGTAGTCGGAAACCTCCCAAGCACAGGTGTGTCCATTGCAGATCTATCCCCCTTTCTAAGACCTGTGACCGCGTGCTGCAATGACTCTGTCCAAAGCAAACGCCGTATAGTACAAAGATTCACGTCGTACGGTGTATAGGGCCGTGTCTATTGGTAAGTGGTTGTTGCCACCCCACCTATTTTACGCAGGAATTTGCCGTCTCCATATACTGGGTCTAAGAAGGTCGATAAGAGCGTTATAATGTATTTGGTGAAATTACGTGTAGTCCAGGGACAGGTTTCAGCAGGTGAAGCTGAGAGCTGCTTGCGTCTGCCATGCGGTGCGCAGGCCTGGCTCTATGTACAACAAACATAAATAAGTGACCTTAATTAATGTTGGTTGTGTCCATTGGAGGTTCTCTACCAGCTAGTTACTAGTGCAGAACGTCAACGCGAAAGCCGTGCAGTAATTCTGGGGTGTAGTGGCCACCTAAAGTTATGCATATTAAGTTAAGCATTGGACGCGTTAAGTCTCATACAGTGTCAACGTTGGCTGTGCTTCAGAGAATGGAGGCTTAATGGACATTGTTATCATAAATGGGATATACACAAGCAAGGAAGACACCTGAGTGTGTGAACGTGATGTAGGCTATCACGACAAGATTATGCAGTAATTAGGTCTTTGGCGAACAGGGTGAGATGTTCGGTGTGTGCGGCAGAGATGGGAAACATGTTACAACCATACAAAGTTGTTTCTGGAAAGATGAAACGACGAGGCCACCTGGAAGATCTAATGTATAGTTGGAGGATACTATTAAAATGGATTTTAAGTAAGTGGGTTAGGGGTTGTGGATTACGTTATAACCTATCTCAGGATAGCTTGGAGAGCCCCTGTGAGAACGATAACAAATCACAGGTTTTCTTAGGAATCACTGTGCATCATGCCAGCTACTTAATTGCATTTCTCCCTCCGTCATCGCCTCCTTACCTTTCTGAACATACAGAGATCACCGTGCAGGCTGCGCGTAGTGTGCTTTGAACATTCGGAAACACTGTTTTTTTTTAATTTCATATTAATATTTTGGCGATAACGGGTGAAGCGCAACCTCTAGCGACTTGCAGTCTAATGTGCACGTAGATCATCAACACGCCCACAAATATTGTGAAGTATTATTTGTAAGAAAACAGTTACAAACATGGCGACGATGCGTACCTTTGGGTTTGTGAGCAGACGCTTTATGGACTACAGGTGTAGAACCTGCTGGAGAAGTGAATTGTTTTCAAAATACTGGTACGTGATGACGACAGGAACTTTGGAATATATTAGTTCGGCCCTTTGAAATAATCCGTTTGTTCCAAGTTGAGAGGAATTCGCTTTTTGAAACTCAATTTTGCCTGGTCTGGCAGCAAATCATATCGTTAATTTCAACTGCCGGTCAATTGAAATTCATTGCAGGATGTCAGTTCCGGCATTCGAACCTGGATATGACCTGCTAAAGCCCTAACGAGATGCATTGTTGCTTGCATACTCGCCAGTCACCCAAATTTAATTCGCATAATCTTCACTGCTTGTATGCTGATGTGTGTAATATTAATGTGGATTTAATGACACATTTGTTAATTTGCGTGACCGTGATGGCCGAATCTGTGCGCGCGCGATTGTGCTGTCATGTGGGGTGCAACTGTAAAACGTTTAGCACCATATGGCAGGAATATGCTATATTACTGACTGTAAATGTCAATTCAGAAGTTGCCTTTGGGCAGTAAATCATGGTCAGTAGTTTGTATTAATTATCGTTGCATTTAACATATTCACATCGCCAGGTCCGTTGGCTGTAAATATCCTTTTATTGATATGATTTTACTTTTATCTTACTAATCAATCTGATGTTCGTAGTAGGCTATGATTATTGTAGTCCTGTTTCTAAAATGCGTTTCATTTAGCATTGGTATATTACCAATTCACAAAGGGAATGCACACATGGAATAAAATTGGGCTTATCTTCCCGTAAATGGACATATCCCTCTAACATAAATGGTTGGCTGGCTGAATGTAGTTGGGCAGGCCATTCTGGATGATCAGTGACCAGATATTCTGCTTTGATCACAATCACATTTAACGTATTATTTCATCACAAGTAACGGGTTATCATCAGTCAGTCAATCGTATTAATACCAAAATTATATTACAAATGTGCTCCATTGCGTTCTGATAAACGGTTCTGTCACTTAACTCATGCGAATCTAATCTACCTGGAAGACCCCTGATAGTAAACCCTTTAGATTCGAGCTATTACTATGGATGAGAAAAAGTGAAGAGTGAAGTTGATGAGGAAGAACAGCTAGCCGAATCTCGATGATGTTTTCACGCACCCCGTCCCCCGTCTGTCTTTCCTTGTCACTGTTTTTTTGCTGCACTCCTCTTATCTAGTAGACTGATTGAGAACTGCGCTTTTCCGGGTTATTATGCAGCGAGTAGTGGTAATTTCTTACCGAAGTTTCCGGACAACCCTTCAGTCCCATCCCGAGGGTTCTTGGATTGTTTAACCCTGAGGATGGAGCCGATAGGTTGTTCCGAAATATCGCTAAGAAATTACCACTACTCGCTGCGTAATGAAACAGAAGAGCGCAGTTCTTAACTGCTTCGCGGTGGAAGCCTTAAATCACGCATATTAGACAGAATGGCTGTGGCCGAAGAGTAATTGAAAATCAGTTTCAGAAGTTTAAAATTAGGTTAAATTTTTTGTTGCAGGAATATGCGAGCTAAGCGTGTTAAATACAGGGCTGAGTTGATTGTGTGAGATACGATTATGAAATCGTCTATGTCTGCTGCGTCGGTTTTACTCTTCTGTTTGTAATCATAATCTGTAAAATTAGTAGATTTGTCCAGTCAGCTAGAAATAGTAACTTCATGCCTTATCGCTTTGTATGGAAAAATATTTTCACTCTATATGACCCAGTTAGTTAATGCTCCTAGTGTCATGCATTAGCTTTGTACCGAGATGGACGTCGAGTGTGACTAAAGTAGGCCCTAATTAATGCCAGATTTTTGTGAACTGTCACATGAAATTCTTGGCCGTGTTGAATGTATCTCAGCCATATTCATACCTTTCGCCTTCTCTTGTCTTCCTAGCCGATGATGGGTTCAGTTATTCGCCTATGTCATGAACGTTTTGTAAGACAGTTGTCTTTGAAGTCTACTGTCCTGTGGGGCTGTTTAGTACATGAACGACAAAGATTGTTTCAGAATATAAACTGCGGATGTTTTGACATAACTTGGGGGAGATGCACGGTATCGTTTTCGGTTGAAGTTGCTGTTTACATCCTAGTCATAGTGGAGGAATATCGTCCATCTGGGAGGCTGCAGTGCTGCGTCTCTACTTCATCTCTGCCTTGTGTAATCTCACTGGTACTGTAAAGTAAACATGACCTTCCGATGTGTCTGCGCTTTAAAGGCACCACATTCGTTACTCAGATGGTGACTTGTGCAAAATGTATGACTCGCTTACATAAACGTGTTTCGGTGAAGGTCTTTGATAGTGGTTGGTACTGTAATGAACGTCGTCCATCATCTGACATAATTTGATGTAAGTTTATGCTCTACTCGACGAGTAAGAAGTTGAATATATTCATCTGCAGGTGGTTAGTTGTCATCTGAGTGCTCCATGGACCCTAGACATGCTTTAGAATCTGACTGTTTTTTGCTTGGTGAAATTCCTCGCCTGTTATGTACCCAGAAGTTTATCGCCACTCGAATCCAGTCTGCATTTCATTTAGTGTAAACCCGTTTTAATAGTATGATCTGTACCAAGATTTCCTGCTTCTCTTTTCCCTTCTAGTCTTCTGACTGGAAATTCGTACGCGTTTCGCGTCCTTTCGTGCTACATTTATCGCCCCTCCATCCTACTTCACTCCATTGCCGTGACAAATTTCAATGAGTACAAATTATGGAGCTCCTTGGTGTAAAGGTAAAGTGGCTGTTGTGTTTAATTAAGCACCATTCCGTAAAGTCGTAAGGGAAGTGGAGGCACAAGTGCGTATTCTTTAGTTCGGTACCAGGTATTTGTTGCTGCTTACTTTCACACTGAGGCCAATTTATTTCCCGGGGAAGTACTTCCCTTCACCATATTCTTTCCGGCTTGTCATGTTGTTATCATGCGGTCGTCTTCAGCCTTTTTTGACGTTACTGCAGCGTTCCTGTAATTCTGTCGTTGATAGCTGTGTACATTTAGCCGAGAACCGGCAGTCGAATTTATTACACGTCCTTTCCGATACACAATTACTAAATTTGTTTCTAAGCATCCGACGTTGTGTCCGCACGTTTATAAGGTCTTCTTTCACAGCTTGGCATATTTCTGGCCTGTGGTCAGGTTACGTAGGGGCGCCACCCATTCGTCACCATCTCGACACATTTGAGGGTCTCACAGCGGAGACAATGACCATTACTATCTTCTGGGTTGTGACGTCGTGTAGTCTGGTAGAATTGTGCCCGCGTTTTATGGAAAGCCGCTGCCTCCACTTGTGTAGCCCTCTGTAGTCTGTCAGAGTTTCGCCGAGGTTTCAGGGGAAGCTGTTTCCTCCATACTAACCTGACGTTGGAGACATCATATTCTGTGGAGCTTTGACACTCTTGTGACTGGCCACATGGCGTCATATGCAAGAATAAAGTAAACTTCACATTGTTCCCTGACTCACAAAAAGGGCATATAAATGAGCTCATTTGTGTACTTGTTCTATAAGAGGTTGGTATGGTGGAGTAAAATTAAAGTCCATTCGTTTCCAGCAAAACTCAACGCTTGCTTCGAAACCTCTTATAGTAGTGTACCTGTCCTCCTTCTCTTTCACTCTTTTCCATCTGTAACCTTCGTGTGCCTCCTGGACGGATTAAAATTATGTTGTACCTTGTGTCAGTGGGTGTATGCGATGCTGAAGTGTTTGCTCATATTTACTTTTGATCATAGTAGGAACAGGCGAATAGAGACATGAAAGAGCACAGTATTTACTGTATGCTTTACACATTCAAAATCTCACAATTTTTCCACAGAATATATATACACACACAGTGTGGATATGCACACTACATTAGGCTCCGTTGCCATGCAGGTAATAATATAATATCAATGTGTAGTTCGTTTAAGCAGGGCAGTATTTTTTTTTTATCGGAATGGTTGTCGGTTTGTCGTTCGTTTCCGTGGAAACTAAATCTTGGTATACCACTGCAAGATGGCAGCATTAAATGATACTTAGTAATATAATGTCCACATATGTCGGACGGAAATTACTCCATTGTCACGTAGTGAGGTATATTATTCAGTGAAGTTGACAGTACGTTGTTTGAAGGGGCAGTGTTAAGTGTTACGCAGATAAACAGTTTGCGGTACTCGTTTTTAAAATACGTGGATATTTTCTGTATTGGTTCGTAACCGGAATATTAGCTTATTGTGAATGCAGTAACTAGAATGTTACTTCTAAGTCGTTTTGAAAGTGTTATATGGTTATGTTCGTGACCGATATCGTGGACTTTGTTTGTTGTCTCAGGATAATAAGTTCAAAACGTTTCGGCGTTGGAATTTGGCTCCGTTTTCTTAGGAGAAATTGGTCATTTGTAAAGTGTCATTTGAGGAGAATAAGTTTGGTCAATCAGACGTGAGTTTTAATTGAACAGTAGTGGGCTATTGTGAACGGTCAGTAAGTACTTTATGTTATATAAACGGTTAATTAGTTAAAAGAAATTGTACTGAAATTATGTTTCCTTACAAGTGAATGGCCATTTGTTTTTTTACGGTGTAAATATTGCCATTAGACATCGTTGCAATGGACCGTGTGCATTGATTTCTAATATCCGTGTGTAGTGCTGTGTGATTGGTAGTGTAACCGTTCGATGTCAATACCAGGCCGGCGTTTCGTTGTCAAGTCTTGTTTCTGTAAGTGTTATTAGATTCATTACGTGATTAGCCACGGGTGTAGAACTGCCCTGCCTGTCACCCTAGAGTCGCATGCGTTGCTGAAAGTGCAGTGCCACGAATGGGTAGGGGTGTCGATATGGAATCACTTATCGATATCGGCGACGTTTATATTAGTATCGGAGATTGTATTGTAGGTTCGGAGCTTTCTAAATTCCCATGTTGGTAATTGAAAGGTCTACTGTACGTTGCCTTATTTCGTAATTGAAATTGTCATTCTTATTTATTTAAATTATAGCTCAAGATTACAGTTTAATTTAAACACTTTGAGTTCCTCAAGTAATGGAGATGATCCTCGCTTTACTTGCATTGGACACGTGTGATAGTCTTTCATTTATGTATGTTTTCTTAAGAACCAAATGAATTAATAAGGTAAATCAGTCCTATTACAGGCCCGAGGTGCCCAGAGGGTTCCAGGGAGTTAAGCTTCCCAGATTACGTGACAATGGCCCAGATTGGTGGTGAGGTCAGCCATACGCACCGGCCGCTTTTACCATCAGGAAATACTCCTGGTAATCATTTCTGTTAGAGAGACTGAGTCGACCCCAGGGCCATGGTGCGACTGGAAGGATAATGTGAGTGAAAAATTCCAGTGACACCTTCTGGAATCGAAGCAGCGACCTTCCGATTTGTAGCACCGCACCTTAACTACTGTGCTACCGCGGTCCTCAAACCAAATGAATTATACATCCAAATTGCGTTATTTCCAATATTTTCAGCTAAATAAAAGCAGTTGTATTCTGCCAGTTGATTATGCGATATGTCTGGACTCTTTATCCATACTGAGATTAGTACAGAGCTTTGGTATCATTTCCTGTCGATTTATAGATATCAGATATCGCTATATAAGGTTGCATTGGTCTGGAAATTAATTACAGTATATCATATTTCTTATAGGGACTGGTGTATTTCATAATGCAACACCGACTGGCTCGCTATTCGAGGAGACTGTAAGTCAGCTAAAAAGTATTTAATCGGAAAAATTTCATTTTATTTCAGAAGAAAAGTATGAAATTTGGCTTACATAGTTGTTCTGGAACGAAGTGATGTAGCCTGTATGTACTTCTTTGTCGTCATGGTGACACGTGCGCTTAAAACATACAAGTTACTGACAGGCCATCATGAACCATAAATCTCTTATCTTCCCTCCTGTCATCTTCTTTTCTGTTTTGTTCTATTCTCTCCTCTTGTTATGTCCTCGCTTTTTCTCCTCTCTCTTTTTCTCATCTCTGCTGCAGGTTTAAGGGGTGTCAATGACATAAGGAGAATAGTGCTGTTGCCTATTTAAAATTGTGTGTTCTTGTATCGCTGCCTGTGCTTTTCAGCCCCTAGACGAATACGTCTTAAGTTTATGTTCATGTTAAAATCTGCTTCTCCAGGTTTAATTCAACGTCGGCCCATTAACCGCCCACCCATCGCACCGTGTGTCAGAAAGCATGTACGGCTACACACCGTGAACGTATTATGTATACCCACTTGAAGTGACGTGCAAATTAAGCTAAATATTACTGCATTGTGTTTTTGTTTAATAATGTCGCGTATCATTTTAAATAATTCTTTCAAATGGAGCTTTAGTCGGGCTACCGGCACGCACGTGTACCGATTATTAAGTAACTTCTTGGCACGGAGCCGATTTCAGGAAACTTGCAGTTTGTTGGCTAGTTAAGGATTTTTCCGCATTTTGTCGAAACCGAAGATACATTACCATATTGTCCAAAGGAGGCCGTCACCAGTCTCTGTTCTGCAGAAGGTGATCCATTTTACACACTCCCATCCTATTTGTGTAGCGTCCATGTTGTTATTATCGTCCCATATATGCCTAGTTCTTTCAAGCGGTCTCCTTCCATCAGGGTTTTCCTTCAAATCCTATATACATTTTTCCTCCTTCCATGCATGCTACATTCAAAGCTTTTGTCATAGTAAACGACTAATATGTTCAGTTAAATTGGAAACTTTTAATTTCTTCGTATGTGCTTATTCGTGAATGAAAATATTTGCTGCTTGTAGTACATTACTATGCTGAAGATTTAAGTACCAGCGAAGGCGATCGTACTGTCATATAAAGCGTTTTTGCAAGTTTTGTTAGGAAGTTCAGGAGAAAATGTGACCCATAAACTTGAAAGTAGTACAGTTGGAAAAGAGATGTTTCTGTTACGCAGTAGCAAAGAGAGAATTGTTGAAGTTTAAAGTGATCCTAAAGCCCAGACAAGACTGAATTATAACTTCGCGATAAGATGAAAATTTCCTCCATCAGGAAGTAGAGGGGTAGAGAAGCGTGGAATAAAATCGAAATTCGTACCTTCGGGACTATCGCCAGCCACTTCCATTCTGAAATATTCACTGCGTTCAACGTCGATCCTTTCTTTTCTTTATTCTCCTGCTTCAGCTGCTGTAAGATTTATTTTGGGAGTCGCAGCGGTCATCAATCGTTAAACTTACAAAGAGATCCTCCACCGTACTTCCTCCTCATTTTTTATTTACCCACCAATATGGCTGACATTCCAGGAGGCGAATGTAATAAGCGATACATGCCGCTAACGTCTGCGCTGGAACATCGTTAAAAATCTAGTCTTACAGTCTTCTCTAGAAGAACTCATTCAAACAACAAAACATCTGAATAGGCCGTTATTCGAACTGGGTACCGCGCGAATCATGTTTATAGCTTTGCAGTTGATATATTCCTGGGTATAGAGAGTGAGAGTAATTGTTTTTACATTGGCAGTAATGGGTGCATTTAAACCACTTCAGTTGGGCTGCTAGCATGATAGGTTAGCGTTATTTCTTGTTCGAGATGTGAGGTGAACATGCCATTAAGGCACAGAGGGTGTCACCTCCACCGGAATGAATCTCGACGCTAGGTGGTGGTGGTGGTGGTGG
>Ga0123353_10016743_pt1 | contig 10733 bp, 8 predicted proteins | sample TergutLab28metaG_3_FD_92763 | JGI IMG/M metagenome (GOLD analysis project Ga0123353, IMG submission 92763) | Labiotermes labralis P3 segment gut microbial communities from Petit-Saut dam, French Guiana - Lab288 P3 | ecosystem: Host-associated > Arthropoda: Insects > Digestive system > Gut ... | reverse complement strand
TAAGTTGCCGTAAAACGTCTGCCGGATAAGTGTTCATGCAATACTTCGTTAGAGAAGGCGGTAAAAAAAGTCATCTGCGTATAACTGAAAAATGAAAGCCGAGAGCGTAATGAAATGTAGCGACCGGATTATTTATGTGCCATCGCATCAGTCAAACGATTGAGGGCTTCGACCAATTCGATGGGAAACATAACAACGGTGTTCGACTGTCCGGCACCGAGACCATCTATGGTTTGCAAAGTTCGCAGTTTCATTGCGCCAGAAGTTGTTGCCATGATTTCCGCCGCTGCCGCAAGGTTCGATGCCGCAATTTTGTCCCCTTCCGACTTTGTGATGTTTGCCCGCTTTTCCCGTTCGGCAGCCGCTTGACGCGACATGATTCGTTTCAGGTCTTCCGGCATTTCAATATCTTGCAATCGAATCGAATCAAGGTGCAACCCCCACGATTTGATTCGTTCTTCGACGGTCTCCGCGACACGTTTTTGAATTTGTTCCCGCTCCGAAAGTAGTTCGTCAAGCGTCATCGCGCCAACGACATCCCTGAGCGTTGCTTGAGCATACTGTGCAACGGCAAACCGATAATTCTGTACGGAAAGCACTGCTTTTTCCGCTTCGGTTACCATGACATACAACACACCATCTACCGATGCCGGTACGTTATCTTTTGTTATCACTTGTTGCGACGGAATGTTGAGCGTCAATAACCGCGTATCGACGAATTGGATGCTGTCGATAAACGGCACGACGTACACGATTCCCGGTCCACGAACACCTCGGAATTTACCGAGCCGCAACAAAATACCGCGTTCCCACTGGGCAGCAATGCGAACGCCGGAGACAAACAGCCACCAAAGGGCTGCTCCGACGATAAACACAACAATCGCCTTGCCGATTTGCGCAATAATTTCATTTGGGATTCTATTCGGATCAAACCGATTCCAATCGACCATCGTTGTAATCAAAACGATTACCAAAAGAATCAGACCGCCTCCGTTGAGCATTGCCCGGACTGGTGTTCCCAGTGACGAATGGTGCAATGATTGCGCTGCGGGTTCAGATTGCGTTTTGGATGCTGTAGTCATGGTTGAATTTATTGGTTAGAGGGTATTTTCATCTTTATTTGCATTGTACATCACTTCGTTTTATTATACAAGCAAGCGCGGTCGCTCGGGAAACCTGCAAGTTTTTTGGTGAACAAAGCGGTTTCGTTTTTTGCTCTGGACAAGATTTACAAGATTTTCAGGATATTTGGGAATAGAAAACAAGGTAAAAATAAAAATCCTTAAATTCATGTAAATCCCGTCAATTCTGTTGTTTCGATTTCAGCAGTGCGTCTAATTCTTTGACAATGTCGGGATGCTCCGCCGCTAGGTTTTTTTGCTCCGCAATATCTTCGTCAAGTTTATAAAGTTGCGGCACATTCAGATTGCCGGTTTCGACCGGCTTTTCGCCGCCCATTTTCGGCATCTTGATTTCGGCAGGTCCGTTGTTCGGAGGAATGTATTTCCACCCTTTAGAAATGATAGTAAGACCGCTTGCCTGTTCGATGTTGTAATCGCGGTCCCGCTGCGATTCCCCCAACAGAACCGGCAAGGCATTGATGCTGTCCGGTGCTGCGCCTTCAGGAATATCCGTTTGAACTAACGCCGCAAATGAAGCAAGCAAATCAATCTGCGAAAACAAAGCGTTAGATACCGCCGGTTTAATCCGGCTATTCCAATGAACGATGAACGGCACCCGCGTTCCTGCTTCAAACTTGCTGTATTTTGAACCGCGATATGGTCCCGCCGGTTTGTGATTGCCGATGTTTTCCATCGAACCGTCAAGATAGCCGTCATCAACTATGGGACCGTTATCGCTGCTGAAAATGATGAGCGTGTTGTCGAAGATTTTCAATTCCTTGAGCAGAGCGGTGATTTGCCCTACGCAGTCATCGAGTTGCAGAATAACATCGCCTCTTGCGCCGTGACCGCTTTTGCCGGCAAACTTCGGATGCGGAACCCGCGGAACGTGAATGTCGTGAGTCGCATAATACAAAAAGAACGGTTTGCTTTGATTATCTTTGATAAAGTCCAACGCATTATTGGTAATAACTTCTGCGATTGTTTCGTCATTCCACCGGGCGGACTTACCGCCGCTCATGAAACCGATGCGTCCGATGCCGTTGATTATTGTGTTGTTATGTCCGTGCGTTAGTCCCATTTTGAGAAGGTCGGGACGTTCTGTTGCGGTCGGTTCATTTCCGATTTTATTTTGATAGTCAACGCTAATCGGGTCGTTTGGGTCAAGGTTGGCAACTCTGCTGTTCTCAACGAAGACGCAGGGAACACGGTCAACGGTTGCGGGTATTATGAAGTGTTCGTCGAAGCCGATTTCTTTCGGAGACGGGGTTATGATACCGTTCCAATCGGGTCCCTCATTTCCGCCGAGACCGAGATGCCATTTGCCGACGGCTTTTGTTCTGTATCCTGCTTTTTGAAAGAGCGAGGCGAGTGTGAAACGACCGGGCGCAATGATTGCGCTTGCATTACCGGGCAGGACACCGGTACCTTTTTTCCGCCAGGGATATTCGCCGGTCATCAGGGCGTATCTTGACGGTGTGCAGGTTGCCGAAGTGCAGTGGGCGTTGGTAAAACGGAGACCGCCTTCGGCGAGTTTGTCGATGTTCGGAGTTGGAATCTCCGATTTGTCGACATTGCATGAAACATCGCCGAAGCCGACATCGTCGGTATAAATCAGAATCACATTCGGCTTGGTTTCGCTTGCCGAAATCAACGGCACTGTGAGTAATAAAACAAAAACGGTGATAAAAATTCGGAAAAACATGTTTTACATCTCCTCTACCTCAGCCGATACTTCCTGCGCAGAACCCATTCGCAAGTCAGCAATACTACGAAAATCAGCCAGAAATAAAACGGCGGTGCAAGCGGTACCTGCACGACAACCTGCCGCTTCATTACCTCGCGGTTCAACTGGTCAATTATAAAATCGGCAGTCGTTATGTGAGCATAACGTCCGCCGGAAACGTCCGCTATCTTCGTCATTAAGTCCTCGTTCAAATCAAGCCGGTCAAATTCCATATTGGGACGACCAACATCGATAATAATCTTTTCCGGCGCGTCAAGCGAAAGTGCGTCAACCTTCGCCGAAACCTTGATTTCATGCTGTCCAATCGCACTCGGTTCATAATTTCCGATGTATCTTCCCGGTGTTCCCGCAACGGGTTCCAACTTAATCTTGTCTTCGTCTCCGTCCGGTCGAATCGCAATACCCTGAACCGCTGCCTTTTCCGTTCCTTCGCCTTCAGCGTTCTTCACCGTTGCCGTAACCATTATCGTCTCTTGCGGTTCAAAATACGCCTTGTTCACCGCCGCAGAAACACCGGCTTCCTTAAGAACAGCACCTTCCCGACTGGCAAGGAAACGAATAAACTGCCCCCAAAACTGCATAAACGGGGAGTCCTGATTCAACGCCTTCGCAACCTGCTGCCAACGCCGCGTAGTATCACCGGTGAACACAGCCGCCTTGCCTTCACCGACCGGTCTGTACGCCAAGACCGGCATCTCAATATCACCGCCGCCTGCTGACGGTACCATTACATTAGGACAAGTTGCAAGAACGGTTGCCCCAGCCGCCGGTGCTAATACCCTTGTGCAGCCCGCCAGCGGCATGAGACCTTCCTTCTTTGCATTGCCCAAAGTTGAAGGAAAGAAATCGCCGATGTTCGCAAATATCGAACTCCGAACACCATCCGGTGTCAACTTCGGCATAAACTGTTCCGAAAATTGTCCCGCTTCAGGTATATCCGGCGGGTTTCCAAGCATAACAGGCAGAATTTTTCCTATCGGCGTGTTGGCATAAGCACCGGGAGCAAGCGAATTATAACCACCGAGCATTGCCAAGCCCGCACCCGCATTGACGCGCTTGACTATCATTTCTTGAATTTCCGGCTTGAAAAACGAACTGTGAATATCGCCGATGAGAAACACATCGAAAGAGTCAATCGTCTCCTGGTCGCTCGGCAATCCTTTTAACTGCAAGTCCTCGATGTTAGTCCGTCTCTCGAACATATTGGAACGGTTCCTCACCATTGCACAGAATTCCAAATCGGGGTCTTTCGATAAAAACCGTTCCGTTATTGCGCCGTATTCTGCCCGCTGGGTGCCTTCGATGTAAAACACCCTGATACCGGGTTCAACTACCATAGCCGCCGTTTGCCGCTCATTGTTTTCCTTGATTGCTTCGTCTCCAAGCGGTTCAACACGGACAATGTAAAGCGTTCTTCCGACTTTTTCCGGTTTGAATTCAAACATGACATCCTGCGCACCGTCAAGAGCATCCAGCAGTAGATTCTGTTCGCCGATTTTCCGGCGTGCATCCGCCGACGCAGTCGGCGGCTCTCGTTCTCGTTCTTGTTTTCGCTGCGGTTCGGTTGCCATCGAGGTATCTTCTTCGAGTATCACTTTTACCGTTCTTCCTTCGAGACCGACAGCGTCAATACCGGCGGTTATCCGCGTTCTGTTTTTCAAAGTGATGCGTTCCGGTATTCTAATGTCGGATACTTGAACGTCCCGGAAAGACGAATTGCTTTTCAATCCGGTTCCGACACCGATTGCGTAAATCGGCACACCGGCAACCTTTGCGTCTTCTTCCGGTTTGCGGACAGTGTTATGCTGTCCGTCCGAAAATAAGAACACCGCTTCGATTTCCTTCGTCGGTACTTTTTTCTTACCGTCCATCACTGCCGGAATGGCGGTAATAGCGGAAGAAAGCGAGGTTGAAGTTCCATTGGCATTCAAACCGGCAACGAGTGCAACGTCTTGCAGATTGACGGCTTTGTCGGAGAAATCAATTAAATGCAGCAGAAAATCCTTTTTAAGTTTTTCCGACCAATTCGTAATTTTTTCTTTCACTTGATTGAGCCGGATTTCCATTCTGGCTGGGGTTTGCTCTTCTCCATCGCTGGTTGGAACATTTGCAGGACCGGCACTATCGGAGATACCCATTGAGGACGAAGTATCGACTGCAAAGACGATGGACTTTTTCTGCGTTTGTTCGTGGGTATATTGCAGCATTGGACGAAACAGGAGCATTATCACAACTGCTATCGCCAGCAAGCGGAGGAACAGAATTGTGATGAACCGTTTGCGGGTAAGCGAAGTAAATGTCCGCCAATAAAAGAGCGATGTTATTGCCCAACCGAGGAATACTGTCAGAGTAAGATGGGTTAAAGTGTACCCTTGCGCTAAAACGAGTTCTGTCACGCTGGATAATTATAAAATGCTGATACTGATAAAGTAATATAACGAGACAGCATTTTATATTAAAAAATTGAATAAATCAACAGGCGGTTTCAATTTTCAATTATACAAAATCAAATCGTATCCGTAAAATTTCGTTCCGTTCTGACAAACATGAACAATCCCAAGAACAAAACGAGAACGTTGAATACGATTCCAACACAAAGCGGAAGCAGCGAAACACCGCCGGTGCCGAAACACATCAAACGAAAGGTTTCCACCGCCGGTACAACCGGATTAAGCGAAAAAACAAACTGCCAGCGTTCCGGCACAGCAGAAAGCGGAAGCATCACCGCTGAAAGAAACATCCAAAGTTGAATAATAAACGGCAGCGTCAAAACCAAGTCGCGGTACTTTACTGTTAATGCCGCCGTCAAGATTCCGAAACCGAAACTTAACACAGCAGTATAAATCAACAGCAGCGGCAAAAGCAAAATCGTCGGCGAAGGACAAATCGTATAACCGCAAATCAAATATATGAGATACAGCAGCACGAAAACGGCAAACTGTAAAACAAACCGAACTATATTACTGCAAGTGCAGGCAATCGGCGGTATCAGCCGCGGAAAATATACTTTTTGAAAGACATGTTTATTCTCCAGAAATATATTTGATATATGTTGAAAATTCTGTGCGAAGAGATTCCACATTATCAAGCCGGAAAGGTAAAACAGCGGCGCAGGCAGTTGGTCAGTCGAAAGTTTCGCAATAAATGAAAAGACGAATACGAAAACCGCCGTCATCATTAACGGCTGCGCCACCCACCAGACCGGTCCGAGAATCGTCTGTTTATAATGAACGACAAAATCCCGATATACGAATTGCGCAAGCAGATAGCGATGCCGCCGAAGTTCGGCAATATCAATGAAATAAAGCGAACTGCCGGAATCAATAACGGTGATAATATCCTTCGTTTTCACGGTTATTTTGTTTTCACAGTTATTTTCCGTCGCGGAGACGCAAGCCGAGATAATTGTCGAGTTTTTCGATGGCGAGGATTTTTTCAACTGTTTTTTCCAAAGGATATGCAACTCTTCGGTAGGAAATCGTTCTGTCTTCAATCACGACATAACACGCCTTGTTGTCTCCGTCCCGCGGCTGCCCGACAGAACCGACATTAACCATTATCTTGGAATTTCCGAGTGTGTACCTGCCGTTTGTCAAGTTGTCCGGTCTGTAAAACTCGCGGTCTTCTGTAAAGATTCCCGGAACATGGGTATGTCCCTGAAAACAACACAGAGGAATCAATGCGAAGAGGCGTTCCATCTTCCTATCATTGTAAATATCGTCTTGAAAAACGTATTCATTAAGCGGATTGCGGGGCGAACCGTGAACGAAAAGAAAATCGTCGTCACGAAACATTCTCGGCAGTTCGTTCAGAAAATCCCAACGTTCATTGGCGTTTGCCAAGCGGGGGTTTTCCAGTTGGGCACGTGTCCAAAAAATTGCCTGCTCTGCGCTGGTATTGAATCCTTCCGGGTCAAACAGGGATGCCTGGTCGTGATTACCGAGAAGACAAACTCCGTTTAATTTTCTCATGATGTCGATACATTCTACCGGATTGGGACCGTAGCCGACGAGGTCGCCCAAACAAAATATCTCCGTAATGCCTTGGGACTCAATGTCCTTAAGGACGGCTTCAAACGCTTCTAAATTGCTGTGGATATCACTAATTACTGCACGTTTCACGAACATACCCGAAATTCAAAAGATGTGGTGTTAAAAACGGGAAAACAATTTCATATCTTATACAGTGTAATCACATTATCGGTTATTGCAAGGTAATAAGTAAAAATTTATCGAAAATTTTTTACAAAACAACAGGGGGAATTACGGAAGTTTAGCGTCCGCAAAGCCATTATACCTGTTTTTTTCGGAAAAGAACACTAAAATTAAATAAATTCGGTTCATTTTAATTTTCCCTTTTCCCTCTAATACTCAAGGTAATTTATGAAACGCTTATTGCTTCCGCTTCTGTTTTTGATTCTCTTTTCGGCGCAGAAATTTGTTCCTGCGCAGGATACCGCCGATTCGCTGTTGCCGCCCGTCGTTCTGAAACCCATTCCCGAAGAATGGGGTGATGACAAACGCCTTTGGCAGGGCATTCCCAGTATGACACTTGCCCCCAACGGTCGGCTCTGGGCTTGCTGGTACACCGGCGGAACTACCGAAGGCAACGAAAATTACGTACTTCTCGTTTCAAGCAATGACAAAGGAAAGACCTGGACGAAACCGTTGCTCGCCATCGATGTACCGGGACCGGTTCGGTGCTACGACCCGTCAATGTGGACAGACCCCGATGGAAATGTCTATCTCTTTTGGGCGCAGAGCAATACCTTCTGGGACGGACGCTCCGGCACGTGGTATATCAAAACCTCAAACGGAAATGATGAAAACCCGCAATGGTCAGAACCGAAGCGTGCCTGCGACGGTATCATGATGTGCAAACCGATTGTTGATTCTAAGGGACGCTACATTCTTCCCGCCTCCGTTTGGAATATCCTGCCTGACCATCCCGACAGAACTTTGCAGCCCGGTGCGCACTTCGTAGTTTCCGAAGACAAAGGAAAAACGTGGAAATCAATCGGACTTTCGACTGTTCCGCGGGAATACGCCCTCTTTGACGAACATAACATCATTGAAAAGAAAGACGGTTCGTTTTGGCTTTTACAGCGGACGAAAAATGGAATGTCCGATTCCGTTTCAACGGACGGCGGCAAAACATGGTCGGAAGCGAAGCCCGCTTATCCGCATACTTCATCCAGATTTTTTGTGCGGCGATTGAAGTCCGGCAATCTGATTTTCGTCAAACACGGTGCTATGGACGAAAAGACGCCGAAGCGAAGTCATTTACAGGCATACATTTCGGACGACGACGGAAAAACATGGAAGGGCGGTTTAATGCTCGACGAACGCACCGGTGTTTCTTATCCTGACGGAGACCAAACGCCGGACGGCATAATTTATATTATCTATGATTACAACAGGTACAGCGACAAAGAAATTCTGCTTGCAAGAATTACGGAAGAAGATGTTCTTGCCGGTAAGATAGTATCAAAAGATGCGGCATTGCAGTTATTGGTCAATAAATCCACGGCAATTACTCCGCCGCGGAATCCGCTGATATTTACGCCGAATCAGAATCAAGACGGCAAACCGTTGTTGAAGGGCGGCACTCCGGCATTTGATTTGCAAAACGCAGAAGTCGACACGTTCAAGAAAGGTGTCAAACTGTTCGGTGACCGGGATAATTACCTGTTGAAGGACTATCTTCCCGCGCTGGACGGTAAGAAGTTCATCCGCAGCAAGAGCATCCGCAACACCGACACAGTTACGTGTAAAACGCCCGGTGTCGTCTATGTCTACACGCCGTTACCGAATCGGAACAAGGACAATATCGTCGATTATCTGCTCAAAAACGGCTTCGAGAAGGTCGCCGCTCCGGAAGTTTTGTTGTTCGGCGATTATACGGGTAATATTGCAACGCTCTACCAAAAACAGATGAAGCAAGGCGAAACGTTGAAATTCGGCTGCTGGGGCGTTCTCGTTTATTGAGTTGTGTTCCGCTTGTAGATGGCGTGCCTTATTAACACAGCGGGTTTCGTTGCAGGCGGTTCTACGAGCCGCCGTTGAACCGTCCTTCATCTGGACTGCTCGCCGTTGCATAACGTTTTTTCGGTATCCTGCCGGATAGATACGACAGCCGACCGGCTTCACAGGCAAGACGCATTGCCTTTGCCATCGAAACAGGGGCTTTCGCATTGGCAGCGGCGGTATTTAACAATACTCCGTCAATGCCGAGTTCCTTCGCTTTCGGCGTTTATTTCGTCTAATGTTTTGAAGGTACTCGTTGAGAAATTTCGATTGCCCCGATAGCAACACCGGAAGAGGGTTTGAAACAGATTTTGGGGTAGGGATTCTGCGGGGGGCTGAAGCCCCCGCCTCTTTATTGCGCACAGAAAATTTTCACGGGTATTGCATTCAGCGCAAAAGATATTACACTATCCACACAATAGAAACAGCGGCTGACGCTGTGCCGCGTGAACATATTAACCAAGGAATTGCCATGAAAAACCCCGCTCCCCTAGTTGTTGCTTTTGCGCTCCTTTGCACCATATATGTACGGGCAAACGAGGTACCGTTCATAGACCTAAAAGGACACATAGGAGAGGTCTGTTCTGCAACTTTTTCTCCGGATGGAAAGAAGATTGTTACGGCGAGCCGTGATAAGACCGTCCGCATTTGGGATGCCGAGTCGGGAAAAACGCTGCGAACATTAGAAGGGCATGCAAATGCAATATGGTCTGTTGCCTTTTCGCCGGATGGAAAGAGGATTGTTACGGCGAGTGCCGACCAAACCGCCCGAATATGGGATGTTGAGTCGGGAAAAGTGTTGCATACACTGGATGGAAAACCTCACTCAAGTTTTAGAGCCGTATTTTCGCCGGATGGAAAAACAGTGGTTACGGGGATAGGCGGCTCTGTCCAAATTTGGGATGCCGCGACGGGAGAAATACTGCGGACTTTAGAAGGGCACTCAGTCGCAGCAGGGACTATTGCTTTTTCGCCGGACGGAAAGAAAATCGTCGCAGAAAGTTTTGACTGCACCGTCCGAATTTGGGATGCCGAGTCGGGGAAGGTATTACGAAATTGGGCGGTGAGTACAAACTCGGGTAGAATGGCGGGCAGAACTGTTGTCTTTTCGCCGGACGGAAAAAAAGTTCTTACTTCCGGCGGCAATGACAACATTCCCCGAATTTGGACTCTCGAATCGGGAGATGCGGTAAGTGTACCGCAGCAAACTATTCGGGAATTGGCGGAAAATCCCGATTGGAAATCGTGAAATATCTCGTTTCCCAAGGTGCGGATGTACATGCAAAAACCAACATGGGGTACACACCGCTGCATGTCGTCAGATATGTAGATACCGCAAAATACCTTGTTTCCCAAGGTGCTGACGTAAATGCAAAAATGGGAAACGGCAAGACACCGCTTGATGTTGCAAGAGAGCGCAAATATACGGCAGTTGTTCAGTACCTTGAGAGCGTGAAATGAACAGTACTGCAATCGTAGCGCAGCGGAACTTGCGGGTCGTTCTCGCAACTCGCCGCCCGCTACTCACCACTAGAGCGTTTTTGGGTTTGGTGCGGACAAATTTTCCGTCACCCCCCGCGAAGGCGGGGGTGCCAGAGAATGGACATGAACACTTTACGTCTAGATTCCCGCCTTAGCGGGAATGACGAAAGAGAATTCCATCAGGCCACACCAATTTCTCCTTGTGGTCTACTCCAATTTACAGACGGGCATTTTTAGCCATTCTCTTATAGTCCAGAGGTGATCCGCTAGCCCTGCAGCCATTGCGGGACTGCACGCTCCCTTCTACCATCCGGTCGCCGCAATGTCCGTACCGCCCAACAAAAATTATAACTGTAC
>Ga0123353_10016742_pt1 | contig 10733 bp, 6 predicted proteins | sample TergutLab28metaG_3_FD_92763 | JGI IMG/M metagenome (GOLD analysis project Ga0123353, IMG submission 92763) | Labiotermes labralis P3 segment gut microbial communities from Petit-Saut dam, French Guiana - Lab288 P3 | ecosystem: Host-associated > Arthropoda: Insects > Digestive system > Gut ... | reverse complement strand
CTTCGACAGCTCTGGCGAATTATTAGAAAATAATTACGCTAAAAAGACGCAATCAAGAGAACCGACAAATATTATAAAATATACGAAAAATTTAAAAATTATTTTCAGTCTGCTGTTGATTTTAGAACTTAACACTCAGGGCCCCAAAATTCCAACATCACATATCAGTTTCCGACGGGTACATCACAAACAATAACGCCGACCAAACTCAGTAACTGGTCCGCTTGATTTCTTGCTTTGTGGTTACCACAAACGTCCCATATGTATAAATACACAGGATGTTACAGAAAAGTTCAGACACACTTACAGAGATTGTGAGATGAAAAGGGGCTTCTAAATTTGATAGAATGATTTAGGGGTCGCTTAATGAACCACCTTTATGAAAATCCTGTGGAAACAGAAGTGAACCTAATAGCTAGAATATTATCAGTGTGTGTAAATATTAAAAAATACGCCAGGTATTATTGCGCCCGAAAGCAACGGACATTATGTGTCACTTCCAGGATTACAATGACGTCACAGGCAGCCAGTTCGACTGCTCGTGTGAATTATTCGATATTTCCGCTAAAATTTACAACAGTAAATGTATGCTACAAATATATTAACAATGATACGAAAAAATTGGAAATGCTTTTCAGACTGGTATTTTTTAACTACTCGATTCTATGAAGTCTGCGAAATTCCTGCAACATATAAACGTATTTGAAATTTACATCACAGAAAACAGCTCAAGTTTCGTTTTACCTCTTCAACTGCTCTGAAATCCTACTACCAATGGAAGCATAAGAAAATCATTTTCATAAAAAAAAAAGTGTAGCAGGTCTTTATTTTATTAAAGCCTTCTGACTAACACATATCAGTCAATGAACACGCTCGGTCAGGCTCGGTCCGGTTCAATTCGGCTCGGCTCGGTTGGGCGTGCAGTGTGAATGCTTCCATTTCATAACGTAGGTTTATTTTCCAAGCCCAATCGGTTCGGTTCGGCTCGGCTCGGCTTGCAGTGTGAATGAGACCTAAGGCTCAAAACTGCATATACAGCGTCAGGTATTGGTCTGACAAATACCTGCCGCTGTATGTGCAGTTTTGAGCTCCTGATGATGGATGCAAAACCCGTCTGAAACATGTAGAACATCTTACAGAAATAATGAAATTGTGAAACGCTGCATCTTGTTACACTCTGCGAAAGGCAATTCCTTCCACCACCCAACCACAGCAATCAATTACACTGTTGTGAATACCTAAAACTCGCGACGTAATCTAAATCTGCATAGCTGCGTTGAGATTCGAGACCCGCATCTCGGAAATGCGACCCAGATATGTTACTGCTGTGCTACCCATCGTACGGAAATTTGTGTTTCGCAAAGGGCAAGTTATGAATGGTATTCATTTGCTGTTTGTGCCGACCTGATGGAACAGAAAAAACAGCGGAAATGTGCCGTATATATCACCCAAATGCTCTCTCTCTCTCTCTCATTCTTGCAGTACTAGTAGAAAGGGAAAAGGCAAAATAATAAACGCTTGTTTGGTTTATGCATTAGTATATATAACTTCCCACAAAACAACAACGACCTACTCCCAATAATGCAGCCACTTGCAGCAAATGTTAAGTGGAAACCTCTATTCATGAAATCATCATGCACATAGAAGGTGAATTATATCGTATATCGAGTCTGATAAAGTATGCACTTGCGAAACTGGATCCACTGTGTCTGTATTCATAACCGTAAAATAAATATAAAGGTGAGGCGGATTTCTGAACATTGAAGGCTCTCTGCAACTTTTACAACAGCTCGCAAAGTGCTATAACAACACTGAGGTCTTTTTCAGACCTGTTAGTACTCTTACAGGCCTGTGCTAAAACTCTTTAGTTAAATTGTTGCTAAGCTTTCAATTTCATTGTTTTTAGTGGTAATAAACTTGGTCTCTCACATAAAGAAAATAGCATAGATGAACGGGTTCGTTTTAGTACCTTACAATAATGTTTAATAAATGGTTGGAGGAGGTTTTTAACGAGGGCGCTGGTGTGAATGTTACGACCTAAGGGGAAAAGGCATCATAATAAAGAACATCATAATTTTTACTCAATGCAAAATACTATTAGTATGACAAAATAAAGGATGATGATAGGGGAAGGCTATATAGCACGCATGGGAAAGATGAAAATTTGATTAAAATCTTTAGTCGGAAACCCTGAGGAGAAAAGACCACTGTGAAGGCATAACTGTAGATAGGACAATAATATTAAAATGGATGTGGAAGAAAGTCTATGGATTGGATTCATTAGGTTCTGGGCGTCGTGTCTTGGGAACACGGCAATGAATCTGTGGATTCCATCCATAAATACAGGGAATTTCTTAAGTATTTGGAAAACTATTAGCTTTTCAACAAGGAATCTGGTCCTACGAGTTATTTAGGTAAGACAAGAAATATCTTTACTACAGTAAAATTTATTTTAAGGAAAGTCTAGCCGGATTCGAGTAATTTGGTTAGTTCCAATGACACGCGGTTATACGTCTAATGTGTGTAGGATGCGAAAATGGTAGCAATCTCAAACTGTTTCTAAAGATTTGTACAATATTTCTACGAATCTTCGCCAACTAGTCACATCAGCCTCCTAATATGGTTTATGTTAGGCCATAATTTTAAAAAATCCGTTCAGAAAATACTGTAGCAATCCAAACTCCAGTTGTGATTTTTATCTTACTTCGAAGGTCGAATGTAAGGAATCAGTGTTTTTACACCCAAGCGTTCTGGATATTATTTAAATCTACGAAAGAAAGAGTAACTGAACAGTTGAAACATAATGCATACCAGGAGTTCTGAGATATGTAGATCTCCCCTAATATTTTTCGAAGAGTGAAGCAGATGATTTAAACTTTGCCACGCATTTATGTACGCTGCGTGTTGGAGACACGAAATGTATGCCTGGGGCATGGCAAGTTGAAAGGAAAAAAGCACGCGATTTTTAACAGTTCCGGAAATTCTGCTCTTTTCAATGTTCTGCAAAATACAAAGTTTTAATACCTACATATATTTTTATTTTTACATTTGTTTATACAGCAGAGTGAACTTCGATGTTAGGGATTTCGACCTTCCGTAAAGACCCATCTTCATACTATTTATACACTTCGTGGGCTTTTCCGACGAATCAGTTTGAGTTCGCGCAGCTGGCAAATAGATTTTCACAGCTTCCTGCAATTGCACTGGTCACTTCCGGCCCAGTCTGTATCTTCCATTGCATGAGGTTGACTGTTCTATTGTTTTACCTACGCAGACTCTTCTTCAATAATTTAACATATTTTACGCTTTCAAAAAAATAAAAGTGTATTCAACTAAAAATAAAATTTTGTGCGTGTTTTTATTTTCTTTTCATTTAATGGTTTTATGACTGATATATTTTAAGTTCTTGAAATGAAACAGGCATTTTACATTGATTTCGGATTTCGATGTTCTTGGCGGTCTTAACGATCCCAATTAATCGCGAACAGCTATATATACTGTAACTAGGATTTTAAACGCCGGTGGGAATAAGTTTCCTTTATTTATGTTATTATCAATAATACAAAGTTCGTTAATTTTCGTGTATGTTCCATTAACCAGTGTTGATTTTTGAATAAACATGTTCTGAAATACATGGTCCTTACTTTATTTCACAAATACCGTTTGTCACTTCCCGTGGATACTCAGCCGCGCGTGTGGGCCATCGTTTGTAGTGTTTACATCTGTATGATAAGCGAGCAGACAAGAAGTGGCAAACGACATTTGTCAGATAAAATGCGGGCTACACAGAATACAAATCATTCAATCCATCAATCAATCAATCAATCAATCAATCAATTGATCTATCACACAGTCTGTTTTAAGACAGGTCCATACCCTCTTCAAAAGAGACTTCTCCTGAGGGTGGGATTCAGTGCTTCCACTTTCAACTTCCAGTATCTTCCTGCTCCCTTAAGGTCATCCAATAGCTGCTTATGTCTTCTTCCTCGTCTTTCCGTCCCTTATATATTTCCTTCAATAATGTATTTTAGGGGATATTTCCTACACAAGACATGGAAGTCCATTTCGTCTCCCTTCGTTTTACTGTAAGTAGAATATTCCGTTCCTACTTGACTGTGTAAAACTTCTTCATTTTTCAAAAGATCGGTCCAGATGATCATCTCCATACTTCTCAAGCACCACATTTTAAAACTTTAAAGTTATCTCTGTTCCACTTTTCGAAGTGTCCAATTTTCAGCACCATACAAGGCTATGCTTGGACTAGAAGTAAATGCGGATAAAACTAAGTACATGGTCATGTCTCGAGATAAGAATGCAGGACAAAGTCACAGTATGAAAACTGATAATAGTTCCTCTGAAAGGGTGGAAGAGTTCAAATATTTGGGAACAACTTTAACATATCAAAATTCTATTCAGGAAGAAATTAAGAGCAGATTGAGGTCAGGGAATGCTTCCTATCATTCGGTGTAGAATCTTTTGTCTTCCAGGTTGCTATCCAAAAATTTAAAGATTAAGTTATACAGAACTATAATTTTGCCATTTGTTTTATATGGGCGTGAAACTTGGTCTCTGACATCGAGGGAGGAACGTAGGTTGAGGGTGTTTGAGAATAGGGTGTTGAGGAGAATATTTGGGCCTAAGAGGGATGAGGTAAGAGGGGAGTGGAGGAAACTACATAATGAGAAACTTAATGATCTGTACTGCTCCCCCAATATTTTGCGAGTAATAAAATCAAGAAGAATGAGATGGGCGGGGCATGTGGCGCGTATGGGGAAGGGAAGAGGCGTGTACAGGGTTTTGGTGGGGAAACCTGAAGGAAAGAGACCAGTGGGGAGACCCAGGGGCAGATGGGATGATAATATTAAGATAGATCTTCAGGAAGTGGGATATGGGGGTATGGACTAGATCGAGTTGGCTCAGGATAGGGACAAGTGGCGGGCACTTGTCAATGCGGTAATGAACCTTCGGGTTACATAAAATGCGCGGAATTTTATAACCGATATAGGGAGTAAGACCTTTATTAAGAGTCAAAATTGTACATTTGGTAGATAGGTCAGAATTGTTTAAATTTTTGGTTTGGTTTATGATGGAGGAGAAATTGTAGAGAGTCAGTTTTGCAGCTTACAGGGACATAGAGTTTTATGGCGGGTGTAGCAAGCAAACAATTTCGATGTTTGTCAGTGTCTACATTGATGGATTAGGGAAGGTTTGAAAAAAAATTGACGGCTTTTTGACAGCTTAAATCTTGCTGGGAAGATTTACAATGTTAGGCACGCTTGGACACTAAAAGAAATCAGTAAGACGCGTGAAGGAGTTCACACGGACGACGACAATGGAACGACGTTACATAAATGAAAGCCAATGGGGTTAACGTATTCAAAATTTTGACCTTTGGACCTATTGGGGAGCAGCGAAATTTAATATTTGGCCAATCGGGAATGGCAAGAAAATTTGCGGGGGGATGAACTTAAAGCTTATGAGTTTCGAAAAACCGAACGCAAGGGGAGTCTGGTTTATACCCTGGAAGTGACAAACTGTGTACGCGTACCAAAGCTAGCAGTGAATACATTGTTTTCAAGGGCGCATCCTTACAATAAACAGCTCTGTATATTTCAACACCGGGAAATAATATAAATAATATTAATAGTGACAAGTTGTTAATAATATTATTGTTCTACCACTTAGAACACTTAGAGTACCTGAGCGAAAGACATGTCAACTGACTGAATAGCTGGGTGGGTTGTAATATCTTGAATAGCTGCAAACAAGTTAGCTTTTCAAGAAGGACTCTGTTCCATGGAGTAAGTAAGTATACAAGGCTATGCTCCAAGTGCAGTATTTCACTAGTTTCTTCCGTAAATTTAAGTACAATTTGTTGGTAAAAAAAAAAGTTATTATTCGCCTTCTCGAATGCTGGCCTACAAATAACACTCTCAATATTTATTTTTTCGAGAACCGTAAATTGCGACAAGACAGTATTTGGCCTGGTTTTTGTTTCATTTTTCTCCTTTTTCAAAACATGTCGGCGCTCGCTGCAAAAATTATGTAGTATTTTTCGCCGGCGCTATGCCCACAACTCCGTTTCGGTCTTCACGTAAAGTGGCCCTTAGTGCAAAGTACACTAAATTAAAATTAAAACTTGTGAATTAAAATTAGTAAAACTGCCCAATATAAAATCCAGTCATCGGTATTCATGTTATTTCATGCATACGGAGAGACGGAGCGATTTAATAGGCGTTCCGCATGGTTGTAGATGGGCCTGAGAGCTTCCGTTTGCAAGAACAAGAGTAAGAGGACAATATTCAGAGAGGGCTTAAGAGATACCTGGTTATAGTTTGCAAAGTAAATGGAAATGGTGCAGAACTGTGTGCACTGGGGGGCTTGGATGCTGACGGTGTTCAACTTTTCGGATTCTAGAAGCATATATTTCACAAAATGGTCTAACATACCTCGGAACGATGGCCTCGGAGATTGTAGTTGGTTCTAAGTGGGAATTCGACAGCCTTCTTGCAGTGTGAGGTGGTAAAAGTGACACCGACAATTCCCCGCACATTGCCCGTTGCCAGCCAGCCTTCTTGATAATAGTTGGTGCGATTCAGCTTCCAGCCTTCATCCTAGAACACAATGCAGTAGAATATTTAAACCTTTCTGTTCTGGTTTTAATTCCTACAACCCTTCTTGCTTATTTTTTATTCATTATATCTCCATGGTAACACACGTTTGTTGTTGAAAAGGCACATACGTAAACGTCATATGTTCCTTGCACTGTTATTCTCAAAAACAAAATTACGTGTTCTACAGCGACATATATCTCGGAACTGCAGAGGTAACTTACTTTAGATGACATAAAAGAATGTATGGCAGACATAAAAGTGTATGTATGTATATATATATATATATATATAGATATGTTTGTGTGTGTGTGTGTGTTTTTCTGCAGACAGTAAAGCAGAAATCGTGGTCTACATCAAAATAAGTTTAATATTCTTTCTCTTTCTGAAAGGGATGAAAGTTTTAAAAAATTTTTGTATGACAGATGGTTCCTGTAATATAATTTGGAAAGCAGATCTTAGGAATAAAAGGCGAATGGCAAGTTCCAGTGTAAATGACACGGGGGGGGGGAAGGGGTGGGATCATGTAACAAAAACTCCTCGCGAGGCCTTGTGATATTTGCTGTCACTTGAAATGTTCCTGTCAAGCTTAGAGATTGTGGTGAAGGCAAAATACAGCATGGCACAACAAGAGCGTGTTTGCGTCACAACTTTCTGTTTTGAAACTCGTGCTTTAAAATGAGTTAAAGCAGCATACTTTAAAACTTTTTAAAGTTAAAAATCCACTTTCTAGGCAGACATGCTATACTGAATTGCACTTTTCTGGAGTCATTAATAAGGTTAAATAGTACTCAGGTGTACTGATTGTCGGGTCTATTGTTATTAGACTGCCAGTAATACCAAACCTTGTTACACATCACTGAAAAAAATCGGGAAAACAGTACTGTTTTGGAAAATGGCGAAAAACTGCATCTCTTAAATTGTATCTGATGTTTATTGGACCGTGCATCATTGTGATAACTGAAGAATAAAGAACCAACTAAATGCCACTTATTATTTTATTGTGCTTCTTATAGGCTCAACATGTTTCGGGCACTACTATGCCCGAAACATGTTGAGCCTATAAGAAGTACAATAAATTAATAAGTGGCATTTAGTTGGTTTTTTATTCTTCAGTTAACTTAAATAGTACTTTAAAATATTATGCCACCGTTAAGAGAAGTTAATAAAGCAAATTATTTACATATATTTTCTTATCTTTGTCTGAAAATGTGTGAATATAAAAGAAAAACAGGCAATCGTAAAGGGCAGAAGACACGAACAAGGCTCCAAAATCTTCTTGAGAAGGCAGAAGCACTAGGCATGCAGCAGACCTGTTTAAAGTACAGGTCATGGGATTTTGTGGGTTGTTGCGCAGCGTTGAGTTTTAATTTGTTACAGACATTTCGGCGCAACATAATGCCCTCTCTTAAAGTTTTAAAGAAAGTACTACGAATATACCTGTGTCGTAGAATAATAGCTAGGTGAAAGGCCATGAAGTCAAAAGGTTATCAAACCTTATTCATTTCTAACGAAGAAAATGACCTGTTAGCAAGACTTGTTCACAGATTTCGCATCAGTAGATTTCATACGTTTTCAACTTGGCCTTCCGCAGTTTACTCCCTACACCAAAAATAGGTGTTCAGCTGACTGAAATAGGGTAAAGAAAAGCTCCAGAGTTGACTTCTGTTATATGCATTAATGGGGTCTGCGAATGACAATGGAGAGGGAACATACGTGATACAGAAAATAACGCAGAACTTCAAGTGTTGTCCCTACAAGAAAGTATTCAAGAAGTGGATGCTTAAAGTCCCACATTTCGTGGACATAAATGCTTGGAATGCATCGCAATCTGGACACTGGATACAGAGCATCAAATGCTCTACGACACCACCAACAATAAGTCTGCAAAACAGGCTGTGAAAGATTCGTCTATGGAAAATCCATGCAAGGAAGATTTCAGGTAAAGGATGTAAAGCCCATTGGTAAATATGAAAAGCTTGTGTATGTATAATCAAAGTTAAATTCTTCATGAATAAGATGCAGAAATGATTGTCCCATCCACCCTATCTGGTGGTCGTATTCACCTGCAACCAGGTGGGTGAATAAGGCAATGTAGAATCTTTAAATTTCAGTTTACAAAGTAATCAGAACGGAAAATGTATATTACCGGGTAAGGACCACCCTGAACAACAATGGTATCAGAATAGGTTTCCAGCCATTCAATACAGCGTAACAACTGTTTCTGCTTTCTTTGTTGCCATTAACCCGAAGGTACCCTGAATATTGTCCACATCATCGCAACTTTCCGATTGCAAACATTAATCGTAATGGATATTCACTTGTCATCCTGAGCTGTTCTTCTGGCAATAGATAACTTCAGTGTAAGCACATGGCCTGCATTAAAGAATTCTGTCATTTCAAATAAGAATAGGCCATATACTTACTGAATGTTGTAAGCAAACGCGGTTGTATTGAATTTGCATTCCTTGAAAGGGCTCCGCATGCACATTTAATTTATAATTTAACTGATAAATACAATGTGGATAATTTTTAATTGCCTCCGCATCTCTCTGCGTAAGCATTATCTTTGTGCGCTAACGCTATAATTTATGAGAATTCTGAACACTATTTACTCCACAAGGTGGTGCAAACATCACCTTGCACTAGAGGCAACATGTAAAACATAGAAGGTCAAGTGACTTTGTGTCAACTTTTGTAAATTATACTACTAATTATAGTCGTGAAGGAGAGGACAACATTTCTGCTTCGTATTCCGAAGGTCCAGGGTTACAGTCTCAGCTCAAATACCGTCTATCATGGCACATGTGCTGATACCATTCCAAGAATATTTTGGATTATTACCTCGAATTATAGATCCGTTCATCCATCTCGGACTACTATAAGGAATGGGGCAGTACACTTCTTCTAAATGTTGGTTATATATATTGGTCGGGTAGCTCAGTCGGTATAACGACTGAGCTACGGGCTGGACTGTCCGGGATCGAATCCCAGTGGGGAAGAGATTTTCCACCCGTCCAGACCGGCCCTAGGACCCACCCAGCCTCTTGTAAAATGGGTGACGGGTAAACGGGTATTTCCCCGGGGTTAAAGTGCGGCCGGGGCGTGCTGCTGACCACTCACCCCCTTCCAGTGTCGCGGTCATGGAAGAGTAGAGCTATACCTCTACCCACCCTCTGGGCCACACCGGGCCTGTAACGGGATCACTTTACCTTATACCTTATATATATGTTTGTGTGTGTGTGTGTGTGTGTGTGTGTGCACGGCGGAAAACATACAAGACTAGAATTTTCACATCCTTCCCAGTTCATTACTAACTAATCATAATACCATTCGACACTATATAGTCTTAGCAAAGGCGTCGTTAATTACATTCTAGCTTATATACTGCGTAGGTTAGAGTTTTGTTGTTGATTTTAATTTTCTGTTTTTTTTTTCCTGTTTAATTTCAATTATATCTGCTTCTACTACATTTAATACTTCTTTTACTTCCAACCGACTTTTCCCCGGTCAATAGTAGTCTTAGCTGATGCCTGTAGCACTCACATATTTAGAACTAAATGTGATGTCAAGATGGGCAGAGTTTTTAATCAGTGAAAGAAGAAGAAGAGAAGGAGGAGAAACTCTTCCGTAAAGGAAGCCTGCCCGCAATCCAGTGACTAAATATACAAAACAGGATTGCTCTAATCTGTAGCTTACGTGACATAAATTTCATACCTTGGAACAGAACGAATAATGTGTCGTAAATAAAAAGGAGCCATTTACTGAGAAATGAAATGCAGTTGTGTGACACTACTAAAAAGTTAAAGGTTAAGAGTTCTCATTTAGTTTTACGTTCTTTCACCATCCTAAACACACATTCGCTGTGAGCTGCCCTTTGTCATTTAGTGAATAAACAGAACGTACCATATAATCCGACAGTCTAATGGAATCTGACATGATTAATTGACGGAATGTAATTAAGCTGTTATCTCTCAAATTACTGACACTGTACAAATACTTTGACCGCCTCTGTGGTCTAGTGGTCAGAGTTTCTGGCTACAGATACAGAGGTCCCGGGTTCGATCCCCGACGCTACCAGATTTTCTGAGTAGTAGTGGGTCTGGAACGGGGTCCACTCAG
>Ga0123353_10016741_pt1 | contig 10734 bp, 11 predicted proteins | sample TergutLab28metaG_3_FD_92763 | JGI IMG/M metagenome (GOLD analysis project Ga0123353, IMG submission 92763) | Labiotermes labralis P3 segment gut microbial communities from Petit-Saut dam, French Guiana - Lab288 P3 | ecosystem: Host-associated > Arthropoda: Insects > Digestive system > Gut ... | reverse complement strand
CCTATGCAGAAGTAGATCAGCAGCGCGCACACCCTGTACGCCAGCACCGGCATGGGAAGATAATGCGCGGCCAGGAACAGCGCGGCGCCGACTATGAGCCCCGGCGGGCGCGAAAAGAACCTGCTTGTCAGGATGGAGACGACATAGATCAAAAACAGTGTCGGCAAGAACCACAGGTGAGTTATCATATGGTTTTCAAACGTAGCTATTTGAAAGGCCGCTTCCGCGAGCCCAACCTTGCCGAGCCCCGCGGTGTTCATGACGCTTGCCAGTCGCGGGACCATGAATACCAGAGCCGCGCCGGCGTAGGAGAGCACAGACATGCTGAGGTACGGAACAATGAGCGCCTTTAGCTTATCGAAGCAAAACCTGAAACGGCTCCCGTCAAGGTATTTTGCCAGGCTGCGCTGGAAAAGGTACCCCGAGAGCATAATGAAAAGTTGCATGGAGTATGCGCAGATGCAGAGGAACACTATGCTTATGACGGGGTTCGCCCCCCTGATTTCCGGCACAAAAGTGTGCGCAAGCACAACTGCGAGCATGCCGAATCCCCGCGCTACACTCAGATAATCAAGGCGGTTCCGCTTTTTTTCCATAGTAACCCGCAGGGCTCCTTTCAAAGCAGTTATTTGGCCGCAGCCTTCACCATCGCGTCCACGATCTCCGGGAAATACCATTTGTTCCCGGCGCGGTCGAAGAGCGTCGTGCTATCGACAGTATCCGCGTCTTTAGACGGGCCGCCCGTGTCCCACCAGAAACAGGCAATGCCGAACTGTTTGGCCGTTTCGACATAGTGCGCGGCATATCTGGCCCTGTCAGCGGTGTTGCCTTTGTTCTGCGCCCCGATTTCGCTGACGATCACCGGTATCCCTTTCTCAACGAATCTGCTGTTCAGTTGCCTGAGCGTTTTCTCGACAGGCCGCCCGTCCCTGATGAGGCTCCAATCGTTATAGACCTCTGTCCAGCCGACCTGGTTCTGCCGCATAACGAAAGCCACCGCCCCATAGTAGTGTACGCCTATTATCAGCCGGTCCGCCACGTTGTCTTTTGGAAGCACAAAAGCGTCAAGCACATCCTCTTCCGCGCTCGCCGCGTACGTTTTAACGATGAGGAAACGGTTTGCGTTGCCGCGGCCCGTGCTGCGAACTGTGTCCACAAAAGCCTGATTGAGCCTGTTGACAGCGTTGTACGAAGCGCTGTCGGAACCGCTCCACCTGTCCTGTGTATCCATGATCTCGTTGAAGCTTTCGAATAATAGCTTGTCGCCGTAGTCCGCAAAATGCGTGGCGATCTGCAGCCATACCGTCTTTAGCTGCCTCTCCAGCTTCGCGATATTGCCGGGGTCGGCCCTGAGCCAGGGCCACGTGCCATGCCCTGTATCGTGATGGAGGTTGATAATGCAGTAAATATCGTTGTCCAGCACATATTTAACCACTTGCTCGACTCTGAGGAGCCACTCCCGCCTTATTTTGAAGTCCTCATCCATGTGGTCGGAGTACGTCACCGGAACGCGGATCGCTCCAAATCCGGCTTTTGCCACGGCAGCTATGTTCTCGGCAGTAGTTATAGGATTACCCCAGCACGTTTCGTAGTATCTCTCCGGCGTCGTAAATGTGATCTCCTTTGTTATCCCCAACTTCTGGTTGTCAATGCTGTCCAGCGTGTTTCCCAGGTTCCATCCCACGCCCATAGCCCTGACTATATCGAACGCGGGGCCATTCTCCGCAAGCGCAGAGGCAAGCCCGTTCTCCATCGGCACTTCTGACTCCTGTATGACCGCCGGTGGGTAGGCGTTTTCGTTTTCGTCGGGCTCTAAAAGCGTTTCGGTGCAGCCGACAGCTGCCAGCAAAACGACAAGTGCTGTCAGGGCTGCGCACCTTCTGGCTTTTTTCATAAAACCTTTCCTTCCGCTTAGTAGCTGCTCAGCACCCCAAACAACCGGATGCCTCGTCAGATTTATGGCTATGGCGTCAACCGCGCGGCCCGCCGGTCTCCGAGTCGATCCTGTCGAGCAGCCGGTCCGACACGCCCGTCCTCACCTTGCGCACGAACAACGCGTCCTCGGCCATGATCCTGTCGTAGTCCTTTTCCGTAAACACCGTGATTTCGCCGGGGTGCTCAAAAAAGTGGAGGTTGCGCCAGTTTACAAGCCACCGCTGCGCCGGTTCGTCATACTTGAAGCAGCGGTACTTGAAAGGCGAGTTATGGGCAATCGTGTGGAAATACTCCTCGTCGGGGAACTGGATATGCGCCATTTTGCTGTTGAATCCCGGATGCGAATCGTAAAATCCGACTATGTATTCTGCCAGGTCCCGCGTTATTGCCCACTGCGCCGCCCCATAGTATAGTTCGTAACTTCCGTCGCGATCTTTGAGGATGCCGTTCGAGAATATCGTGCCGCAGCTCATGGCGAGCATGTGGGCATACCGCAAATACATCCTGCGCTTTGAATGGCGCGTCAAACAGAAGTCGTCGTCGCGCCGGTTGTATATTTTGTATTTCTTCGAGTAGTGCCAGTCCCTGGTCCTGGCGATCGGGCACCCGCGAATATACTCGGTCCCGTCGTTTTGTTCAAAGAAACTCATTATATATTCATTAGACTTTGTGGGGTAGTCATAGTTCTGCAATAGCACAAAATACCTGTAATCCCTAGGGGATTTCATGGCCTGGCGCAAGGTCTCCACAGTGGCCCTCACGGCGTTGAACCCGCCCCAATAGACTATGACCCTCTCCTCGGAATAATGCACCCCCGGTATCCCGGACAGCGCCGACATGAAGGGCTCTATCCCTGATTTCCGGTCAACATGGACATAAACGTCGAAGCTCTCGTGCCGCGTCAGTTTTTCCGCAGAACGCGCGACGATCCCGGGGTCCTCATGGCACAAATTTATTATCGCTATGTTCATACGGCGTGAACTACTCCCTTGTGAACTTGAAGCTCGTAAGGCCCAATAGCGTGGCGCTCATAAAGAGCGGGAAATGCCACCCAAGCTTTAGCATCACCACTGGGGCGATCCTGCTTAAGCGCCCTGTAGCCGGCTTAAGGGCGCGCACTGCTTTCCTGGCCTCATCTTGCCTTGCGTAGCTGAGGTAGGCGCGGTATCTTCCTTTAAAAGACATGCCGCAGCCGCTCTTTTTAGCCAGAAGGAATGCCATCTCCAGGACGGACATTATCACCGTGCCCTGCCAATAGGGCTTGATGTCCTCGCCTATGCGTTCGCGGATCCTGTCCGTCAGCGCGAGCCTGGCGGCAAGCAGCCTCTGCTTGCCTTCGAGCTTTGCCATGGGGTCCTTCTCGTAGGTCGCGATAGCGGACGACTCGCGAAACACGAGGTAATAGTAGCACTTGTGAAGGACGAAGCAGCGTCCGGCGCAGCTCAGCAAGTCCGAAATGAATATCGTGTCTTCGCCGACTTTGAGGCTCGTGTCGAACGCCAGACCGTTGCCCCGGATGACCGACGCCCTGGCTATACAGCGCCACAGCGCGGGGTTTTCGACGTACAGGCTGTCCTTCTCCCCGCCCGTCCACCGGTTTATGCTTACGCATGATATCCCGACAAAGCGCGGTAAAATCCCGTGTACTATCTCGCCGCCTGTGTACAGCCCTTCGCGGAAAACGGGGAGACATGTATCTCTCACGCTGCCGTCGCGGTAACGATAGTATCCGTATATCAAGACGTCAGCTTCTTTTTCACGGATTGCGCTAACGAGTTCTTCGCAGGCGCGGCGTTCTACAAAGTCGTCGCCGTCAAAAAAAAGGAAGAACTCGCCGGACGCGGCTTCTATGCCCGCGTTCCTCGCGGCGGAGACCCCGCCGTTCGGCTGATGGATAGTCTTGACCCGACTGTCACTGCGCGCATAACTGTCCGCAATGTCGCCCGTGGCGTCAGTTGACCCGTCGTCAACGACGATGACCTCAAAGTCCGTATATGTCTGGGCCAGCACGCTTTCAAGGCAGATTTCAATATATCCCGCCACGTTGTACGCCGGTATGATGATGCTGATACTCGCGTTTCTCATATCTTACCCTATAATCAGAATATCGTTCCGCCGCAGACCGCCTTTGGGAAAAAGCTCAGGCCCTCTTCCCACTGTACGATAAAAAGGTCGGCGATCGGATGGATCAGCCGGCCGGTCAGAGAAGCCGTGTCAACCCTCGCAAAAGACTCGATGTATATCACTTTCTTCCCCAGCAGCTTTCCTGCCAGCGCCGCCCCGTAACCCATCAGCGCTCCGGTCGTTATAACACAATCGGCCTTTTCTTTGCGGATTATTCCCATGCACCTGAAAAACAGCCGGATGAACTTAGGGGCAAACGAAAGTTGCCTGCGGTTCATTTGATTTACATAATATACCTTTTCACAAAACGTGCTTTCGGTGAAGTCGCTCTTCTCTGTGATCAGGAAGCTATCCCTGCCTTCCTTCACCCCTGTTAGTCTGGAAATCTCCTCCAGGTGGCCTCCGGATGACGCGGCAAAGCATATCTTTGTATTTTTCACCGTCATTTTGGCAGCCCCCTGATTCCCATAACGCGGGACGATTGCCATCGTCCCCTACGTCACCTTTTTCTCACCTGCGGGACGACGGTGAGTAGTTCCCCCTGGTCGGTGAGGCACTGCTTGAGCGAGCGCGCTTTGCCCATAATCGCCTCGAACGCGAACAACAGCGCGCAGATCAATAAGAACGCCGCAGCCGGGGCAAGCAGCCGGAGACTGGAGCTGCCGCCGAGCGATACCACATCCGCCGACGAGGCAGGATCCAAGACCCGGATCGTATTGCTGCCTGTCAGAATAGCCACTTGCGAAACAAAGCTTCCGGCGACTGCGTTCGCGGTCATGATCGCAAGCTGCGGCGACTCGTTTCGCGCGGTTATCCTGAGCACGTAGGAGTTGTTGCCGGTAGATACCCTTACCATTCGCCGGACCTGTTCCCCTGTGACCCCCTCGCCCGCGAGCAGCTGCGCGGCATGTTCGCAAACCAGGTTGCTGGTGACGATCTCCGAGTAATTTGATATGACGGTATTTCCCGCTATTTGCCCCAGATTCTGCCCGTAAGCCACGCTTAAGGTCGCCGTGGCGTCGTATCCATATTCCGCCGCGGGCTGCCGCGCGGAATACAGCAGTCCCGCAAAGAGCCCCGCTGCCGTGACAAGGACTACTAGCAGTTTGTTTCTAATCAGGGCCATTAATGCTTGCTTTAGGTCTTCACCGGTAAACACGGGCACAGCCTCCACTCCTTAATACTGTCTTCGCCATAGGCTCGACGCCTTTAACTTACCGAGCAGCAATAAGACGATGCCGGCGCCGCAGGCAAAAAGGCCCGCTAAAAACACCAGCTGCATGGGCCACGAATTAAGCAGCCCGAACAAGGCCGATGCTTCTGGCGTCTGCCAGCGCATGTCAGCCTCATCTATTGCTATGTGGGCGTCTTCCGATACGGGCAGCCTCAACGATACGCTGTTTGTCCTCTCGGTTTTCGTCCCATCGTCGATATAGCTGATTGACAAGCCCACAGAGTAGCTGTCGATCGCGGTCAGGTCGACATTTTTCGTATAATATTCGATTTCAAACGAGGCTTCGCCGTCCGGAGTTATACGCGGCAAATAAACCTGGTTGATCCCCACCATATCCACAGGCGCCCCGCCTTCCACCCAACCGCTTACGAGCACGTTGGACACTGTCGCCGATCTGGCTGTGTTGTGCAATATATATGTCACGGTGCAGGTTTTGCCTGCCGTGAGCCCTCCGTCGGAAATGTAGTAGTCGACGACGATCACCCGGCCTGAAGGAACTGCCTGAGCGCCTGCGGTCCCGCCTTCTTCCGCGTGTGCCACGAAAGGAAAGGCTACCAATAGCGCGATCGCCAGAATTGCGGGAATGCTTCTAACCAGCCTTTTCATAATTGCCCGCCTCTCCGGCTAATGTCTCGCCGCGTGTAGAGTTTCCTGTATTGCTTCTCTATCATGGAGTTGACTACCATCCCATAATACTTGTCGGCGTACGGGGATACCGCTTCCCTTGCCCTTTCGATTTGCTTCTTCGTCGTTTCGTTGAGCGAACAGACAAGGACTATGCCGTCCACGTCGGTAAACAATGCCGCCGCGTCAGGAAAAACCGTCACAGGCGGGGAGTTGACAATTATGTACTCGTATTTGTTGTTTGCCTGCTTCAAAAACTCCGACATCCTGTCGGAACACAGCATTAACGCCGGGCTTTCGATCCGCGCGCCGCTTGGCGCGAAGTCCAGGTTGAGCAGGTTAGACTGGCGGATCACGCCCCCAAGCTCGGTTTTCCCCCTGAAAAAGTCGCGGAGCCCGTTGTCAAGCGCAGAACCCTTCCGCAAATCTGCGTCGATAAGCAGCGTCCTGCTGCCGGAACGAGAAAAGGCGACGGCAAGATTGACTGCGATCATGGTCGTGCCGACCGCGCCGCCGCATCCCGTAAACAGGACGGATTTCTTGTCATGCTTCTTTTTATATGTGTTGACCTTTACGGCAAGTTCCGATACGGCGTCAAGTAAAAGTGAATTTCCCTCGGTGTAAAAATCCCCGGTACTCAGCCCGGAATGCTTTTTGTTTGCTGTCATTAATGATCCGTTGCCCCTCTATGAATTATCGTTTTTTATTGTATTGCCCTTTTTTGCCGGGCGAAAGCGCCCCTTCACCTTGAAATACGCCGCCATGACGGTATAAAGGCCGCCTGACATCAGCGCGTATTCGATTTTCTTGTGTACAGGCGACAGGGAACCGATCGTGCATCCAGCCATGATCGCCTTTACGACAGGGTTCTCCATGGCCTTGTTGAAATCGTCGCGTGCGTCCCGGAGCCGCTGTTTACCGGCGTGTGTGCGAAACAGATCCGTGATGACCGAAAATGATTGCCGGTACATAGCTTTGCGGTATGGTTCGTAATCGTTCTCGGAAAGATAGCGAAGCCGCCGCTCAAACAAAGCGCCAAAATCCGAAAGCTTGCTGTCAAGCCTTGCGCGCTGCATTGCCCCGCCGGGGTGGATGCGGTGACAGAGCGCACAACAGCTGAGCGGTATGAAGGTCTTCGCTTTTTGTACAAAATCCAGGATAAAAACCGCGTCCTCGCAGGTATTCAGACCTTCTCTGAATTTCAGCCCGTTGCCGCTGATTATTTCCCGTCGCAATAGCTTGCCCCAACATGTGTTGAGCAGCGTTGTGGAAAGCACCGCGCACGCTATATCGCAGCCTTCCGGAAAAGTCTCTTCCGTTGCCGCGCCGGAAACAGACAAGTTACGGTGGCTAAACGCGACCATATCCTATGCGGCGGCGGCAGCATGGGCGAGGATCTCGCGCCATTTCCCCGCGTCAATGTAATCATCGGCGTCAAGAAAAAAAACATAGTCCCCGGCAGCTATGGCCAATCCCCTGTTCCGGCTTTCCGAAACCCCGGATTTTTCTTTGTCGATCAGCCTAAAGCGCGCGTCTTTGCACAAAAATTCCTGGCACATCTCCTTCGTGCCGTCATCCGAGCCGTCGTTGACTATTATGCATTCCATTTCCGGCGAAGGGCAAGCTCTTACCGATTCCAGGCACTCAAGTAAAAATTCTTCACCATTATACACCGGAATCACTACGCTGACAAGCATAAATCAATTATCCAATCAAATGTGTTATGTGTCTTACAGGCTAATGCGTTTGCCCATGAAAATCCGTGCGTAGAGCGCCGGGCGCCACAGCCCCAGGAAAAACTTGAGCTTATAGCCATGCGCCTTGAGCATGGAGCAGTCGGCGTACCTGCTGATCGCCCTCACTTCGCGAAAGGCCTCCGCCGCACTTTGGCGCAGCTTTCGCAAAGCGTCTGTATCGCCCGGAAGCATTTTTTTGCAGATGCAGCACGCGTCCAGCAGCCTGCTGCAATACACGCGGTGGGCGATATTCGCCAAATCGGCCTCGCCGGCTTCGCTGAAAAAACGAACGCCCTGAAGCCACGCGTCGATCGCGTCGAAAAGATGCCGTGGATAGAGCGCAGAGCGCATGATGCTGCCCTCCGTCTGCACATACGCATATAGAACAGCATCTGTGATAGCTATCCGCCCCGCGCGGTATAACAGCGCGTGGGAAATAAAAATGTCCTCGCCGACCGACAGTATATCAGGAAAACTCAGCCCAGTCCATAGATGAGACCTGAAAATCTTTCCCCAGCATCTGTTATACAGGGATATTTCCTTGCCAAAGCGCCTCACGCAAGCCTCGCGCCCGGTGATATGCCGCGTGTCAGGCGCGAGGCTGAACTGTGCGCCGCCGTCGCCGCCATCTCCCTGCACCCAAGCAAAACGGCATATCGCCATATCGCAGCCGCCCTGCGCCGCTGAAAGCATATGTTCAACATAATGTGGGGAAACATAGTCGTCAGCGTCAACGAAGGCCATCCATTCGCCCCGGGCGTGGCCGATTCCGGCGTTGCGCGCGCTCGACACCCCGCCGTTGGGTTTGTGGATAACTTCGATGCGCCCGTCCTCTTTCGCGAAAGCGTCGCAAATGTCACCGCTGCCGTCCGCGGAGCCATCGTCAATTAGTATGATCTGAAGATCGGGATAGGTCTGTACCGCGATTGACGTGACGCATCGCACAATGTACTCCCGCGAATTATACACCGGAACGATTACGGATACAAGCTCATTGTTGCTGTTGATGAGTTTTGTAGGTTTGTCCATTTTATCACGTCCTCTGCATGGCTAGTACCATAATTGACTTTTTTGGTAAAATATGATACATTTTCCATATCTGGAAGATGGCGTGGTGGAGCTTGGTGCCTTTGATCAGCGTTATCGTGCCGGTGTATAAAACTGCGGCGCTGCTGCCGCGTTGCGTTGACAGCCTGCTCGCGCAGACATATCCGAACATCGAAATAATCCTGGTCGACGACGGTTCGCCGGACGGAGCCGGCGCCTTGTGTACACAATACGCCGCTCAGCATGATAACATTACGGCTATATCTCAGGATAACCGCGGCGTAAGCGCCGCCCGCAATGCCGGCATCGATGCCGCCTGCGGGGCATACCTCGGATTCGTGGACTCGGACGACTGGATCGAACCGGAGATGTATAGCTCGCTTCTGGAGACGCTTACGGCACAAAAAGCGAAAATTGCCGCCTGCGGGTATGCAATCCGCCGCTATGACGGCGCCTGGACACGCGATAATATCGACGCAGCGACACCTCCGCGCCTTGAACTGGAACAGGCGCTTGAAAGCCTTATCCACCCCCGGAGGATACAAGGATTTTTGTGCAATGAGCTGTTTGACCGGGGCTTGCTGCTTCTGGCGGGCAATGAAGGGTTGCTCAGGCTCGACGAGTCTATCCACGTGTGCGAGGACCTTTTATTTGTGAGCCGGTGTCTCGAGGCCGCGGGGTTCGTCGCCTTTGATAGCCGTTCCCTCTATGTCTACTGCGTGCGCGATTACGGAGGGCCGGAGAACTATGATCGCGAGAAACGCGCGTCGGAGTTCATTGCGCTCGAACAGCTTATAGACCAATGGTCTCGTTTATCCCCGGCGCTGGGAACATCTATCAAGTGTAAATACACAAGTGACGCTTATCATATCCTTCGCGCGGCGGCCGATGCCGGCGACCGGGCCTACCTGCCTGCCTTGCGAAGGCGCATCCGGCAATACATTGTGCCTTATCTGCGTTCAGGTTCGGTGAGGTTTACACTCAAGGCGCGCGTACTGCTGGCGCTTGCGCTGCCTGATTTCGAAAATCGGGTCAAGGGGGTTATCAAAGGGGGGTAATCACCCGGCCCTACGGGGCTTTCAGCCGCAGCAGGAGCGGGAAAACCGCGCAGGAAAGTTTGTAGGTGGCCTTGTTCTGCATTTTCATGAAGAACGCGTTCCGGCCTTTGGTTTCTTTCAGAATGCTGTTCATGCGCCAATGGGGAAATGTATCTGTCAGCTCCCTGAAGTTCAGGCCCAGCGCTTTTTTCCTTAAGGCTTTGTCGGGGATGCGGCACATACGGTAGAAAGAACTGCAAAGGAGTATCCTCGCGTACAGGTATTCCAGCGCTTCGCTGTGCTGCTCGTAAAGCCCTTTTTCCTTATAAAACGCCAAAACGCCCCTCAGAATCTCAAAAATCTGCATAGTCCTCTCTGAACTTGCGTTATTAAGGGACCCGCTTCTCTGCACGTAGTGAATAGGGGCGATGTCTACATAATCATATTTGCCGATATACGGAACAAGTTTTGAGAAAAAGGAAACGTCCTCATAAATAAGCCCTACCGGGAACAGCACCCCTGTTTCCAAAAGCCATGAACGGCGGTATATCTTGTTCCAGGCAACATGCCGTCCATGGCACAGCAGATCTTCCGGCTCATAGTACTTCTCCATTATTTCCGTGTCTTCATAATCGGCATAGGTATGGTGCAGGTTGCATTCCACAATGTCGCTGCCGCACTCCCTCGCCTTTTCGTACATAACCTGAAACATATCAGTGTCGGCAAAATCGTCCGAATCCACGAAACCGACGTACTCGCCCACAGCATACGAAAGCCCACAATTCCTTGCGTCGGAAAGGCCTCCGTTTTCCTTTGCGACGCTTTTCAGTTTTGCAGACTTTTCCGTATAATCTCTGAGTATGTCGGCTGACGAATCAGTGGAACCGTCGTCGACTGCGATTATTTCGATTTCTTCGAGGGTCTGGCCTAAGAGGCTGTCAAGGCATTTTCCAAGGTGTTCTTCTACATTGTATATTGGCACTATCACGCTAACTTT
>Ga0123353_10016739_pt1 | contig 10734 bp, 13 predicted proteins | sample TergutLab28metaG_3_FD_92763 | JGI IMG/M metagenome (GOLD analysis project Ga0123353, IMG submission 92763) | Labiotermes labralis P3 segment gut microbial communities from Petit-Saut dam, French Guiana - Lab288 P3 | ecosystem: Host-associated > Arthropoda: Insects > Digestive system > Gut ... | reverse complement strand
TTTTCCCTCTCAAATTCATTTATAGCGGCTATCATCGTCAACATGAGTTTCCCGGTCGGCGTGTTGGTGTCGAGATTTTCCTTATTGCTGACAAGGTGAACACCTTTAGCTTTTAACCGTTCCACAATCTCTAACAAGTCCTTTGTCGAGCGGGCAAGGCGGCTAAAGTCATGTATATATATGGTATCTCCCTCTCGCGCATATTCAAGCATAGCCTGTAATTGCGGGCGTTTGGTATCTTTACCGCTCACTTTTTCTTTGTACCATTTATCAATCTTGCGCGGCTCTAACGCTTCTATCTGCCGCCCTTCGTTTTGATCGGTGGAGCTTACCCGTACATACGCTATATTCTCACCCATACGCCCAACCGCCTTTCTTATTGGATATACTTATTATATCACAATGTAAATCAGAAGTCAAGACTTTATTTACAATTTGTCAAACAATTTATTTTACGATGATATATTTACAGCTATGAGTTTCTATGCCGTTGCTATTTTAGAGTGTACTCTAATTTTACAACTTAATTTTTTATTGGCAAGATATTCAAGGTATTCAAGATATTCAAACAGTTTATTGATTATCTTGCTTTTCCGTAAGTGTCCAATACCATTTATTATCACGCTTTACAGACTTGACACATAATGTTTGCTTTGCGCGGTCAAGGGTCATTTTGGGTATTCCGTTTTTGGTTGCAAGCTGTACCATTTCAGCGGCGGCAACTTCTCCCGCTGATAATTCAGCTTTAATAAACGCCATTGCCTGACTCAAACGGCTCTCGTCCTTCTCAAAAACTCTACCGGACAATAATTCATCAAGCGTTATATCACATTCGCCTATCCAACTAAAGCCATTAATCGGGTCGAGTTCAAACGCCAACGATGAACCCGGTGGGGCTATGTTCGACTTACCGTGTACTACTGCTCTTATTTGCTGATTGTTTATCTCAATTTTTCCAACGGTTAGGACAGACCTTGCGGCGGCGTAGATGTCGATACTCCCCAACCCTCTATATTGAGATTTTCCGCTCCCTTTATTTAGATGTCCGATTATTACAATGGCACATCCTGTACGCTCTGCAACATTGGAGAGGGATTTCATAAGCGGTCTAACCCCGTTTGTGCTGTTCATATTGGCTCCGTTGCTTAGATATGCCTGTAGCGGGTCAAGTATCAGTAGTTTCGCATCCATTTTAACTATAGCTTGTTCAATCCTATCATCTGTCAAAGACAATTCCTGTTTCGTTTCGTCGATAACATAGACACGGGAGCAGTCCGCACCCAACTTTTCAAGGCGGGGTTTTATAGTATCATTCAAACCATCTTCGGCTGTTTGAAAAATAATATTTGCGGGAGCGGAAACATGATTATTGCCCGGTAGTATTTCCCCTTTTGTAAGAGCGGCAGCAACCGCCAACATCAAATTTGTTTTACCGCCTGACGGATCGCCTTGAACAATAGTAATTTTACCTTCGGCAATATACGGCTCCCATAGAAATTTAACCTTTTCAGCCTTTACATCTTGCATTGAAAATAAGTTTAACTCTGCCATTACGCCGCCCTCCCTTCCTCCTGTTGATGTGGTGTGCGCCGCTTGTACCGTGCAATCATTTCATCAAGGGCGTTGTTAGCGGCTACAGTACACCCGAATATAATTAAGTACACGCTGGACAATATAAAACCGTCCAGGAGCGGGATAGAATCCCGCTCAATACCTCCTACGGTTCCTATGAGCATAAGGAACGCCACAAGCCAGATAACCCCTAAACATCGCTTTGCTTTTCTCATGCTCTTGCCTCCGTTCGTTTTGGCTTCATAAATGTGTCGGGTTGTTTGCCTAAAACCGTACATATAAACATGAACGTAGAGAGGGACATATTGCGCTTGCCAGATAAATATTCTTCCAGCGTGTCCGTACCCATATAAATCATATTGGCTAAATCTGCAACGGTTAAGCCTCGGCGGTCAAGGTATGCCCTGATTTCTTCTTGTGTGGTTATATCTCCGTTGCCATCTGCAATGTCTGACTGTGCAGCGTCACACGCATTACACGCATGACAACTATCTTTTTTCATATTTGCATCGTCAATTATTAATGCCGTGTCAACGCCGTAATAAAATCCGGCGCGGTACATTTCATATGTCAAACGGGTAAGCCTATCCGATTCGTTGTCTCCCTCAATCGGTTTTTGGTTCGCCTTACATTCTTCTGTCAATCTTCCCATTTCTTTTGCGTAGGCGTGAGCGATATGAAGATCAACGTCTCTGTCTGTGGAAAATTCCTCTTGTTCGTCTGATCCTTCCGTCAAGGGATAAATCATAAAACATATGACTTGCCCTGTCCCCATGTGAAGCTCCAGCGTCTCGGAGGTCTGTTCATACCCGATAAGGCTATGTAGGTCTATCAAACAGGACTTTTCCTCTACCGCCCTGTCTGATATGCACATTTGATTTTCACATACCATATTCGCGGTAATGTCGAGCGCATTAAATATATTGTCCACATCTGACGGGACGGTATGAACGGTGTCTGGCATGATATAAACGCCTGTCGCACATCGCGGCAATTCATTTATGAGCTTGCATACTTTACTTGCTGTAGTCATGCTGTAACCCCCTTTGCCATATCTACAAATAAATCATTGTAGCAGTCCTGACAGAGGAACACGCCCACAGAGCCACAGGATATTTCATAATGGGTCATATCTGCGTTGGTCTCTTTACAGGCGTTACAAAAATTAATGTCCGGCGTTGCTTCTTTGGCGGTGGGTCTTGTTAATGTATTGGTCATTGTAATCGCTCCATTCTATATTTTTATTGATTTTTGGAGCGGGACAGTGATATAATATATTTATCCCGCTCCGGTGGGAGTGCTTGGGCTGTCTATCGTGCTTTTGATCGGGCGTTTGATAGATAGCCTTTGTCATGCAACGCTAAACCTCCTTGTAACGCTCTCTTTGCAATACTGCCCGTATAGGTCGGCGTGTGTTGCTTTGAAAGCCGTGGTGTCAAATCTGTTGCTCTTGACGGTAGTATAGCGCACCTTGAACACGTCAACCGTCATTTCCTCGGTTCCCCTTGCGGTGAGTTCAGCCTTTAGTATGTCCTCTATTGTGCTGATCTCCGCTTGCAGCTCCTCTGCCATTGCTTTGAGTTCCTTTAACTCCCGGACTTTGCTTGTTAATTCGTTTGCGCTCATTGTTTCATCCTCCTTATATAGTTTTTGTTTTTTATATTTTCGAGCTTATGCCACAAACCATAACGCTTCCAATACTTCGGGGACAGCCTTGTTCATTTTTGCGATTCCGTTGGTGTAATATGTTTTCGATTTTGTACCCATGCCTAACATATAAAGTCTGTCTAACGCTTCTTCTTCGGAGATTTTAAATTCTTTGACGTAGTGATCTCTCATCATAAGCGTGTACAGGGAACGCAAGTAAGATATTTCGTAGGTTTCGCATTTCGCTTTAATGGCTGCTTGTGTCATGGTGATAACCCCTTTTAGTTTTGGTTAAGCGGGAAGGTGTTTGTTTGCTTAACTCTTGATTATATTATACCATTACGGAAGTGTATTGTCAAGTGTTTTTTGAAAAAATTTTAATAAAATATTGCACAAATATACAATGCCGTAATGGTTGTTTTGTTGTGCATAATGCACAATGTCGTAATGGTATCAAAAAAATACATTGACGGAATGGTTTTTATATGATATAATATCAAAAGAACAGGCTATAAACACCCACATCACCACACGCTCATATTTGCGCTGTATCGCACGTTAAATATTTAGGGGAAAGCATATGCCGGAGTGCGTAAAGTCGCGTTGTGTGGCTTGTGGTGGGCGGTAGATTACATTTTAAAGCCGGTATTTATATTCAGCCGCAAGTATAGCACATCTATATCAATTTCACTGTTACGAGAAAGGAGGTCGAAAAATGCAGGAAGAAAAGAAACGCCCTATGTCAGAGGCACGGAAAAAGGCTAATGCGAAATATAACGCCTCTGCGTATGACAGAATAGAAATGAAATTGCCAAAGGGAAAGAAAGATATTATAAAAGAACACGCCGAATATTATCAGCCGGAAGTCGGCGAAATAGGCGCGGCAGGGTATACCCCAAAAGGAAGTATGACAGGATTCATCAGCAGAGCAATAGATGAAACGATTGAGCGGGACAAATCAAATAAAAAATAGAAAGGGGATCATTGAAAATGGCTCTTATAAATTGCCCGGAATGTCAAAAGGAAATATCCGATACAACAAATACCTGTGTTCATTGTGGATATATTCTTATAAAAAATAAAACGCTCATTGAAAAACTAAAAGAGCGCAAAAAAATATTGTTTTCTATCTCGGCGGTTGTTATTGTCGCCATTATTGGCATAACTTTATTCGCAAGCGGGATTATTGGAGTTTCAAGCTCTGAAAGAATCGCGTTAAGGGATATTAAAACTTTACAAAAGACTTTGTTAGACCCAAACTCCATAATTCTATATGAGGTATATTATAATCCCGAATATCCTAAAGAAAGCCCATCAACGCTTATTCATTATGGAGCAAAAAATAAAGGCGGCGGCATTACTGACGATTGGGCTTTGGTTACCGATAAAAACATAGAATCTGAAAACGAATATGATAAAGCGGTTAAAGCTGATGACAGTTATAAAATATTGGCTCATGCCAATGTAATTTGGTGCAAGGCGTTTGGATTGAGCGATGATTGGAAAGAAATTGACGTTGATAAATTACATAGGCGTATAAAATAGTTAGAAATTAAATTTAAAATAATAATGAGGAAAGTTAGGACGGTGAAAATATGGCATTGATAAACTGCCCAGAGTGCAACAAAGAGATTTCGGATACATCAAAAGCCTGTCTGAATTGTGGGTATAAACTCACACCAAAAAAGACAATTAATTTAAAATTAATTGTTCCGTTGGTTACATTTTTAGTTGTTGTTGCGGTTGGCATTTCTTTATTTGCAAGCGGAATTTTTAACGGAGATAAAACCTCTAAACTAAGTGAAAAAGAAAAATATTCGTTAGATTGTGTGCTTGAGCTTAAAGATAGATTGAAAAATCCAGAGTCTTTTCAAGTACATAGTATTAAGTATTTTAAACACGACGATAAATATGATGTGTGCGTATTGGATTATTCAGCTCAAAACGGATTTGGAGGGCTTAACCGTGACGATTATATATGTATTAACGAAAAAGATCGTGATTACTCAAAAAGATACCAGCGATCAGAACTTGATGCAATGGATAGCATAATAGATAAAGTCCCGGCTCTTGTTTATGTCATACTTCAAGATTATTATGTAAAAAATGCAGGAGAAAATATTGATACAAATATAATATTAGAATTTATAAAATAAAACTGAATAAAAAATAGACAAAAAAATAAGCACACCAAACCAGTATAATATGGTCGAGTGTGCTTTTATCTTTTCGAGCGGGAGCGGGTAACATCACGCATATTTCCAATAAGAACCCATATATAAATTATCTTTTTTACACCAATTATAAGCAGAGCCTACACCAACATCAAATTGTCGGGCAACTTCTCTTATGCTGTTGTATGACGCAATTATATTACCATCGCCATCATATTGATTTACTTGTTTTCTGCCGGTTGTTCGTTTTATTGAATCTTTGCCTTTGTAATTCCAATAAAACCCATTATAAATTTTGCCGTCTTTGCAAGCCTTGAAAATAGTATTGAGAGGGATTCCGGTTTTCCGCGCCGCTGTTGTCATGCCCGAATACTTAGCGACAATGATACCGTCTACATTACGCTGAACAACTGCACGGCTCATTGTTTTTGCCCTTTTCTTTTGCACAGTCCCTACATTCAAATTATGCTTTTGAGTACACCATATCAAATTATCCCATTTATTATTGAGAGGGTTCCCATCGACATGATGAACAACATTAAATTCGTCCGGTTTAGGGTTTTTGACAAACGCATAAGCTACAAGCCTATTTGCCGACAAATCTTTTTCTTTTCCGTTTGAATATAATTTATACTGTATGCGTCTGCCTTTCTTAATTTTCGGAGTAAGCATTTTATCGCTTTTTTCGCTGTATAATCTTCCGTAATTGCTGATAAGATAGCCGGTATATATTTCATCTCCCATTTTAGCGGGAGCATATATCTCATCTTTGGAAATATACTTAATGTTTGATTTTCTTGTACTCATAATAATTCCATCCTTTCGTTTTTGGACATAAAAAAAGACGGTATAAAACCGTCAAGCGCATAAAAAATACCCTACGGAAAATTTTCCGTAGGGTTATCTATATGGTGCTTTCATTCAACCATTATTTTTTAATGGGTATATGAAAACATCATACTCAATCTATTTGTAAAGTAGCATCTACAAGGTAAGTATTCTTTCCGTATTTGAAATTGTCTTTCGATACATTCAATATGAATCGACGGCGCGGAGGCTTTCAGGCGGACGCCGTATTTCCCGCCGTGCTTCATGATTTCAGGCTCCTCCAGCGTCAGCTCGTCTATGCCGGGCATCACTATGCCGTAGCCTGTCGCCTCGACCTCGTCTATGGCGTCTTTTAAATGCCTGTATTGCCTGTTCACCTCGGAAAGCTCCGTAAGGCACGACATCAGATCCTGCTCCGTGTTGATGGAAAGGCCCGTAAACTCCGACAGTATCTTATAAAACAGGCCGTTTTCCATTGTGACGGCAAGCTTCGCGCTGCCAACCCCTAAATTCATGCCCGTGACGCTTGCATCCGTTATATATTCAAGCCTTGAAACGTTTGCCGCGAAGCCGTTGACGGCTTTCATTGATTCCAAGCCCTTCGCCATGTCTATAACGCTTGAAAACATCTTCGATTTTAGCCAATGGTCGGTTTTGAGGGTCAAAAGCCACTCCGGCATCCCGACTTCTATCTCTTTTATCGGAAATTCAAACAAAATATGGGTTAAAATGTCTTTTATTTCGTTCTCGTCAAGCTCTAGGCAGTTCACGGGGGCTACCGTTGCGTTATACTTCTCCGAAAGTTCCGCCGCCATTGCCGCCGCCGCCGCCGAGCGGGGATGGGTGCAGTTTAAGAGGATGATAAAAGGCTTTTTTATCTCTTTCAGCTCGTTTATGACCCGTTCCTCGGCTTCCTCGTATTCAAATCTCGGGATATCGCTGATGCTGCCGTCCGTGGTCACTACAAGGCCGATGGTGGAGTGTTCGTTTATCACCTTCGCCGTGCCTATCTCCGCCGCCATGTTGAAAGGGATGTCCTCTTCAAACCAGGGCGTGCGAACCATGCGAGGGGCCTCGTTTTCGATGTAGCCGATGGAACTGGGCACTATGTAGCCCACGCAGTCTATCATCCGCACCCTGAATTTCGCGTTTTGCGGCAGTTCAAGCTCCGCCGCGTCCTCGGGGATGAATTTCGGCTCCGTCGTCATTATCGTCCTGCCGGCGGAGGATTGGGGCATTTCGTCAACGGCGCGCTCCTTTTTAAAATCCTCTTTCATGTTAGGCAGGACGAGGGTGTCCATAAAACGCTTGATAAACGTCGATTTGCCCGTCCTTACCGGGCCGACGACGCCGATGTAGATATCCCCGCCTGTCCTCGTTTCGATATCTTTATATATGGTTTTGCTGTCCATAAACGTTCCTCCGTATACAACATTTCATTTTGTCCTACAAATTAATATGTTGTACCTGTCCCGCGTATGACAGCAAACTATATTTTTTCTCCCTGTTTTTAATATGTCAAACGGTTCAAGGCGTTTTCGACCCCGCGCGCCACGCTGTTGGGGTCGTCCATCTGCCTGTCGGTGCTGAGAACGAAAACCATCACGCCGCCGATGCCGCCGAGCAGGGCGTAGGCGGTTTTGTCAGACGCTAATGCGGGCGGGCAGAAGGAAGCGTCGTAATATTGTCCGCCGTAAAGGATGTCGTAATGCTTGCTGTTCCAATAGAGGTCGCCGCTGTCGCCCTGCACCATGTGCCAGTCTATCCATATCGGCCCGCCGTCAAGCGGCCTGCCGTAGGCTCCTATGCCGATGTTGATTTTCTTTAGGTCTATGCCTCTTTTGGCAAAGGCGGCGATCCCGTCAACGGCCTGTTTGAAGCTTGACTGCAAGCCGTCCGCATCCGTGCCGTCATATGCCATGAACTGGATTTGGTCGATGCGGTCAATGGTTTCTTTCGAACCCGCAAAACCTGCGCTGATGGCGGAAGAAAGTATCGCTCCGGGGCGGACGCGCTCCATTTCATCGTCGAGATAGGCGAAAAATTGATCCAAAAGCTTCCAGTCATTGCTGTTCTGAGGGAATTCCCAGTCGATATCCAGCCCGTCAAGCTCATGTTTTTCCAAAAACGCCGCCGATTGATCCGCAACCGTTTTCCAGTGCTTCGCCATAAAGGCATTTATACCCTTGTGGTCGCCCGTGTCGGGCAAAGTGTTGCAGATTATTTTTACGTCATGGGGGTTTGTACGCATGGCGACGATCTGTTTGAGCGCGTCAAGCTGGCGGACGAATTCGGCCTCTGCTTCGGCGCCCTTCTTGCCCGGCATCACATACAGAAGCTCCCCGTCGTCGCCCCAATAAACAATCTGGAACAGGATGACCGTATTGTACACATCGTAAAACCGTGCGAAATTCTTGGCGTAATCCTCGCCTTTTGCCAGAATTTCGGTGGGGATGTTGCTACTGAAGCGCTGATAAAGAGCGACGGTAAAATCATCAGCTCCGCGTTTCGGCTCGTTATACAGTTGTAATGCGCGTATCCGCGCCGGCATTTTATTTGTGAATTCGTCGATGACAAGCCTTACGCGGTCCGTGGTGACGCTGTCAAAGCTGCAAAGCCGCAGATCGCGGATTTTCTCTGCCCGGAAGAAATCCGCCCACTCGCCGTCAACCCACGCCTGTAGGCGGAAATACTGGACATTGTTCCCGTCCTCTTCAAGATAAGCGGTGTTGAAGGTATGTTCTCCGTCAAGCCCGATTTCAACGGCGACGGGGGTATTCCCGCCGGCGGAGCGGGGCGTCCAGCATTTCGCGTTATTTTCCATCAGATTCTTTGCGTCGGCTGTGTCCCAACTGTCAACAATGTCTTCACGGATAATTTCCGCGCCTTCCAATACGTTTTCGGAAGAGAATTCCGGGAAAACATAAGCGGGCGCGGCGGCCCAGGGCATAAGCCCCCAAAAAGCCATGATAAGCGCGAGAAAACAACTCAATGCATTATAAAAAAACGACGACATAATTACATTCCATCCTTATTTAATATATGTGATTTGCGTACCGTTTTATTTTACCCCAATCCCCGCGCAGTGTCAACCAAAATTTTCATGTTGGTTTTTATTACATATTCCAAAAAGTGCGATGCAACGACACTTTACGGAACTTTATGGAAAGTTAAAATTTTTCCTTGATTATCCTCCGGCTTTATAGTATAATGTAAAAAATTTGAATATGGGAGCGGAAAACACTATGCGAAATTATATCAAAGCGAGCAAATCAAGGAAATTTATCTCTGTTTTGGCGGTTTGCCTTATGGCGGCCAGCTGCTGTCTGATAGGGATGGTTATGTCAAACGCGGCCGACGCTATCGATTCCGGCAACTGCGGTTTAGGCGGCGCAAATGTGACATGGACGCTATATGACGACGGCGAACTTGTTATAAGTGGCTTTGGGAAGATGAGAAATTATGAGGATTCAATGGTCCCATGGCGTTCACATCGGGATTCTATAGAAAAAATAACCATTGAAGCCGGTGTGATTTCTATAGGTGATTGGGCATTTTATGGATGTCACTATCTACAATCTGTATCTATACCTGAAGGAGTAACTTCTATTGGTTGTTCTTCGTTTTTTGAATGTATAACCCTGAAATCTATAACCCTCCCGGACAGTGTAATTTCGATAAATGTTGGCGCTTTTAGTTATTGCGCTTCCTTGCAAACAATAAACATACCTGATGGTGTTACCCGAATAGAACATGGTGTTTTTGAATATTGTTCCGATTTAACATCTATAGCCCTTCCTGACGGTATTTACGCTATAGATTACGCTGCATTCAGAAGCTGCGAATCTTTACAGACAATAACTATTCCCGATGGGGTAACCTCAATAGACAGCGCCGCATTTAAATATTGCTTTGCTTTGGCGTCAGCGACTATCCCGTACAGTGTTTCTTCTATACAACCGGATGCATTTGACTGGTGTGAAAATCTTACGATTTACGGTTATGATGGTTCATGCGCTGAAAGGTACGCGGCGGAAAATTATTTCCCATTTGTTTCATTAGGCGAGCATACTCATTATTGGATTTATGATGTGTACGAGTATCCAAACTGTGGAAATTCCGGCTATCAGCGCAAATGGTGCCCTTGCGGTGAAGAAACATATGAAAATATACCCGCTACTGAAGAACATAATTTTGTATGGGAAACATATGAATATCCTGACTGCCAATCACCGGGATATAAAAGTCAATATTGTACTAATTGCGAGGCAACAGGCAACTCGGAAACCATACCCCCTCTCGGGCATGATTTTTCTTGGACAATAACGGCTCCCCCTACCTGTCAATGGGAAGGGAGCGAGGAAAAAAGGTGCATTGTATGCGACGAATTCTTTGGCTGCGAAAGCATACCCCGCCTTGAACATACAGCCGGTGTGGTCGAAACCTATCCCCCCATTTGTGAGGAATACGGCTGGAGCCTGATGCACTGCCCCATATGCGGCATATATTTTGA
>Ga0123353_10016738_pt1 | contig 10734 bp, 5 predicted proteins | sample TergutLab28metaG_3_FD_92763 | JGI IMG/M metagenome (GOLD analysis project Ga0123353, IMG submission 92763) | Labiotermes labralis P3 segment gut microbial communities from Petit-Saut dam, French Guiana - Lab288 P3 | ecosystem: Host-associated > Arthropoda: Insects > Digestive system > Gut ... | reverse complement strand
CGGATAAATTGAGTATCCATAAATCTTCCTCATAATTAATTTGGCTGATGGCTTGTTCCGTATATGCTTCTATCAACACATTGTCTTGTTTTTTCTCTGTTTGAATGAGTGGTAGTATATTGGTTTGTGGATGTTGGTTATCAGGTTTATCCAATTTGAACCCTATCATTGTTTTTCTATTTCGTTTGGTACGGCTTTGCAATATGAATAATGCCGAATCGGGGCAATCGAATCCATAAAAACCAAACAGCCCGTTCTTATCAGTTGTCGTTGTACCGGGCATATTCTCCTTACTAAACAAAATTACAATTGCATTTGCGATGGGTTTTCCTACCAGATTCGTCACTTTGCCTGTTATCTGAAAATCACTTTCAACCGGATAATAATCAGAAGTAGATGAAGCTTCTAATTTATCCCACACAAAACGGCTCCAGCCCTGCGTGCAAAGAAGATTATCCAACGCTTGCGCCCTTTCCGGTTCATCGCCGGCGAAATACCAGCCGGGAGATTCAATATAACCCTTCAAGTCTGCGTCCAGCAACAAAGTACCTTTGATGTTTTGAGTATTGATGGAAGGTTGGACGATTTTGTTGTTGGTTACCGAAAGTGAAAAACTGCCTTCTACCGGCTGGCCGTTGTTGTCGGTTACCCGTAGCTGTACTGTGGCTTTTTCGCGGTCTCCATATTTTTCCTTGTCGGGAATGATTTCAACATGCAAATCATCTTTTTGGTCAATGAATATAAGCCGCTCACTTACTGGCTGTCCATTTTTGAACAGAGTAAACTGGGCAATGCCAGTAGGGAATTTATTTTTGTCCACTCTGTACAACTGTTCACGTCCTTCCATGACGCCTTCCAGAGCAAGGCAAACCGTATGCCGCGACTGGCCGATAAGCGAAATCATTTCCGGTTCAGCAACCGTTGAGCGGATGGTGATATAAACTGATTGTTCAGTCTGCCTGACAGACATTGTAAGCCCTTCGACGGTAGCGGGCAAGGTAAATTCTTTCTGCACTCCGCCGGATTGAACAATAGCCTTGTAAGTTTTTCCTTTTTCTGGCATGAAATCAAATGACCCCATTCCAAACTGCAAACTACTGAATTGTAATAATTCACAGCCGTCTTCATTGATGATAACTCCGGTAATTTCGGTGCCATAACCTTCATTTCCCAATGCTTTAAACGCTACCTTGTTAGGAAATCCTGCAAACAAACTGCCACCTTCGGGAAAGAATAAAACCTGATAATCAAATTCCTGCAAAGACGCTTCCTGTTTCTGCCCGGAAGTATTTCCGATGTATATGTCGCGGTGATAAAAATACTCTTCTCCTGCATTGCGCATCCAATTGGTGTAGGCCCGCAGATGATAATTGGCCGGCGGCAAGGAATCGGGAAGCAGAATCTGACAGGCATATTCATTTTCTTCGGAATAGAGCAACACACGCCGAATCATTTTCTTTTCTGCATCAGAAAGTTCTACGTAGATTTTCCGGCTCTCTACATTATCCTGATTCAGATGTATATCGGTCAGATAAGCGCGAAAATACATATATTCGCCTGCGGCATAGTAGGGTTTGTCCAAATGGAGGTAAATTTTCTCTACCGGATGATGGTCGGTATAGTACTGAAAAGTGCTAATGGTATTCTTTACAGGTGACTCCTGAGCAAAAAGTATGTTTGTATGAATAATAAATGAAATTAAACAAAAGAAACAACATTTCATGTTGCTGGCTATAATATTAATTCTTTGGTACCCATGATATAAGAAAATACAAGAAACGATAAGCATTATAAAATGAATAAAACAGAAGCACTCGGTTCACCGAGTGCTTCGTTATTAATAACCTCATCCGCCTGGGGGAATATAAGGAGGATTATACTGACCACAATTACCACCGCCTCCACCACTATAACCGACGGGAGGATACACTAAACATAATGGTATATGATCGTATGCACAACTAACACCATAATAGGGACAAACATCACCTCCCTTCACCGCTTTCATTTCTTTTTGACTTAATTTTTTCATATTGAATAAAATTTAATGATATAAAAATTAAAATATTACAAAAGTACAAACTCTTCTTCAATTTTAATTAAAACATTTGTACTCAGTTTTACATCATTCGTATCGTTTGTTGTTCATGATTATTAGACGGCATGTTCTCTATTTGCGAGTTATTTTACTTTTATTTGCGAATTGTTCCGGTTTTTAGCAGGCGTCCCTTATCTATATGGTATCGAATAGCTGATTCTGAAACATTCGCTTGTTTGGCAATGGAATTGACGCTTTTCCCTTTGTTCAGAGACTCCTGAATATATAGGAGTTTGTCGGACGTTATCGGTCGTCGCTGTTTCTTGGTTTTAGGAGATTCTTCATGATTCCTGCTATTAGAGCGTTGTTTTGGTACATAAATCAAATGATGATTGGCGTCATAGATGATAGCCTGTACAATTGAGTTGACTTGCCACTTCTTGTAAATTGCATTTAGTACATTTCTAACGGTTTGATGCTCAATGTTAAGTGTTCCTGATATCTCTTCATTAGTTTTCCCGTGTTTGGCAAGTATAAGAACTGTTTTTTCCCTCTCTGTGAGCGGTTGTAAGGTTTTCTTTTTCCATTCTTCATCTTTTGACGAATATTCGTCAAAATCATGGCCGTTGTAATAGTAAGCACGCAGGTGCCCCGGCTTTTTGAATGCCGAACTTGTCAGCAGGCATAGGCCAAACCGTAGCTGCCCGTCAGTAAATATCGGTTTCAACTTATGAATGACCATGATGTATCCTGCTACGCTTTTGATACGGACGGAAAATGAGAAATAATTTATCTGATCCGGTCTGTCAATACTGTGCAGGCGTTGCAAGATTGCTATGTGCATATCTGCCAGCAATGTCAGGTCTTTAGTATGTATCACTTTGGGATAGAAGTCGTACCCCAACAATAAGGCATTCTCTACGCTGTGTCCGCAAAGAAAGAAATCGTTGTTTGCCACAAAATGGAACCCACGTTTAAGAAAGTCAAGTACATAAACCGTTTCCATGCACATCTCTGCAAAATCTTGCAGAAAGAAAGGGGTTGAATGATTGTTTTCATCACCTGTGATGGGAAGAACCCCCTTATAAAACAGAGGCGTAACGGAACTTGCTGTTTGAACATTGTTTATCATATATTGCTGATTATAAAAAGCTAACGATGAAGATGCCTCCAATATTATCGGGTATTCTGCTCTGACAAAGATAATCAATACAACATATTTTTTCTCAATTTCTCAAAATTTCTTACATCGAACTCACATAAGTTACAGTCATGGTTATCTTTAGAATTCGAAGCTAATAAGCCCCCCATTGAATTTTATTAGGCACTTTTAGTGCAATATCAGTACTACATCCCCAGTTATCCCGTACCCTTACTACAATTCCTGTTGCATAGTACGTCACTCTTACCCCCGGTCCTGAAGTATTCCAGTTCGGATCAGTCGGAGTCTGTCCCGGAATAGCTCCAATAGAATTACCTGACGTTGAAATGCGGGTAAAACCGTAGTAAGTAGAAAGTGGAGTAAGAAAAGTTTCATTACCGTAAATTTCATGGGCATCATTCCACGTAGTTGCAGTTCGGGTAGCAGACTTTAGGTTATATGTTCCCTCACATATCGTTTGAGTGATACCGTTAGTATAAGGTGAAGAAATGATGACGCCGGCAGCATATATTTGTATGCTGTTAGAAAAATAAGAAGTAGTTGGATTGTTGCAAGAGCCTTCATTTTGTACTTCGCCAGAATAATTGTAATTTGGAGCCGAATATGCTCTTAATTTATAGTTGATTACATTACTTTCTGCATGTATCTTTATTTCCTGATTCGTTGCTTTTGTCATTGTGACTTTCAGGAACTGTTCAGAACCAACGGGCACATTCCAAGGGTGGGCAGCCGGGGCTGTTACGGTAATCCAATAATCCGTGTCGTACGCCATTTCAATGGCTGTTCCGTAAGATACATTCGTTGACGAGTGATACCCTGGATTTCCTGATATTCCGCCTTTGAGAATGAATCTTGCCACATTGGTCAGCGAAGGAGTTGTTGAGAATACAACTGAAGCCGCACCTTCTGTATTACCGCTGTATAACGATGATTTCTGTAATCTTATCTTAAACCTCGGATTCTGATAAGTGTGGAACTGTCCGCCGAATGGAATGGCGGGGCGTTCTTTTGACATAGCGTCTAATGTTGGCGCCGGCTCAATCAAAAACTGTATCGGATCCGCAATGGTCGTAACTGTTTTGGTGACGGACTTTTCAGTTCCTGATGCTTTATGTTTCAAAGTGAAGGTAAGCGTAGCCGTTCCCGGCTGTTTTCCTTTAATTTGCATTCTGCCGCTCTCTGTACCCAGCGACGTACCGCCGTAATTATGTGTTGCCGGAGGCGTTTCAACACCGGCAAAAGTTGCTTTCCTGAATGTGCGGTCTTCTTTCTGAAGATACACATCGGCAACGTTCGCATTGGTACTTGTGATAATCAACTGGTAATCGTTTGCGGACAGGCTCGGAGTATCATACATCAGCCGGTACGTCGTACTTGTTTCGTTTTGGTATACAGATTCTTTCCCACCCGGATTTATATTTATCGAAAAGTTGACCCGGTTGTCAATAATCTTGATTTGCCGGGTAATCTTTTTTGTTTTATTGTCTGATTGTCTTGTAATGTCGTATATCCAGTTGAAAACGCCTACATGTCCGTTTGCCGGTGTATTTGTGCAAATAATGTTAAATGATTTTGTATTGCCAGATGCAGTACCGCCGGTTAAATAGCCAAAAGTGTTGGCTAACCAGCTGTTGAAAGCAACATTAACCGTTGTGCCCGCAGTATTGGCGCCTCTGTGAATAATTCCCTGCTGAACCGTATTTGCATTAGTAGTGACTTTGTAATCAAATTTCGAAAAGGGATTAGCATCGGTTACTTTAAGAGTGACAGGATTTGTTATGCCTGGCAGATCGGTAAACAGGATTTCATCGTATCCTCCTGCCAATGCCGGTTTAAATGACACTTCGAAACCAAAATCATCTGTTTGCCTGCATGAAACAAATAACTTGTGTTTGGTAACGGGACCCAATTCCCCGGTTTGTGAATATATATAAATGGTATCAGAGTAATTCCCGGTCGACTGAAACATATAATACAGTTTTCCGTTCAACCTGTTTGAAAAGTCATGCCATATATTGGTTGCGTACTTTTGAGGATTACCTTGATTGGGGTCTCCGTTATACAGGCTTAATTTTGAAGGATCCTTAATTTCAAATTTCAACCTGCGGAGATTCGATACGGCTTTCGGATGCGGGTCTATATTGTAATTCACGTAGTCTGTTTCTCCCACCCATAATTGAGGACGGCTGTAATATTTCTTTTCCTGATTATACGAGGTTTCAGGAAGTGTAAACGTACATGGATAGCTTTCCCGTATATTCATATTGTCCTGTAATACAACAGAAGTCATTTTTGAACTTGCCGTGAATACAAAATCCGTTTTTCCAAGGTTAATATTTTTATAATCCACGATAAAATCAACCAAATGAGGCGAATCACCGGCTTTTGACGTTTTGATGTCACCATCGTTCCAATTTTTCGAATTGACGGATGAACCGGTAATGTTCGCGGAGAGCGTTAGTTTTCCATTGTTCAGCGCTTCCTTTTCCGACAAAACCCGCACGATGAACGATCCTTCATATTCGAGCAGGTTTTCCGTATCATTGAGATTTTGAACCCTGTTACCATCGCGCACGATGTGCATGTTCAAGTCCGGTACTTCAACACCAAAATTCAATTCATTTGCGCCTATTACGATTTCTGAGTTGTCCTTAAAAGTCATTAAAAATCTGTATGTTCCGTGTTCAGTCGGCATTACTTTCAATTCCCTTGTTTTGTTTGTTGTGAACATGAGGGTATCTTGTTGTGAATATTCTTTAACACCGGCTGTAACCTTTGCACTTTTGCTAATGGAATATGTTGCTGTGACAGGAATGTTCCATCTATTATCTTTTGAGACTAACGTGTATCTCGCAAAATAAAGATTATTGATAAATGCATCTTCCGTCAGATTTGTTTCAACGTGAATTGTGAATTCTAAAAATATGATATTGAAATTCAGTTCATGTTTGCCTATTTCTGTTCCTGTGTAATCCTTAAAGAACATTGTTAACCTGTACGTTCCGGTTTCTGTTGGCACCAATGTTAATTCGCGTGGTTTGCCCGAAACAAACATGAGTGTGTCTTGTTGCGAATATTCCTTAGTGCCGGCTATTACTTTTGCATTTTTAGTGATTGAGTAAGTTGCTGTTATTGGAAGATTATCAACATTGTCTTTAAGTTCTGCCGTATATTTCAGGGAATGAGATCTATTAACAAGTCCTTCGTCATCCAGGTTAGTTTCAAGGTGAATATCAAATTCGGGATACTTAATGTTAAAGTTCAGTTCATACCTGCCTATTTCCGTTTCCGTATCGTTCATAAAGGTCATCATCAATCTGTATGTTCCGGTTTCTGACGGTATCAACATTAGCTCCCGTGGTTTACCCGAAACAAACATGAGTGTGTCTTGCTGCGAATATTCTTTAGTTCCCACTCTAATTTTCGCATTTTTAGTAATTGAATATTTTGCAGTTATTGGGATGTTACCAACATTTTCTTTAGGTTCAACAGTATATTCCACTGAATATGCTCTATTTACAAGTCCGCCGGCATTCAGGTTGGTTACAGCGCGAATATCAAATTCGGGATATTGAATGTTGAAGTTCAGTTCATATCTGCCTATTTCTGTTTCCGTATCGTCCATGAAGGTCATCATCAATCTGTATATTCCGGTTTCTGACGGGATCAACATTAACTCCCGTGGTTTACCCGATACAAATATGAGTGTGTCTTGCTGCGAATATTCTTTAGTTCCCACCCTAATTGCAGCGTTTTTAGTAATTGAATATTTTGCAGTTATTGGAATGTTGCTAACATTTTCTTTAGATTCAACGGTATATTTCACGTAATATGCTTTATTTACAAATCCGCCGGCGCTCAGGTTGGTTACAGCGTGAATATCAAATCCTGGGTGTTCAATGTTGAAATTCAGTTCATGCCTGCCTGTTTCAGTTCCCATATCGTCTTTAAAAGTCATCATCAACCTGTATGTTCCTGTTTCTGACGGACTCAATATTAATTTCCGGGTTTTGTTCGTTATGAACATGAGCGTATCCTGCTGAGTATATTCCTTTGTACCGGCTGAAATTTTTGCACTTTTGCTAATCGCATAAGTTGCCGTAACCGGAGAGTTACCAGTTGACTCAATCGTGTAATTAATAGAATATAAAGTATTTATAAATCCACCTGAAGTTAAGTCTGTTAGAACGCTTATCGTATAGTCGGGAGATCCGACATTGAAATTTAACTCTTTCGTGTTCAAAATAGTTCCTCTGTGGTCTTTAAAAGTCATCAAAACATTGTATATACCTGTTTCTAATGGAGATATGGAAAACTCACGAGGATTATTTGGCACAAACTTTATCGTGTCTCTTTCTGTATATTCTTTAGTTCCGGCTGAAATTTTTACCTGCTTGTTCACTGCGTAGGTTGCTGTGACTGGTAGAATTTCGGCTATATTTTTTGATTTCACAGTGTATTTAACAGGGAATAAATTGTTTACAAATATCTTGGCGCTCAAATCCGCTTCGAGCTCAATATCATATTCAGGCGCAACAATCCTAAAATTCAATTCATCAGCGCCTATCTCAACTCCCTTATTATCCTTAAAAGTCATCAATAACCGATACATTCCTGTTTCGTTTGGAATTATTTTTAATTCACGCGGCTTGTCAAGGGCAAGCATTAACGTATCTCTTTCAGTATATTCCTTAATGCCTGAAGTTACTTTTGCATCTTTGGTAAGAACAAATGTCGCCGTAACAGGGAAGTTAACGCCCTTATTTTTCGGTTTTACTGTGTATTTTACTGAATACGTATTGTTTACGAATCCATTGCCAGAATTGAAATTGGTTGTTACCGAAACGGAAACGTCTTTAGAAAATGGACTTTCCTTAATTTCTCTGGTACAGCTAATTAGAGGGATGATACAGAGTAGAAGAATTTTATTGGTGGTTTTCATTTTGGTAATATTTTAAAATACACAATATCTTAAACTTACATGACATGCAAAATACCAGTTACTTAGCTTTGAGCCGGTCAGGTAGTTTTGTTCCGCTTTTACCTGCATAACGATTCTGTCGGTGAAATACAATTCGATATTGGCGTTTCCGGAAGGACCGCTGACAAATGAATTTTTCTTTTCTGAAGTTTCCAAAGCGCGAAGCGATTCCAAACCGGCGAGCATGGACAGGCCGACGTTGAAATAAATGAAATCCCCGTATTGAATTGTCGTATAGTCAACGCCGCCATTGAAAAGATAGTTTTTGACGTTGATGGATTGAATAGTGCCGGAATCGTATAATCCACTCAAATTCAATATCCATTTTTTCTGAAGGTATTTTGAATAATTCAGCCCGATGATATGGGTTGACCCATCTGCTCCGGGAACAATTCCACAGGAAATCCCTATTAGGCTAACTCCTTGCACATGGCGTAATTGTGCGTTTGTCGTTACTAAGGATGCTGTTGAAAGCAGCAAGATGGCTAATACTATTCGCTTACGCATACTGGATTGATATTTATTAAATTACACTTAAAATGAGAGATTCATTATGAACCGTAAAGTTATCGCAAGATCAGATTTCTCCACAAAATTTTTGACCAATGCCTCACCTATTTTGACCAACGTATCAAATTGTTACATGTGTGTAATTTTTTTTGAATTCTGTTTTGGCAATGCGTTTTTTTTGTAACTTTGCATTTTTTATGACACAATCGGTCAAATAGAATCATGACAATGAATACAAGGCAAGAATCAGAAAATCCTTACGTTCCAGTAGATGAAAAATAATACCAATTTCTTCTTTCTGACAGAGCATAAAAAATATATTGTAAATGAATAAATTAGTTAATTCAAACGAAAAAATCATTCAATCATGGAATACTGATATAGTGCGGTTTCCTCAATCATTTACTATCGATAGTCTAAGCCTTGAAAATTCTTTCGGGAAAGATCACACAATGGTTCGGGATATTCTTATTTTTATTGCTTTTAAGATTAAAGCAGACCTTTTCAATTTTGCCAAATTCACCCTATCTGATTTTGCTCATACTATGAAATACGACCCAAAGAATTTGAGGCGCACCTTGGCAAGATTTCAAGAAAATGCAAAGTTGGCGCCAATTTATAAAGAACATGTTTTTGACGGCCATTTTGATAACGTTCTATTCCGGATGCTGAAAGAAAATGTAATTGTAACAAAGAAAATTAATGGAGTGTACGACACAATCAATGCCGGAAGAGGCTATCAAATTTTCACAGATTTGATTACAAAAAAGGGTAAGGCCAAAAATTCAACAGTTGAATATGGTGTTACATTAAGCGAGAAAATTCTGAATTCTTTCCTTGCCGAATACAACATTTTGTCTATGGACGATTACATAACAGCCGGATTGATAAATAAAAACAATTCAGAAACAATGGGAGGCGCAAGAAACTTTTATATATTCCTTTGTCATGCACTGGCGGTTGCACGTTATGAAATATACTCAAAAAAAGCATTGATCCCCAAATTCAAAGTACCACTGGATGATATTTCAGAAATTCTTGGGCACGACTTAACAAGAGCAGCGAAAGACAGAAAGCAAAACGTAACCAAACTTCTTCAAAAATTCAAAAATAGTCTGAGATTAGAGTTTGATTATAAGTATGTTGGGAAAAATTATAAATATTACATTGAATTTACTTTTTCTAAAGAGGCTCTTAAACTTTATGATAGAACACAACAAGAACGATTCCTGACCACCACAATCAATCGGCTAAATGAATACTTCAAATTCCATTACAAAAATGAATCATGGTATAATGAAAAGAATGCAAGTGATTTTTTTCAAAGATGGGTAAACAGTCAGAATACTGACATGGAAAAGAAAATAGGAATTATCAAAAGTTCCTATCGCGATATTTACAGTCTGCCGGGAGATGAAATATCGGATGAGTTCTGTAAGGAATTGATAATAAAAGGATTTAGCGTTATTAAGGATGAGTTGTTTAACTATACCTACTTAAATGACATCCCATCAAATAACGCTGATGTAACAAGTAGCCCTGGTGACAGACAAAATAATAATTAGCAGAATATCAATATTATATGAAAATTTGGAGCAGTTTGAATAACCGCAAAAATGGTGTAACGAAACTACTCTCGAACTACGTTATTCTGAAACTCTCGTAATAAGTATACATTATTATATATGGCCTCATGGGAAAATAGGGACGAAAAGTCAAATATGGCCTCATGCCAAAATAGAGGTGTAAAGTCGAATATAGCTCATATCCAATTTATATTCAGGGATTTTATTGCATTCGAATCAAAGTCGTATTTGTTTTTTCTCCAACAATCTAATAAACGTGCTATAAAATCCGGTTCTTGAACCAACCTGAATAGAGAGGGACATTGGTGTAGCGGAACTAATTTGTGGTGTAGTGAAACTGATATGTAGTGCAACGAAACTATTCTGTGGTGTAACGAAACTACTTTGAGGTGTAGTGAAAACATTTAGTGGTGTAATAAAACTACCTGTGGTGTAACGAAACTACTAATTAAAATCT
>Ga0123353_10016737_pt1 | contig 10734 bp, 5 predicted proteins | sample TergutLab28metaG_3_FD_92763 | JGI IMG/M metagenome (GOLD analysis project Ga0123353, IMG submission 92763) | Labiotermes labralis P3 segment gut microbial communities from Petit-Saut dam, French Guiana - Lab288 P3 | ecosystem: Host-associated > Arthropoda: Insects > Digestive system > Gut ... | reverse complement strand
CTAGTCAAGAAATTCCCCGCATTTCACGGAACCCGAAGGTTCATTACCGCACTCACAAGAGTCCGCCACCTGTCTCTATCCTGGGCCAGCCCAATCCAGTCCATATACCCACATCCCACCTCCCGGAGATCCGTCCTAATATTATCCTCCCATCTACGCCTAGGTCTCCCCAGTGGTCTCTATTCCTTCCGGTTTCTCCAGCAAGACCCTATACACTCCCCTCTCCTCACCCATACGCGCCACTTGAGTCTTTACATCACCATTTGAAAAAATATTTAGATCCTAAAAGTTTATATTTTTTACATATTCTGTTTTAACATTATAAAAATTAGTGACAATAAACGAGAAGCCACTTGGATTTTATTGCATTTTTCCTTATAAGATTTTTGTATTGACATGTCTTATGATGGTATAAGTACAGGCCGAACATGTAGCACGCATGCAAAGGGACTATTTGAATAAAAATAATCCTGTGTTGTGTCAGACTGAATAAGCGAAGTTTAATCAGGTAAAAAGGTAAAGTTTTCCGTTACAGGCCCGGTGTGGCCCAAAGGGTGGGTAGAGGTATAGCTCTACCCTTCAATGACCGCGGCACAAAAGGGGGTGAGTGGTCAGCAGCACGCCCCGGCCGCATTTTACCCCCGGGAAAGACCCGGTACCCATTGTACAGGAGGCTGGGTGGGCCCCAGAGCCGGTCTGGACGGGCGGAAAAATCTCGTCCCCACCGGTATTCGATCCCGGACCGTCCAGCCCGTAGCTCAGTCGCCATACCGACTGACCTACCGCGGCCCAAAGTTTAATCAGAAAGCACTATAATGCAAAGGACGATACGACATCAGGGAACAGACTGTACGTAAGTGAAAAGAAAGGCACATACACAGCATGGGAAAGCCACTGTCTAAATAATGCAGTCATCGAAAGTGAAAAAAAATGTTCGTGCATACGTGTTTCGGTACGAACATCTGTCGATTCGGAGTTATCATCAAATATTCACCTCTCAGTTTGTACTTCCTTTCTCCCGTTTGCTTTTTCCGACTGGCACACATCACGTCAGGGCCACAAGGCCAAAGGACAACTAATAAAATCATGCAAGCACGCTAATTCTGTAATTTCTACTGTCAAATATAGAACTACAATCCATCAATACTTGCGGACGCTACACACAGAAATGGGTCACTAAGTTGCACAATTATTTATGCATAATTCCATGTTGTGTTTAATAGAGAGCATACGATATAACACACTATCTTCAGAGTGCTGAGTGCTTCTTCGTAAGTTGGAAGTTGATGAGCTGCTGGAGAAACCCCATACCTACATGAAACTCAAAGCTCCATTACGGTGTGTATGTTTTGAAGCTTTCGCGGGAAGTTATTTAATAAAACACTAAAGGGCTGGCAGCTACGTCAGGTGGTTAATGGAGACCATCGTCTCAGAGAGACTGTATCCGTCTCCTATTATCACGATACACAAGCTTTCCGAAAATACATAACGCACGAGACCATACACACATATATTCCTATAATAAAAGCAAAGAGAAGCACTAATTTCTCAAATTTATTTTTGGAATAGGACTCTACATGTTTCAGACACTATATCTGTCCATCATCAGGAGTCCAGCACTGTACACACAGCAATAGGCATAGGTCATACAGGTTATGCTGACTGCTTGCTAGCATAAACTGTATGACCTTGCTAGCAAGCAGTCAGCATAAAATGTATGAATAAATACCACACGTCAGTCATTAACACAATATTTATTTTATATACAATGGTATATATATATGTCTGGGCGACATGTTTCGAACTAGTAGTTCATCCTAGGTTGAAACATGTCGCCCTGACGTATATATACCATTGTATATAAAATAAATGTTGTGTTTATGACTGACGTGTGGTATTTATTTGTATGTTGAAACACATAGTGTTGAAAAAATTAAAAAAAATAAAAACTCTATGACCTATACACGTGCCTCTTGCCGTGTGTACAGTGCTGGGCTCCTGATGATGGACAGAGATACCGTCCGAAATATGTAGAGTCCTAATCCAAAAATAAATTTGAGAAATTAGTGCTTCTCGTTCGTTTTATTATAACGATATAACACGATGCACGGTCCTCTGAATGTCAAATTCATACACATATATTTCTACCACTCATTTTACGTGATACGCCTCTTCAAGCGAATTGAAAACCGAGTTAAGTGCAATTTTTATTATTTTATTCTTGTTTTCTTTTACAAAAAATGAATAAAATTCTATGTTCTTTCTAAAGAGAATTTATTTTCTTAACACCTTACCTAAACAGGGTCATAAACAAAGATCATATGTTTCGGCTTTTAGAAAGCTATTTTAAAATCAATACCGAATGCACGTTATTATTAAAACACTAACGCGTTCACTGTAAATTCATCACAATAATATTACAATAAAATAATACCGTGTGTAAATTTCAAAGCCTATTGCTTACTTTATGTACCGCCAGGTTAACATTAAAAAATTCCACGTTCTGCTCACACAGTGTATTTGTCTGTTCTGTATGCATTTCAGAACAAAAAGCTATTATTTCCCTATACAGCAGTGACTGACTGGTTTTTATAACGGAGATGACGTGTTTACTGCGCGGTACGGGCTGACTCCTTAAATATAATGCAGGTTAACCTTGGTCTTGAAAGGGTCGACAATTCACGTCCAAAAATAAACCACAATCTAAAAAAAAGTGAGCAGTTTTAGACATTCAGATACGACTAGAGGCCGATCCCCGATCCCGGTTGCTGTGAGGTCTGAGGAGTAGGTCGCCGCTCGACAGCTGGAGATCGCGTGTTCCATTCCCGCTGACGGTAAGGATATTCGTCTGTTGTGTTTGTGGTGTGTTGCGTAACTAGGGGCCTCAGAAGAGTCCTTCTGTGTGTGTGTGTGTGTGTGATTGTGTGTGTCTAATTGTGTTTGATCTCCAAACCCCAATAATGAGGCGGCCTAGGTCCGATTTGGACGATTGAGCAAAAAGAAAACATGACTAAAGACGTCAGAACAAACTAAATAGCGAAGCACGTGTCCCATGTTTACATTCATTGAAATGGAACAGTCAGGACACGAACCGCCTTCTCTGACAATATGCGCCGTATGAATATCGCTGAGCCCTTACATGACCTAAGCAAACGTGTCTGTTACTCTCCGAAAATGGGTGGTAGTCCGTCTTGACGGTTGGATGAGTAATTAAGTTCCCCCCTCGCCGCACAAAGTACGTCAGGACTGATGCACGTAGCACGAATAGGACAGAGAAATGAATTCAGAACTTTATTCGGGTAAACCGAAGGAAGGAAACCTGTTGGAATATTGACGTGTAGATGAGAAGACGATAAACTCCATGGAGTAGAGTCTTTATTGACAAGTCAACAGTTCCTTCAGCTAGTGAAATACTGCCACGAATTTTATGGGACCCAAAAGTAAATTATGGCGTCCATAAAAGCTCGCCTCTTGACCAAATACTGAGTCAAATCAATACAGTCCACGCCCTCCAATCCCAGTTCTTTAAGACATGTTTTAATAATATTCTTCCAGCTATGCCTAGTTCTTTCAATTGGTCATTCTCCTAAGGTCTCACCATCAAAACCCTGTATGCACCTCTCCTGTCTCCCCGTACGTGCCACATGCCACGCACATCTCATGCTCCTTGATTTGATCACCCAAATAATATTTGGTGAGGAGTACCAACTACAGGGTGAGTCTCTCGCTAGAGGCCCCAAACTTATGTCTATGTGTACAGTCGAACAGCGCGGGTTTCTCTTTCGTAAATACTGGCAAACAGGTTCCTTTAAAGCATGCCAGACGGCGTTTCGAACGGAATTTGGTGAAAGACGTGCACCATCGGTGTTGCATCCAGAAATTGGTTAAAAAGTTAGAGACAAGGGGATGCCGATCTAACGCCTGCCGACTTCTTTCTTTGGGGCCTATTGAAGGGAAAAGTGTACAAAATACACACCGCACAATCGAACAACTCAAAGACGCTATACGCCAAGATATTCATGCCGTCAACGTCGACACTTTGGGAAAAGTATTCCAGAATATGGAGAAACGCATTCAAGTGTGCTTGGATGTGAAAGGAGACCAGTTTCAGCATCGATTATGAGCGAGTCCTGTTTTGCATGGTTCCCGGTATGTGTATATAAATTTCCAAGTCATTATCTCAATAAAATGATTTTTTATAGACAATAGTTTGGGGCCTCTAGCGAGAGACTCTCCCTGTATAAAGCTCCTCGTTATGTAGTCTTCTCCGCTCACTGACCTGTTACCTTACACGTCTCACAACCAAATATCTTCCTCTGCACCCTATTTTCAAACACCCCCGGCACGTTCCCCCCTCAGTGTGAGAAACCAAGTTTCATACCCATACGACATAGAGAAAGATATTTTTGAATCAAAGACTGGAAGACAAAAGATTATGGACTGTATGGTGGTAGGCATTCCTCGACTTAAATCTCCTCTTAGTTTCTTCATGGATATAAAATTTGGATTTGTTGGCGTTGTCACAATTTCAAAGGATTTATCACCAGCCCTCATGTTGTCATTTTGTCCTGTAATCTGTTCACGAGCCAGGAACATAATGCTTGATTTTCTCAGTATTGACTTCTAGACCAACCTCTGTACTAGCAAAAAGAAATCAGGTTAGCAACTATTACGTTCTTTATTTAATTACTTCGTATGCTTATAATTGTGCATGTGTGTAAACAGTTCGAATGGCCAATCAAAATGGAAGATACTAATAGAAAATATGACATACATGACAAGATGGAAGCAGCCCTAAAGCGAGATAAAAAAAATATGGCAAGAGAATGTTGACGTCGTACTGAGAGGTAAAGGAATAGGGTGGGAAATGTGTAGGGCGAATGAAGGAAGGTGTGTGCTGCTCCAAGAAAGTAGCACATAGCAAACTACACAAAGGGGAAACACTGAGATAATACCGCACCATGAGACACCGCCACTTCGTTCACGCGTTTCCTAATTTATACGTCGAAACAGTGCAAACAGAAGCATGCAGCTGATAAACAGTGCATACAGCAGCATGCAGCTGATAAACATGCCCCAAACAAGAAAGTTAGAAATCACAGGGTAGGTCTACTGAACACGTGCTTTATCATTCTTCTGTAGGGACGCGGATGGTATCGACTTGGACGTAGATGGGGCCGACAGGTTGAGCCGAAACAGCGGTAACTATAATTCGTCTTCTTTAACTGCTCGACCCTTGAAGATGGGACCGACAGACTGACCCGAAACTTCGGTGACAACTTCGTCTTCTTTAACTGATCGACCCTTGAAGATGGAACCGACAGACTGACACGAAACGTCGGTGACAACTTCGTCTTCTTTAACTGATCGACCTTTGCTGGGACCGACAGACTGACCCGAAACGTCGGTGACAACTTCATCTTCTTTAACTGATCGACCCTTGATGGAACCTAGACTGACCCGAAACGTCGGTGACAACTTCGTCTTCTTTAACTGATCGACCCTTGAAGATGGGACCGACAGACTGACCCGAAACGTCAGTGACAACTTCGTCTTCTTTAACTGCTCGACCCTTGATGGAACCGAGACTGACCCGAAACGTCGGTGACAACTTCGTCTTCTTTAACTGATCGATCCTTGAAGATGGAACAGACAGACTGACCCGAAACGTCAGTGACAACTTCGTTTTCTTTAAATGCTCGACCCTTGAAGATGAGACCGACAGACTGATCCGAAACGTCGACGACTACCAGCCAACACTGCATGACATTCCAGAACAACGAAGACCTCAACACACCTCGGCGGAAGCCTAAAATCTCGAAAATCGTGTTTTAGTGTTAATACTGTGGATCGTAAGCAGACCGAGAAAACGTCTGTGTCGATGGGCGTAGCAGAGAGCGGTTGTGTTGACGACTGGGAGCACTCATATGTAAAACCTGCCCATATGGTAGGACAACACAGCTTCCCGGGTATGTTCGCACATCAGGAAACATGGTAATGATTGGCATGTTACAGACCAAACAGCGAGTGACGTATTCGAAAGGAGTGTCCATTTCCCTTCCTGCAAATTTACAAATCTGAGAGACTGGGCTTTGCACACGGTAATACTAACAGGCCCTATACTGGTGGCTACAAGGCTTTTACATATGATGAGAAAATTGAAATCAAACCACTTACCAGCTGTGGTTAACTAAAATATTCCGTATGAGCATAATCTTCGTACATGACATTTCTCCTGAAAGATAAATGAACAGAGTACCTACATTCCCAAAAGGCCTGTCACTATACACAACTGTACAACACTACACTGAGAGGCACTACTGTTGGTTGTACAGTTCGGATGGCCGCCATGTTTGTCGCTAAAGACGGGAAATTAAGAATCACGAAGGTACAATGGAATTCACTGGCATCATGTCCACGGTGAATTTAACGATCAATGAATCACAAGTGTTCATTACAGATGTTTGTATTTGAAATACAGGACCGATATGCAGAGCAGATAAAAAAACGCCTTACAACGCTGCCACAATAATCCCACGCTACTGCAGAGCCAATTCGTCGCTCGTCTTGTTTTCCTCACGCCAACGAAGTCATTAATTTTATCTACCAAAGTGCTGTCATTTGGTTGTACTGTACTGTATTATACGCTGGATGATCAACTGTTTCTTCAGCCTCAGCATGTACATCATAGTGAACAGTGTCTCAGTTACAAAAACTGTACCCTAGCTAAAAGCGCGTACCTCACAGAGAACACAAAACACGATAAAATAACTGCTGTGGCCAAAAGGTTCAGAAATCGAGAACCCCACAAACAACACAATTCCATAATGATGATTCAATCACGCACTCATTTACAGCTTGGGCGTAATGTGAGGTACACGTAAAGATGCAAAAGAAAACCAAATACCATACAACGAATGGTCGTTACGCCAACACACGTTCCACGTGTGCGTCTCTTGTAGCTGTACAAACGTCGCGACGCTAATCCAGTTCCTGGTTCCAGGCAATGTTGCCGGGGTGACAGTATTTTCTGCCCTTTGCTCTTCGAGACCGGTCAGTTATTTTTCATGGATTCTCCGAATCATCACAGGTATATGTCTGTCCGTCTGCGTGTTTCACTTGCAGAACGGCTGAAAGGTTTTAATGAACTTTGATAATGAAACGTTTCACGAAAACGTTACAGCCATTTAAATGTTCTCCATATCGGACAATTTAACCCTTTACAGACGAAGCGCAGACCGCTGTATTTAAAGACCCAGTCCGTACCGCGCTGTAAACACTTTTCATCTCGGTTACAAGAACCAATCAGTTTACGCTGTAAGTGGCACAAGTCGTTGTTTGTTCTCAGATACAAATATAAATACAGATATAAATACAAAACACATAAATACAGTGTGGGCATAACGTACAGTTGTTGAATGTTAAACTGGTGGTGCATCACGTGACCAGTAGGCTTTAAAAGTTTAACCAATTCACAACTGCGTTCGTGAGCTTTAACATCTGTCTTCTGCGCATGCGTAGTTCTCATTAAGTTTACGACCCTTGATCGAATTAAGAAAATCAGGTTATGGTTTTTGTATAATTCAAATTCCGTGTGCCTAAAATGGAAATCTGTTGAACCAGAAAGCTTGTTTCCTCCCCATGATATGACAACGGCATACGAAGACAGCGTCACAGACACTGATGCACTGAAAGTAAGCGCTTTGAGCATTATATTCGGAGCTTCACTTAAGAATGTGAACATATTCCTCAAAGATATTCGGAACAGCCAGTAGAATTTAGAATGTTAAGGTTTATACAAATACAAGCTGACCAGTCGTATAAAGAAACACCAACTTGATGCACAACTTATTCTAAGTATATTTCGTCAACTTCTTCAGGTTTCGGGCGTATCTAGGCCCATCATCAGGAGGTACAACCGCATGGATACAATGATTCGTACTTATTATTCTTTTTAGATGACTGTCTGTTGTCCTGGTTGGATTGGAACCAGGACAACAGACAGTCATCTACAAAGAATAATAAATACCAACTCTCGTATACATACAGTTGTACCTCCTGATGATGGGCATAGATAAGCCCGAAACATGTACAGGTTGACGAAATATATTAAGAATAATTTTCACACTCGTACCGTGCATCTTGATATTATCAAAGTACATTTATTCACAAACTGATGCAATAGTGAGTTGTCTTAAAAGCAATATTAAAATTTACATTAAAACAACTCCGACATGTTTCGGTGCTTACTGAAGTTACAACTGTAACTGTAATAAGGACAAATTAATGCGCTCCCTGGTGATGGTGTAAAATGCACCGAAACATGTCGGAGCTGTTTTAATGTAAATTTTAATATTATTTTTTTAAGATAACTCACTAGTGCATCAGTTGGGGAATAAATAAAACTCTGATAATACTAAGTTGTGCATCAAGTTGGCTTTTCGTTACACCATTATATCGATACGCAGGTCAACAAAACATTAAAAAAAAACGCTGAAAACTGTGTACTGCAGCATCCCAAAAGTGAACTGACCAAAGGCGAGACATATGGATATTCCATGTGCTGTAGAAACTTGTCCTCTTCTCCCAATCCATCTTTCTGTCCAGTCTTTCAAGAATAATGTTAAGGGGCACCTGAAGAAGATCCTAATGTTATATTCCCTGTGTACGACGCAACCCCTCACATTTTGGTCGTTCCATCCGTGAAAGCTTGCACAGAAGATGGACTGGGAGACGCGGCACAGTTATCTAACTTAGTTTCGAAGTGAGTATCCAGTTCCTTCGAATCCCTGAAGGCAACAAAACTTTAATGAACAGATTTTACAGCTGCATTTCTACCAACCACAAACAATAATGCGGGAAATGAAACTGATAACAAAACAGTTGTTTCAAAACTATTCGCGATATCTGGCCTTCAGTGCAAAATGTTTCAATACGTTTGGTCGAATGATTGAACGAATGAATGAATGAATGAATAAATACATGTACGTATGTACGTATGAGTGAACGACAGAGCAGACTCATTTTTAAGGGGAAATTTAAAAATAAGCTTAACCGGTACTACGCGAGATGATAAGTCACTAAAATGGAAATTCAATACAGGAATTCACAATCAGAGGAAGCCATGCTAAATTCAATATTCTGGTGTACAGACATTTATCAGGAAATTGAATCGTTACAGGAATGTAAGGTGAGATCGGGCGTGTCTCATTGTATACAACGCTGCCAACTTCAGGGAAACAAATGCCTCTAACTGTAACAATACAACCACACAGATGACAAAGATATTTTTGTTACGTTAATGGGTTATCCAATGTCAGAACAAAGAAGGGGATGGGGTGGGAGGGACTCTTCGGAGCATTTCGAACTAAATGTTTTAAAAATATATCTATTAGCTGTACCATGTATATCCGCACACGTGTCTAGAAACTGTGATTGGATACGGTTACAATCAGACAATGACGACAACAACAACAACCGCATTTATACTCAAATGTCGAGCTAAGATATAATATAAAATATATATATTACAGCCATACATAACTTTATATTTTATTAGATTATATTAGGTTATAACTTCCGATCGCACTATGGCCCTGGGGTCGACTCAGCCTCTAACAGAAATGAGTAACAGGAGCATTTCCTGGGGGTAAAGGCGGCCGGTGCGTAAGGCTGACAACCTTAACACCATCCTGGGTCATTGTCACGTAATCTGGAAACCTTAACTTCCTGGAACCCTCTGGGCAACTCGGAGCCTGTAATGGGAATGATTTACCTTTTTTATTAGGTTATAATTCCAGCTGCATGTTTCGGCCCAATTGTGGGGCCATATTCAGGCTGATCTTTGAACAGGTGGAGTGTAAATTTGATAATGTTTTCAATTTACGAGTTATCGCATTGCAAGAATTGGTTAAAATAATTGTGGTGTGTTACATAAAATTATACGTCACATAAAATATTGTTATAGAAAATACGTTATTTAAAATAGAAAATTATTTTAACCAATTCTTGCAATACGATGTCTCGTTAATCGAAAGCATTATCAATTCCACACTCCACATGTTCAAAGACCAGCCTGAAGATGGCCCTACAATTGGGCCGAAACATGCAGCTGAAATTATAACCTAATATAATCTAATAAAATATAAAGTAATGTATGACTATTATATACATATATTTTTTATATTATGTGTCAGATTATAATCAACATAACGGGATGTCTCACTTGGGTGAAAAAAACTCAAATGTCGAGATTATTCACTAAATAGCTGTGTGTCGGACCCAAATAGTTTACAGCGAAAAGTTGTAGGGAAGAATGTAATATCCTTGCCCACATTCGATACACTCCTCTTTAGATCCTACTGTTCGAGGGAGCGCATCAGAAATGTTACAATAGACGTACAGCTCCTAACTTGTCCAAATTAAAATCTGTCTTTCTTTACCTCTTTCCCTTTAGTGTGTTTCTTCCTTCTTTCCAGCCCTGTGTTTTCATTCTTCCTCTCTTTTTCCTTTACTTAAAATTTTTAGCTGCTTGTTCCAATGCGCAGAGCTCTGAAACATGTATTTCTCTTTTTTTGACGTTTTGCTGACCGTGCATCGCAGTATATTTATCTCAGTATTTACCCAACTTGATGCACAAAATTTGTTTCACAATAAGTTTTATTTCATGCCTCTACATGTTTCGAGCACATGTGTTCATCATCAGGAGGTCAAAATTGCATTACACAGCCTCTG
>Ga0123353_10016736_pt1 | contig 10734 bp, 6 predicted proteins | sample TergutLab28metaG_3_FD_92763 | JGI IMG/M metagenome (GOLD analysis project Ga0123353, IMG submission 92763) | Labiotermes labralis P3 segment gut microbial communities from Petit-Saut dam, French Guiana - Lab288 P3 | ecosystem: Host-associated > Arthropoda: Insects > Digestive system > Gut ... | reverse complement strand
TGAAGGGTTTTTTAACACAGTTGTGAGCTGTTCCAACTGTTTTTGAACGTTTTCAGCATTATTTTGTATTATTTCTTGTATATTTTCTACATTTGTGCTTTGCAAAACGGTATCACTTTGTGCTATAATCGTCTGTGTAGTTTGCGCCGGCCCTTGAGAGCCCTGTCCCAGTGCCTCCGCAGCGCCTTGCGCGCCGCTTGCGATCAGTGTTAGCCAGTCAGTCAAAGGGGCGGTATTTGCGGCTGACGCTATGAGCGGTGCAACGCTTGCCGGGAGTTGAGTGTTTTGAGCCGGGAGAATTACGGCGGACTGCCCCTGAGGTTGCGAAGCTCGTCCCTCAATTCCGAATTCCGAATTCCGAATTCCGGATTCGCCAGCCTCCGGTTTAGCCAGCAGCGCCAGAAGACGCGCGATCATTACGTGAGTCTTTTCTCCATTTGCCAATAATGCCAGGGCGGCTTGTATGAGGGCCTTGTCGCCTGTCAGCTTATTCGAAGCAAGGAACGCGGCTTCGTCGAGTGATAGCCTGGGATTCTGAGCGATAAGCTCCCGCATCAGTTGGGCTGTATCCTTTGTGGCAGGCATATTCAATTCGATGAGTTTGTTCAGATACTGCGCAAGGTTCTTATCTAAAGATACTTCCGTGAGGCCCGGACGTCCGGACGTCTCATTTATCGCCGCTTCGTCGCGGCTTGCTGAAATCAGCGCAAGCCCTTTGTCCTTCCCCCGGACTTCAAGTTGTACCTCGTCGCCAGGCAGCAGTCCGGCGTTGGCGTCTAATCTGGCTTTGATTATACTTCCGTTTTCCGTTTTCAGCGTAACGGAACCCCGGTCGTTCGTAAGCACCTCCGCTTTGATGACGTCGCCTTCCTTCAGCGAATCCGTTGATGTTCCCGTGCCGGGTTTTACCTGCATACCGACTTGGCCAAGGATCTGTGATACGTCGATTCTCAAGGTCTGCTCACCTCCGCTTTCGTTTCCCATCAGCACTATTTTTATTCCTCATCCATTTCGCCCGTGAGCGCAAAAGCCCGATGGGTTGTGGGGCGTAGCCCCACGTTAGTATATCGGATATATCGGAAAAAACAATCCGCTACTTTAACAGGCAAGCGGAGAGAGGGTCGCGGTAGTACGCTATATTATCAGTGTTGATGATAATAACTTGACAAAATACCTTGACGTTTTCAAAGAAAACTGGTAATAAATGACCCGAAATGAGAAATTTTTGGACATTTCTTCTTGATTCCTGTTTATCATTCGTATAAAATACTGTTAATTGCGTTAGGATTGGAAGGCTGATATGGGAGTAATTGTTGTTGGTATGGCGGACCTTAAAGTCGCAAAAGCCCCCGACATCCTGACGACTCTGGGCCTCGGTTCGTGCGTTGGCGTCACGTTGTTCGACAAAACAAAAAAAATCGGTGGGATGGCGCATTGTATGCTGCCCACCTATAAAGGCTTTGAGGGTCAGAATATCGCCAAGTTCGCTGACTCAGCGATAATCGAGCTTATCAATCAGTTGGCTCGTCTCGGCGTGGCGAGAAACGCGCTTGTCGCGAAGATCGCAGGCGGCGCCCACATGTTTGGCCGCAGCCAGAGTAACGACATGCTGAAAATCGGCGAGCGAAACGCGGCGGCAAGTACTGCGATTCTAAAACAACTCGGCATTCCTATAATTGCGAACGATACGGGAGGCACGCATGGCCGCACGATAGAGCTCAGCATGGACACCGGAGCGCTAAAGATAAGGACTGTCGGCGCGGGAGAAAAATTTATTTAACCAATTTGTGGCTTGAACCGATATATATATTATTCAGAATTCAATGTTTTAGCTAGGAGGAAATACAATGGCTAAGGTCTTAATCGTTGACGACGCCGCGTTCATGAGAATCTCGATCAAGAACATGCTCACAAAAAACGGTTACGATGTCGTTGGCGAAGCCGAAAACGGCGCCATCGGTGTAGAAATGTACAAGGAACTGCAACCGGACATCGTCACCATGGACATTACCATGCCTGAAATGAGCGGACTTGAAGCTCTCAAGGAAATCAACAAGCTGGATCCGCAAGCTAAGGTAGTCATGGTTTCCGCGATGGGTCAGGAAGCCATGGTTCGCGAGGCGATCGTATCCGGCGCAAAAGGTTTTATTGTCAAACCCTTCAAGGAAGAGGGCATCATCGCGGCGATTAAAAAGCTGGGCTAAAGGCTGCCACGGCGACCCGGGTGGCTGGCGATACGTGGCTGGCGGCTGATAGGGGAAGAGGACGTCACGATTTTTCCAATGCTCTTTTCATGAGGTATTCAACAAAAACCTGACACCCAGCGTATGCAGGGAAATTTGAAATGGTAGGTGACTACGATGCGCGAACTGGATCCCATGCTCGACGTTTTTATTTTTGAGACACAACAGCTTCTTGAATCCCTCGAGGAAACACTGCTGCAGAGTGAGAAGGAAAAGGATCTGACCGAGGAGCATATCAACGAAATATTCAGGATCATGCACACTATCAAGGGCTCCGCCGCCATGATGTCTATCGATAACCTGGCCAAGCTGGCGCACGCGCTTGAGGATATGTTTGATAAGATACGCGAAGGTAAGACGCGTACCGACCCTGATTCCATAGACGGAGTAATAGAACTCGTTCTGGAGGCCGGCGATAAATTCAAGGTGGAAATCGGAAAGCTCTCAGCGGGAGGCCGTTCAGACGGCGATTTTTCCGGCCTAAGCGAAAGGATACATAATTACCTTGCGGAGATTATGGGCGCCTCACCGAGCGGCGGCGGAGAAACATCCGGCGGTTTCTCCTCTGACGACGTGGATTTGACCGACTACGGCTCTCCCTTGTATAAGATAAGGATCGTTTTTGAAACCGGATGCCAGATGGAAAACCTGCGCGCATTCGGGGTCGTCAACGCGCTTAACTCATGCTGCCAAAGGATACTCCACAAACCCGCAGACCTTGACGACGCCTCCGCCAGCGAAGAAATCGTCAAGAATGGGTTTGTTTTGTACATACAATCCAGCGAGAACCCCGACATGCTCAAAAAGCTAGTCGATGAGATAATGTTTCTTGAGAGTTCCAGCCTCATTGAACTCGCGCCCGACAGCGAAGAGCTTCCGCCATCTATGCGCGCTGTTCCTCCGCGCGACGAGGAAAAAAGCACCGTAGAAAAACCGGCGACTGAAATTGCCGCTAAGCAGAACTTTATCAGCGTTAACGTGAATAAACTCGACAAGCTGATGAACCTCATGGGAGAGATCGTCACTACCGAATCTATGGTCACCAAGAATCCCGAGGTAGAGAATCTCCATATCGACTCATTCGAACGCAGCAGTCAGGAACTCAGGAAACTGATAAACGAACTTCAGGATATCGTTATGTCGATCCGTATGCTGCCGGTATCGAATTCTTTCCAGAAGATGCACAGGATCGTAAGAGACGTCAGCAAGAAGGTCGGTAAGGAAGTCGAACTCATTCTGATCGGCGAGGATACAGAGGTCGATAAAAACATCATCGACACGCTGTCAGACCCTCTCATGCATCTCATCCGAAACGCGGTCGATCACGGTATCGAAACGCCTGACGTCCGCGTAAGCAACGGAAAACCTGCCGCCGGGAGGCTCACGCTTGAGGCTCGTAACGCCGGCGGCGACGTAATTATACTGGTTTCTGACGATGGTCAAGGACTCGATCGAAATGCGCTGATAAAGAAAGCCGGCGAAAAGGGTCTTTTATCCAAGCCCGAACATGAAATTACGGACAGGGAAGCCTACAATCTGATTTTCGCGCCCGGTTTTTCAACAAATACGGAGGTTACTGAATTCTCAGGACGCGGTGTTGGTATGGACGTCGTCAAGCGCAATATCGACAAGGTCGGCGGCACCATCTCTCTCGAAAGCACGCCCGGTCAGGGAATGACGATACAGATTCGCATCCCGCTGACGCTCGCAATTATCGATGGCATGAAACTGCGCGTCGGCAAGCTGGTGTTCATCGTTCCAATGCTGTCGATCCAGGAATCGTTCAAGTCTAATGACGTTTTCCTTGATCCCGACGGAAGCGAGATGATCATGATACGCGGCGAATGCTATCCGGTAATGCGGCTTTACAGAATTTTCGACATCGCGCCCGATTTTGAGAGTTTGGACGACGGCATACTCATCATGATCACGACTGACACCGCTACATTCTGTCTCTTCGTCGACGAGCTCATAGGCGAGCAGCAGGCAGTGATAAAACCGCTTCCCGAATATATCCAAAAACACAACATCGGGATGCACGGGATCGGCGGCTGCGCCGTGCTTGGCGACGGATCGATCAGTCTCATCATAGACATCAACAGCCTTGTAATGGATTAAGCGCCCTGTCAATAATAAACATCCCGGTCCAGGTGGCCGGGGTGTTTTATTCCTTGCAATTCCGGAATTTCCAATGTATAATTTTTATCGCGGTTCCGGGGAACACGGTTCCGGGGAACAAAAAACGCTGATAATGCAGTAGGGGAAGCTCAAAGTAATGCTTGAATTTAATAAACTGCACTTACGTGATTTGGACAAAGTAAGGGCATATTTTCCCTTCGCTGTCAACAGGATCTGCGACAATACCGTTGGCGGAGCGTTCATGTGGAGGGATTATTTTTCGGTAGAATTCGCCGAATATAATGAGACGGTAATTTTCAAGGCGAAGATAAAATATCACAACAACATCAATGCGTTTTCCTTCCCACTGGGGAAAGACGTGCGCGGGAGCATTGAAATGGTTGTCAAGTATTGCCGCGTCAATGAAATCCCGATCGCATTCTGCACCGCAACAACCGAGGATATGAAGGTGCTGAAGACAGTTTTTCCCGTATACATGGTGTTCAAAGAAGCAAATTGGAGCGACTATGTCTATCTGGCCTCCGATATAACGACATTGTCAGGCAGGAAGTACAGCGGTCAAAGAAATCATATCAACAGTTTCAGGAGAGCGTACAAGGATCACGTTTTTGAAGAAATTTCTGATGCAAATATCCGGGAAGTGAGGGCGTTTTTCGCCGGTCTAACCTTGAAACAGGACATAAGTTCCGAAACCGCCATTGAAGAACACAATAAAACTATCGAAGTTCTTGATAATTTTGACGCCTACGGCTTACCTGGAGGCCTTCTGCGGGTAGACGGTTCCGTCGTTGCGTTCGCGATAGGCGAAGTTATTGGAAACGTCTTTTTTGTTCACATAGAAAAGGCTGATTTACGGTTCAGGGGCGCATATCAGGTTATCAACAATGAGTTTGCAAGACATTTTGTGTCAGATGAAATAAAATTCATCAATAGGGAGGAAGACGTCGGGGACGAGGGACTCCGGATATCGAAGCTCGCGTATCATCCCTGCGAAATCATCGATAAGTATATATTTGTGGTGGAATAAAGACGCCATGGAGGCTCCGGTTTAGGAGGGCATAGTATTGAGTAACAGCCGGGAAGTAATAATCATTGTTGACGATGACGCGACAAATCTGACGGTAGGGAAAAGCACTCTTTCAGAGAAGTACGACGTTTTCACTACGTCCAGCGGTGAAAAGCTCTTTTCTCTTCTTGATAGAATATCGCCTGACTTGATCCTTTTGGACATAAGAATGCCGGGAATGGACGGCTATGAGGTAATCGAACGGTTGAAGCGCTCCGCAAAAACGGAGCACATTCCCGTCATTTTTCTCACGTCAAGGATCGACCCGGGCAGCGAAGTGAAGGGGCTGAATCTGGGGGCTGTCGACTACATTACAAAGCCGTTCTCACGCGAATTGCTGCTCAAGAGGATAGACCTGCATATACTTTTTGAAAAGCAGAAAAAGGAACTGCTGAAACACACTATCAGTCTTGAATACGAAGTCGACAGGAAAACAAGAACAGTTTTGGAATTGCAAACCACTATTTTAAAAACGGTCGCCGAGCTCGTTGAATGCAGGGACAACATTACGGGAGGACACATCGAAAGAACGGAGCAGTATTTAAGGATCCTTATCGATCTTCTGCTTGAGCATGGGGTATACACAGAGGAAATCTCTGCGTGGGATATCGATTTGCTCGTAATGTCGTGCCAGCTTCACGACGTGGGGAAAATCTCCATCAAAGACAGCATCCTGATGAAGCCGGGTAAACTGACTGTCGAGGAATGCTCCGAGATGAAAAAGCATACCACGTATGGAGTGGACATTATTCGCAGGATCGAAGAAGGCACGTCCGAGAACGCATTCATGTCATATGCCGAGATTATGGCGGGAACTCATCATGAAAGATGGGATGGGGCCGGATATCCGTCCGGGCTCAAAGGGGAAGAAATCCCGTTGCCGGGAAGACTTATGGCAATCATCGACGTTTACGACGCCCTGACAAACGACCGCCCATATAAAAAAGCGTTTACCCATGAGCGCGCGCTGGAGATTATCAGGGACGGGCTTGGGACGAAGTTCGACCCGGTGTTGTGTGAAATCTTCGTCACACATGGCGACGAATTTAAAAATATGGTCGTAAAAGAGATCCCGCCTGGCGAAGCTCTCAGCAAACTGGGTCCCACAATGGAAGTCATCTCCAACGCGCTGGGCGTGCGCAGCGGCACTGTTCCCGGTCATTTGGAAAGGATGAGACGGTATCTTGAGATACTCTATGACGCCATGGTCCAACATGAAAGCTTTAGACAGGTCGTCTCATCCTGGGATAAGGAGGTCTTCCTTTTGTCGGCACAGTTGCATGACGTCGGAAAAATCGCGGTGGCGGATCACATCTTGACCAAGCCATATGAATTGTCTGACGAAGAGTTTGAAGATATTATATATCATGTGGAATTTGGGCTGAAGGTTATTCAGGAGGTAAAGGAATCTGTTGAAGACAGGAGCATACTGCATCATGCGGAGATGCTCGTAGGCTATCATCATGAGAAATGGGACGGGACAGGCTATCCGCGCGGTCTGAAGGGCAAGAGGATCCCGCTTCAGGGCAGGATAATGGCGATCGTCGACGTTTATGACGCATTGACGACTGATCGGCCGCACAGGAAAAAGATGTCGCATGAAGAAGCAGTCGCCGCCATAAAAAAAGGCAGCGGGACGCAGTTTGACCCCGAAATCGTCAAGTTGTTCGTCGCGTCTGAAGAGGAGTTTAAGAAGGTGTTCTGAAATGGTTCCCAGGCTTTTTCCCGATAGAGCTTTGGGTTATGGAGGACTGTATGAAAATATCAGGCGCTTTCAATAGACGGAAACAGGAGAAATTGCTTTTAGACGTGTTGAACCGGCTTGTCGAAGCGGCAAAAGCCGGCAATTTTCACTTTTCTTTTAACCTCGAAGGCCTGTCTCACGATGAGGCGGAGATCGTAAAGCTAATCAGCGAGGCCGTTGATTATTATCAGGCGGCCTCCGAACATAATCTGATGAAGTATAAATCGACGTTCGAATCCCTGGGCATAGGCCTTTGGGACATGGAGGTCGTGGACGGCGACCCCGTCAATCCGGATAATAAAATCATATGGTCGCAAGAGTTCCGGCAAAAGCTCGGTTTTGATAGCGAGCGGGATTTCCCGAACGTTCTGGGCAGTTGGATCAATAGGCTCCACCCTGACGACATAGAGCGCGCTATTTCCGCTGTCGTCGCCCATTTAAACGACCATACAGGAAAGACCCCATTCGATATTGAATACCGCCTGATGCGCAAGAACGGCGGATACCGTCATATTCACGCGTTTGGATCGACGATAAGAGACGGCGCCGGCGTCCCTCTTAGGATGACCGGCGCGCTTATGGATATAGACGAAAAGAAGCTGATGAAGGCAATCGAACATCAGGATGCTCTTTTGCATGTGGTGAATCAGGCGGCCGTCTTTTTGCTTAACGCGGATGTGGACTCCTTCAAAAGAGCGCTGCATCTGAGCATCAACCTCATCGCCGAGGCTTTGACCGTAGACAGGGTGTATCTTTGGAAGAATCATATGTCAGACGGGGGGTTGCACTGTTCCAGGGTGTTCGAATGGTCTCCGGAGGAAACCCTGTTCGCGGAGAGCGCGTCGTTTAACTACAGCGCCGACCTTCCCGGCTGGGAAGACCGTCTGGCCAATGGACATTACATTAACAGTCCGGTACGCGAGATGTCTCAAATTGTGAGGGAAAAACTATCCCAGGCCGGGATATTGTCTATAATGGTGGCGCCTATATTCATCAACGATCAGTTTTGGGGCTTTGTAGGTTTCGATAATCGCCGTCAGGAGCGGGTTTTTTCAAAAGAAGAAACGCCTGTTTTGTATTCCGCCAGCATGATAATCGCTAATTCTTATATTCGCAATGAGATGATCCAAAACATTAGCGAAACTACGGCTCAACTTGAAGCGGCGCTCGAACTCGCCAACGTCGCAAGCAAAGCAAAGGATGATTTCCTCGCAAGGATGAGCCACGAAATACGCACCCCGATGAACGCTGTGATCGGCATGACCGAACTGGCGTTGCGGGAAGAAATGTCAGTATCTGCCCGCGAACATGTCATCACAGCCAAACAGGCGGGTGTGAACATGCTTGCCATAATCAACGATATCCTGGATTTTTCAAAGATCGAATCCGGGGATTTGGTGATTGCGCCGGTCGAGTATTCGATGTCGTCATTGATAAATGACGTGATAAGTATTATTCGCATGAGGGTGGTTGATTCAAACATCCAGTTCGCAGTCAATCTGGACAGCAATCTTCCAAATACGCTGATCGGCGATGAGACAAGGATCCGCCAAGTACTAATAAACCTGCTGGGGAATGCGGTTAAATACACCGACGAAGGTTATGTCCTTTTCAGAGTCAGCGGCGAAATGGTCTCAGAAAACCAGTTGGACCTGAAAATGGAAATTGAGGACAGCGGCTTGGGCATTAAGCCGGAGCATTTTAATAACCTGTTCGACAGTTATTATCAAGCTGGTTCACCATCCGTCAAAGGCGTGGAAGGGGTTGGTCTTGGGCTATCAATAACCAGAAGTATAGTCAATGCCATGGATGGCGAAATAACCGTGGAGTCAGAGTTCGGAAAAGGCAGCACGTTTACCGTGACGCTGCCGCAGAAGCTCGACAAGTTTGAGATGCTTGCCGTCGTAGAGAGTCCGATCACATTTTCAGTTCTCGTCTACGAGTGCCGTAAAGTATACGCGGAATCTATCGTTTATTCGATTCATAATCTTGGCGTGAAATGTGATCTCACAAATAACAAAGCCGAGTTCCAAAGCAGAATAGCAAACGGCTCATATTCCTTCGTTTTCCTGTCGCACGATCTGTTTGAACAAAGCAGGGAATCGATACTCCAATACTGCGACAGATTCAAGATCGTACTTCTAACCGAATTTGGCCACAACATCCCCTCCGGAGACTGGAGCATTCTTTCCATGCCGATCCACACGATAACTATCGCCAATCTTTTTAACGGGGTGTTGGACAATTTTTCATACAGTACGACCACCGACCTGACTGCGAGATTTATTGCGCCGGACGCAAGGATACTGGTGGTAGACGATATTAAAACAAATCTGAAAGTAGCAAACGGCTTGCTTTCGCCGTATAGAATGCAGGTCGACCTGTGCGACGGTGGTCTGGAAGCGATCAAGGCTGTCAAAGCCGCCGATTATGATTTGGTTTTCATGGACCATAGAATGCCGGAAGTGGACGGCATCGAGGCGACTGAATGCATACGCGCGATGGGCGCCGATAATCCGTATTATGCTTCGCTTCCGATCATAGCGCTGACCGCCAACGCCGTTTCAGGCATGAAGGAAACTTTTTTGGAAAAAGGGTTTAGCGATTTTATCCCTAAACCCATCGACACGGTCAAGCTGAATACTATCCTGGAACAATGGATCCCAAAAGACAAGCAAAAGAACAATGCCGCGGAAACATCTGAATCGGACGGCAATGGAACCCTGAAGATAATTGAAGTCGACGGATTGAACACAGCCAAGGGGCTGAGGCTTTCAAATCAAGACCTGGAACTGTATTATAAGACGCTCGAAGTATTCTGCGATGATGGAAATGAACAGACAGGCAATATAAGGCTCAGTCTGGAATCACGCAATCTTGAGCTCTACACGATTTATGTTCACGCGCTTAAGAGCGCCGCGGCTAATATCGGCGCCGACCAGCTTTCCGACATGGCTCTTGAACTGGAAGCAGCAGGTCAGCGGAGCGACCTGTTTTATATTGAGGCTTACAACGAGACATTCCTTTCGTCGCTTGAGTTTCTCATTACAGGTATAAAAACCGCGCTGCCACTGCGGCGCGGATACAGTGACAGCGTTCTTTCCGAAGATACCCAAATAGCGCCGCAATTCTCAACCGAACTAGCCTATTTAAAAGTCGCCCTTTCAGGATTGAGCATCAGGGCTGTAGACAACTCCATAGACGCTTTAATGAAGGCGGCGCAGACAGACAGGGAAAAGGCCGCGGCAAAAACCCTCTCAAAACATGTTTTGATGGGTGAGTATGACGAGGCTGCCGAGTTGATAAGCCGCCTGCTGTCAGAACCCGAATGAAAAGCCCCTTACCTGGCGCCGTGAAGAGCCCTGCTGGACTGTCAAATCGTAGATTCGGCGATATTCATTGCGTGGTCTGAGCATCGCTCCAGATCGGTAATAATGCTGCTGAAAATCACGCTTCCGCGCGGATCGCACACTCCTTCGCTCAGGCGCGCTATATGGTTTTTCAGATACAGTTCTGTTAAGATATCAACCCTGTTCTCTATA
>Ga0123353_10016735_pt1 | contig 10734 bp, 4 predicted proteins | sample TergutLab28metaG_3_FD_92763 | JGI IMG/M metagenome (GOLD analysis project Ga0123353, IMG submission 92763) | Labiotermes labralis P3 segment gut microbial communities from Petit-Saut dam, French Guiana - Lab288 P3 | ecosystem: Host-associated > Arthropoda: Insects > Digestive system > Gut ... | reverse complement strand
TGAAGATGGACGTATTAACGTCTGAAACATGTTGAGCAATATATAATAAAGCAAGTGTCATCTAGTTGGTCAACCTTTATTCAAATATCAAGATGATGCACGGTCCAATACGCATAAGATATGTGTGTGTGTGTCATTGAGTGCTATCAGTAACACCGTGCACATACAATGAGTAGGTAGACGAGGTCAGACTAAATTTCTTTAATTTTCACAGTATCTAATGATAACATGGTACCGAACACACTCTTCTACCTACGAGACTGCTTATACTGATGCTTGTAAAACATACTATACCATATCTCTACATAAAACTGTCTTCCTGAAGATGTACCCTCGGTTTCGAAACGTGTAGAAGACATCATAAATTAAAATAAGAGAAAAGGTGCATTTTGTTGGTTTCGATTGTAGAACTGTACAATGGGTTTCGCTGTTTAACTTCGGATGTAAGAAGGTGACTGACGCAATTGTATTCGAAAATACGCAGATGTCATTAACGTAATTTCTATTGGCTATAGATAATATTGCATTCTTCTGTGATGTGACTTCTTGCGAGTTTCTGGTTGTGTACCAGCGTTTCGGAAGAACCCCCGCCAAATTCGTTTTCAGAGTGCAAGAGCAAGTCTTTTGAACTGAGTAAAAAAATGGAGCATAACTGTACTTCCACATTAGGAATTGTGTATGAAATATTTGTTTGCAAGGCAACACAAACAAACTTGGTGATAATTCGAAACAACTGAGGTTACATGAGACTTTATGACTCAGAAACTAAAAGAGTAATTAAGAGGTTCTTTACAAATATAAAAAAAAAATACAACAGTACGAGTAATTTGTTTATAGGAAGAGATCTCTCCAACGTAAGCAGTCTTTGTGAGTTATATTCTCAAAAGGCTGTTAACATTTTGGACCCGATTTGTTGACTAGTTGCGTTGCGCCACTGCGGCTGAACAAAGAACTTTGAACAACGTACTCTAAAAGAAAGACTAATTCTACATAAAATTGACTTCAACATATCATAACCCAGATACTTTATTCTGAATGAAGGCATCACGATGTGCTTGAAAATCAATAAGTATTACACAAATTACGTCAGCACAATCTATTTATTAAATAGATTGTGCTGACGTACATTTGTGTAATACCAGATACTTTAGCTGACCTTCCTCGTTAGACGTAATTTCCGTTGGTGAGAGACGGATGGCATTATTAACCTTTTGGCGCCGGAATTTTTTTTAAATTTTAGCACACTCTGTATATAAAGTGTGAATAACACAGGAACCAAATATGTTAGAATTATGAAACAAACTGCATTTTGAAGAGAAGAAAACGGAGAGTATATACAATGTTTAAAATATTCAGTACCTATATTTGTTGCATAAATATATAAAATGCAACTTTAGAAGTTAGCGGTGCGGTACGACCACTATAGTTGACATTAGGCGTCAAAAGGTTAAACAAAACAAGTAGCTCACATATAAACGTAGCATTAACGCACGTTGTTACAACCATTATTGTAGTGAAAAAGAAGTAAGAATTACGTATTTTGAGTGTGTATGTAACTTTAGTCATCCAGCATGCAATGCGCATGCGCCATATTGCCATCTGTGGCCCACCCCGCTCTACAAGTTATTTCTACATTTTCTCATAAACGGCACGATTTTCGGGGGAGGGGGAAGTTACTGAGCGCAAAATGTGTGTTTTGATTTCCTCTACAATGTTTGTCTGAAGAATTTCTCATTCCAAGAAGAACTGAGCGAAATATGATAAAAAATGTATATTGGTATATTGTTATTCTTGTACGAATTTAATGAAACTTGAATTTGAATTTTCTCGAAAGTTTTTTTTTTCGAAAAAATACTCAAATACCAAGTTCAATAAATATCCGTCCAGTAGGAGCCGAGTTGTTCCGTACGGACTGTGGGAGGCAAGGACAGATATTACGAAGCTAATAGCCGCATTCGCAATTTTGCGAACGCACCTAAAAACCCTTCTAATTTCATCTCATTTCCACTTATGGACAGTAAGTTCTGCACTGAAGCTTCCCTTCGTGAAATATATCATTCTTTTGATGTTCAGGTGTCCGTGTATCGTGATAAATTATTACAATAAAATCAACTAGATGGACTAATTTCGTAAACTTATTTTTGGAATAAAACTCTACGTGTTTCGGACAGTTTCTCTGGCCATCATCAGGAGTTTTTCACTATACACACAGCAATGGTATGCTCCCATCGTATACTCTGGCATTGCCTTACAACTGAGGAAAAATAAAGGAAAGACCTCAGGGTTACCGAAGATCGCTCGGCTCCTCAAGGCCGAACGCGATTCGTTTAGTCGACTCGGCCATCGCGGTCGATGGCCTCGACTGGTCTGCTGGCCCCTGCCGCCCTTGGCTTTCCCGTCAGGCGACGGGGTCAACCCTCGGTCAGCGTAATTGCCTGCCGATTTGCCGTACTAGGGGATTCCCCACATCAGGTAACTTTGAGTCAAAGCTCGCGGTCAGGCCTCTGATGTGATGTTGTAACCACTGACCCGGATGTTGTGTGTGTGTGTGTGTGTGCATGTGCGCGCGCACCTTGAGGTGTCTTTGACGTCACGCGGAGTCAGACTACCCGCTACACAACTACACTCATCGCTTATCAAATTTCGCTTCTTCTGATAATGTTTGTTCATAGCAAGCGTCTGAATAATTTCATTGTGATATTGATGATCTTCACAGCGTTGAATATCAAGACTGCTGTCTTGTGCGACGTGACGCCGTTTATGTTGTTGGGTAGACGCCATTGGTCTTCACGAAAGTTTTGTTGTGAAAGCAATATTTGTGCTGAATTTTGTGTTACAGCGAATATTGGAGTGTCACCATATTTTGTCCGGCGTCATAAGACTGCACAGACGCGTTGTGGAAGGATTTTTAATTACTGGTTGATTTTTGCACTTACAGTGTCGTAACAAGCTACACAGTGATGAGATACTCATGACCAGTGGATTTGCAAGGTGTGCAATCGCTAAATGATAGTGGATTAGACAAGAATGCAAGAGATAAGTTAAAACTTCGTCCGAGTAATTTTTTTATTCGGAAGGTTGGCGAACTTCGTGATTAGTTTTTTTCTGTAGGGCTTCTTAACCTTCTGAGGCGAATATCAGTAGGCAACATGAAGTATGATATTAAGTTTTCTCGTTACAGGTCCGGTGTGGCACAGAGGGTGGGTAGAGGTATAGCTCTACTCTTCCATGACCGCGGCACTAGAAGGGGGTGAATGGTCAGCAGCACGCCCCGGCCGCACTTTACCTCCGGGAAAGACCCGGTACTCATTTTACAGGAGGCTGGGTGGGCCCCAGGGCCGCTCTGGACGGGCGGAAAATCTCGTCCCCAGCGGGATTCTATACCGGACCGTCCAGCCCGTAGTCAGTCGCTATACCGGCTGAGCTACCGGGCCCACATGTTATAATATTATCTTTCATTAATTCCTTACTACGCATCATTTATCTTATTCCCAAGTCAGTCGGCGCTGTAGGAAATACCACTTGTGAAATCTATTCAAAGAATCTCGAAGAATTGTGTAACAAGGCCAGTGTAAGTTAGACGAAAAAAAAAAAGAGAGGAAGAGAGACACTTTTTGTTTGGCGATAACGAGCTGTGTGGCCTAATGACATAACAGCTGCAGGAGAAAGTTCCAGCTGGAGTTACAAAGACTGGCAACAAACCGGAAGGTCACGCGTCATTCCGACCTGATGTTGCAAGACAAAACGTACAGCATTCCGTAGCTCACTCAGTGTCCACCAGGGGTATACATTTAAGCACATGAGCAACACCAATTTTTCGCGTGGTCCGTCCTGTAATTTTGTGGTCCTGCTCACCGCCTGTCAGACTGCACGGTGCACCTGATCGGCCTGTGTGTGTGTGTGTGTGTGTGTGTGTGTGTGTTTTAATGTTGTTACCTTGATATTTGCATTTTCATTTGTTACATTTTTAAATATCAACATTTTAGGCGCGCTCGCAAAATTGCCCAAAGCGGCTATTAGATTCGTCACGTCTGTCCGTCCGTCCGCATAGTAAAACTCGGCTCCCACTACACAGACTTCCGTCAAATTCGATAATTGAGTTTTTTTTGAAAATATGTAGAGAAAATTCAAGTTTCACTAAAATATGACAAGAATACATGAAGACGTATGTACTGTACATTTGTAATGATACCTCACTGAATTCTTCTTAGAATGATGTAAGTTTCTGACAATTGTAGAGAAAATTAAAACATACATTTTATGTTCAATAACGTTTTCACGGATATCTTGCCCTTTATTGGATAATGTAAAAAAATATGGTAAAGCCAGACAGGTCACACATGACAATATAATATAGCGCATGCGCTTTGCATGCTGGACAACTAAGGTTACAGACAAACTATAACCGCACAATTTGGTCCCTTGTAAGGATCAAAGAAGAATGTGTGTTTTGATTTCCTCTAGAATGTTTGTCTGAAGCATTTCTCATTCCAAGAAGAACTGAGCGAAATATGATCAAAAATGTATATTGGTCTTCATTTAAAGTACCTGTTATTCTTGTACGAATTTAATGAAACTTGAATTTTCTTGAAAGTTTTTTTTTTCGAAAAAATACTCAAATATCAAGTTTAATAAATATCCGTCCAGTAGGAGCCGAGTCGTTCCGTACGGACTGTCGGTGGCGCGGACAGATATTACGAAGCTAATAGCCGCATTCGCAATTTTGCGAACGCACCTAACTGGGCGTGAAAGTTTATGGTAGCCGGCACCTCATGTCAAACAGAACTGGGGACAATGGGATGGTGAAGATCCGAAAAGAGACAAACAAGGGGACTGCACCAGACTTGGGAGGCAGGGAGGATGGAGCCGAGGTCAGGCACTTGGATCCTGGCGGTATTAGAGACTAGACGGTGTATGGGATTTGTTCGCTAAATATATTTACTACTGAATATTAAACTACTGAAGTGTTGCCATTTCTGTTGAGAGTGTTCAGCCAAAAGATATAAGTTAATGCACAACCATTGATGACCTGTACCACCCAGCACACACAGCACGTATATTCCCTGAGATAAGACGTGTTCGCCGCTGGGAAGACTAGCCGAGTGAACAGTTACAGCACTCACAATATTTAGGTCTAATATTTATTGTTTCGTAAGTGATTAATTCCGTATGATGCCGCATAATGTCATATTGCAGCTCTTACAGAAGGCGGGCGATATACGTACAACGTAACACACAGGCGTGTTCTTGCAACAATTGTTGCAGTGAAAAAAACAATTACAGTTACATCTGTGTGTGTGTTTGTAGCCTCAGGTATCCAGCATAACGCCATATTATCATCTGTGGCCTTCTCCGCTCTACAGTATTTTTCCACATATCTCATAAACGGCACGATTTTTGCAAGAACGCTATTGAACACAAAATGTGCCTACAGCTTCTGTATGAAAAATTTTTCATTCTGCAAGAATTGAGAGAGATGTGACCAAAAAGTATATTGGACTTCATGTAAAGTACCCTTCACTCTTGTCCGATGTTAATGAAACTTGATTTTTTCTAGAAAGATGTTCGAAAAATACTCTAAAACCAAATTTCATGAAAATCCATCATGTGGGAGCCGAGTTGTTCTATGCGGACAGACGGACGAAAGGTCGGACATGACTCAGCTAATCGTCAGTGTTCATAATTTTAAGAACGCTGCCATAAACTGAGGAACTTCGTAAGGGCATATTTACGATATTCTTAGCGAAACTCTACGTCTAAAAGGGCCATAAGCAAAAGAACATTCTTTTAATTAATTGCATTGTTTTCATGTAACCTTGTGATACAAAACAAATTAGTTGGAATTCAATTTCTTCCAAAAATTGGTACGTATAATTTGCATTATTGTCGGTGGTTTAAATTTACCATAAAAACACTGTTGTACAACAATCAATATTTTTATGTGGTTGACAGTGACATGTAACTCAAGAACAGCCCACAGAGAATGCATTGTTGTTTCCAACGCAACAATGGTTTCGCGAACACGGCACAATGTTACGTTATAAGTACATTCCCGTGCCTTGTTTATAATAAGTATTTTTAATATGATTTGACACCCCCCCCCCCCCCCCTTTCTGTGTTTGTTTTACAAAGCGCTGGTAATTTTGTCACGAAAAGATGTGCGTGGCAAGAGGCATACAAAACGTAAGTCGAATAAATTGCGTATTGTTAAACGGTATATACCGAATTATCTGTGCAATAATTCATTATGTTACAAAAGGAAAGTTTTAAAAATGTAACAGCGTTAGTGACCTCTTTAAGGAACCGCTGCCTTCTCGAATAGCCGTTATTACATAAGTTACCTGGACTGTCTGTTAGAGTGTTCGGGCTTCGTGCCCGAACAAACGAATAAAAGAAAGTAGGATAGCCGTTACTTTCGAGGTGTGGCTCGCTGGAACTGATGCAGAGGCCTGCCTCTCTCATCTCGACGGTGGATTGAATGACACAAAAAAGAAATAATAAAATAAAGGGGATAAACACGAAAAATCATTACCATATTAAGTAATACACTATCACTGTGAAGAAATTTTTTCGTCAGCCCGTCATTGTTTAGAGGTCCATTCGTCGAATGTTTCGGTCTTAAAAGATCATCTTAGGAACGCAAAATATTATACCCGTGGAGTATTACAGCAGTGACTGGGGTGATGTAGTGGTATTAATGAGCCTATACCACCATACTGAATACCAGTGAAGTATTACAAACCAGCACAATGTTTCAAATTCAAATTTATCGCCAAATGCTACATGTTCCGATTCAACCGGAAATAATCAGACATTACATTACAAATTTTTCAAAAAGTGCTCTAGCAACATGCATTATTGGTTAACCAAGTGTCATTATTTTGCAAATGTTAAAATATATCGGGTGTCTGTAGCATTATATAAAAATCAAATATTTTTTTCCGTGTAAATCATCAACATTGCTTTGTTGACTTTTTAGATAATCATGCTTGCGCCAGTAAAATCAATATTCTCCATTTTCATTAGCTCTTCAGTTTGTACGAGTACTTAGTGAACATAATTTTATGAGGTACTCTTCTTCTTAAAAAGCCTGTAACAAACAAGTTTTCTAAGATTCACCGAATCTGTATATTATTATCATATATTCGTTACACTAAAAGTTTTGTTACTACAGTTGCGTATTTCACGATATAGAATTTTATAGGAATTTTTATTTTTTGTGTTTTAGATGAGAATGTATTACTTATTTATTCCTACGCGCCTGTATTGAATTTTTGTAACGTAATTTCTGATGATGATTCGTTGAACAGAAACATATAGCATTGGATGATAAACATTAAAATTTTAATACGTGGGTCCGTGCATCGTGAATCGAATTTAATAATTTTCCAACAAGATGCGACTGTATTCAGTTTATTACATTTCTGTGGGCAGTCTACATGTTTCGCGTGTTGACACCCATCATCAGGAGCTCGTACAACTGTAATTACAGCTTCTGGAATTTATTAACCCGATCTACCACCAGCCGCTCTCGTTGTGGAGTTGTTTATCATTACTAGTTGCATGCGTATCATATTGTTAACTTTGTTTCGATAAATTGACATCTGCAATTAAGAAACATCAAGGACAATGATTTAGCAAAAAAAAACAGTCAGGAATTTTTCTGTGTTTATATAAATGTGACTTTCTTCAATGGCATCCACATTTCCGATCTTTTTTGAGTTGTTGAAAAAATTTCCAAGTAGGAGTACATAACTGGGTCGTGTGTTTTAGTTTATCACAATGGTTTCTCTGTATATAGCAGGGGGAATCTTGAGATATGTGTCTGTGTTTGCCTCTGTTTCTGTTTGCATTTCCGTCACTCTGCCTCTCCACGTAGATTTATAATAAAAGGAAATATTCTTTATAATTACATACTTTTGAAATTATAGCCAATTGAAAAGTTTATACCAATCCCCCATTTAACGCCGGGGTTAAAGTCTTTGAAAAGTGAGAGAATACTTATTCATAGCGGGAAGTATCGCTTTTTTGGAAAATTCCCATACTTTATGCGCTCGGTCCTGTGATATTTGTGCCGTAAAAATGAACTCGGAATTTCAGGTAATAAATATTTTAAAAATTCAGTTTCTGTCTTCCAAAAAATGCACTTTGTCTCCATCACAAAGGAAACACGGCTAATGCTGCTGAAGTAAATACAAGCGGTTCATTCTGAAAATGAAGTAGGTTACAGGGTTTTGGGGAAAAAAACAGAATTTCTTAATCCTAGGGCAAGTGGTATTGACAATCATTATGTGTCTTTAAGTGTAAATTTCAACACATTTAAGAGTGTTAAGTTTTGTAAGCTTTCAAAACAAAGATAAATTTAGACTTTACATTTCCGTTTTCGGCTGGTCTATGTTCCATGTTTCGGCGTTTCAGAGAATACTGCAGTATTTTACAGCAAGAACGTTAAATAATGCGCAGTGCGAAATAAGTCCGCGTTACTTGATTCGGGAGTATGAAACGAGAACATGGACAATGAAGGAAATATTAATTTCTTATTTTAATGTAAGTATATAAATACACAGCAACATATTTCTCATGAAGTATTTGTTTTATTTTGTGGAAATGAGTGATAATTATAAATATGATCACTGAGAAACATGTTTGACAGTTTCCAAAATTTTGGGCGAGTTCTGTAGTAACTTCAATGCAGAAACAATTCGCTGCTTTTTTCTCTTAAATTTACAGGCTGGTCGATCCCGGTGACCGCGCCGTCTACATCATGAGTCTGCGACCGCTTTCTTGCTGGCATTGTGGGTCCAAATATCGCCGGAGGCATAGATGTCTGTCTGTCTCTCATGAGTGTTGTTTCTTTTTATAGGTACAGTTTTCTGCGACAGGCCGATACTCGTCCTGAGGAGTCCTACCAAGTGTAGTGTGCCTGAGTTCGGTTTCGAAACCTCAACGATGAGGAGTCTTAGGCTTTCTAGGGCTTCCGAGCCCTTAAAATATTACAGACTGAAACATTTAAAATATAGACATGCATAGTGATATCTGCTGTTCGTCTCGAGGAGACACTGACCTTACATTCCTGGTCACAACACCTCTCACAAACGTGGGCCGTGACACACTATCGAAGAAAAACGAGGCCCTTCCGTACAGTTCACCCTTTATTTTTCTATTTCATTTTGTGTTTTTACACTACGGTGTAGATTATATTACACTGTATATTGTCTAGACATGTTGACAGGAATATTTAAATGTGTTTGTGTCCCACATTCGCAATATGTACCTCTCTTTCCGTCCCTTGAGGCACATCGGGTTTCAATGTCAAGAGGTTTTTCTGAAGCACAATGCATGGGCTAACATTTTAGTTGAAACCCGTGAATTGCGGTTTTTTGCGGAGTCATAATGCTGGAAACAGGAATACAAAAACCCCCCAGGTCCGGGTAATTTCTGTCACGGCATATCCTGACTGCTGTGTCGCTTCTCACCTGCCACGATATTACGGGCATCCCGCAAGGTTATACCCTTATTCGCCAAAATGTATGTTAAGTATTACGCCCGCTCTGGAAAAGGATTATTGTGTACGATTTTAACTTTTCGTACGATTTCGCAGGATATTTTTATAGAGCGTGATCGTAAGAAATGTCGACAGTCTCCAGCCAGACTCTGTGGTGCAGTGAGACTTGAAGGTGATTTACAGTCGCAAAACTCTGCTTTAAAAGCTAAAATGGATGCTTGCGGGTGATACGGATTGTAGTCAGTCTAGCGGCGACCGAATCGCAAGTTTTTCGAAAGGGCCGATTGAAATTTAGACGTCTTTTAATTAATAGAGTGGTATAACGTACTCAGACACACCTTTATTGCACCAACATTTAAGAGAACATAACTACATGTTTCGGTTTCTAGAAGCCATCTTCAGGCTTCGACTTAAAAGATTGAATATATATTTTACAACGCCTTAAAGTGACGAGCTGTCATTACATTAAATGCGCATATAACTGAGGTACTTACGTGTTGGATGTGTTTTTCTCGTGTTTGTAGTTGTCTAATTACGCAGTGCGTCTACTAAGTTTTCGGACTGATTGCGCAGAACGAACACTACGCGCATCATCAGGCGGTCACCCATAGAAACACGTAGGAGCACGTTGTGTGCTTAGTGTTGTCTGAGTGAGTTGAGCAGTATTTGTGATTTGTGGCGTAAAACGAAGCTGTGTGTGAAAGCCTCGTCATGGATTTGTGTATGGAGCAACGATTAGCGATAAAATTCTGTTTTAAAGCTGGAAAACTGCGGCGGGAACTCTCCAAATGGTAAATGCAGCTTATGTGGACCATGCACTATTCCGTTCGAATGTTTACCGATTGCATGGACGATTTCGTGATGGACGAGAAGACATTGAAGACGACCCCAGGAGTGGCCGGCCTACAGATTGTCGCAATGGCAACAATGTCTAGAAGATTTCTCAGTTGGTGCTTCAAAACCGTCACCTTTCGCTAAGAATACTAGCAGACGAGGTGAACATTGGCAAGGACACAGTGAGAAAGATTGTAGTTGAAGATCTGCGGAAACTCCAGAGCAGAAAGCCTGGAGAATTGCAGCTTGCCGAGATACGATTGCCGCTTCAGACAGCGATCCTGACTTCTTTAACCTTTTGACGCCTAATGTCAACTATAGTGGTCGTACCGCACCACTAACCTCTAAAGTTGCATTTTATATATTTATTCAACAAATATAGGTACTGAATATTT
>Ga0123353_10016734_pt1 | contig 10735 bp, 6 predicted proteins | sample TergutLab28metaG_3_FD_92763 | JGI IMG/M metagenome (GOLD analysis project Ga0123353, IMG submission 92763) | Labiotermes labralis P3 segment gut microbial communities from Petit-Saut dam, French Guiana - Lab288 P3 | ecosystem: Host-associated > Arthropoda: Insects > Digestive system > Gut ... | reverse complement strand
TGAACATCCGAACCCATTTCCTAACCATTCCATCACTCATCGCATTGTCACCATACACTTGACAGATCTGGTGATGAATCTCACTAGGTAGCACATTCCTAGCGTTCAAAAAACGAATTACAGACCTTATTTTACCGTCTGCTGCCCCTTCATTTGTCTTAAACATGTTTAGCGCACAGGAACAAACATAAACTTACCACGAATATGACGAAATGGTGTATGTGGCTTCTCAATTGATAGGGGAAGTCGCCGCACATGCGCAAAGTGACGGTCTCGAGGATGCGTGAGAGATATGCGCAGACGGTACTTACTTTCCGAATAACCTACGTAATTTCAGTAACTTTTTCGCTGTCGTCTCGGCTTGTAAGTTCGTGTCACATTTTGTTATGTAATTCTCCTTCCTCCTGTACGACAATTGGAACGTATTACAAAGTGCTGTATATCGCGCCATGATTGTAAATAACTAATCTTTTATCTTTAATTATTTATCAGATAATTGTATTTGGATGTTAAATGGACTTCGTGATAAAATCAGCATTTTCTTCTAAAGCAGTCCACAACCGTACAGAAATAACACAATATAGACCTATGCAGCGTGATACAGAATTACTGATTACCTTGAAGAAATAATTATCTCGTTTTTTCCTTACAAATTGTACGTGCGTATTGAAAAGCGAAACGAGCGTCACGCTGCTATTCACAGTATGAAACAGACGAGTACTCATGTTTAGGCTGTAGATTGGCATATTATAAAATCTTCGGAGAAGCGTGCTGCCTCCATCTTCAGTGTAGTCCAAGAATAATGGACGCTCGTAATGAGACTTTTGCATCTGGTTGAATGTAGTGTGAGGAAATGTGCGAATGCGTCTTGCTAGGAGTAAGGAGCGCAAGTTGACACTTGCTGACGTAGTTACATTGTTTTATATCGCTATTTGACACTTCAGGCTAATTAGTTTGGCATATAAAATTGAGGCTATTTAAATGCGGATTCTGGGGATTTCGTGACAGCGAATACAGACTGCAGTCATATAAATTTTGTAAATTCTGCAAACGATCTTTGTCAGAAACACCACACTTCCTTTTAGTTTTTTTTTTTAATGAAGATCGTTGAATTCAGGGAGATGTTTGTTGGTTTCTGTACTATCTACAACGTCAACACATTCGGTGTGTCCCAAGAGGTACCAATTACAGTTCTACACTCATCTCTGTTACTTCAGAGTCACAGAAGACGTAAAGGAAGTGCGAGTTAGATAAGTCTTGCCCGCATTCCCCAGAGGGTAACAAAGCTGGGTCCCGAACTGTATACAACAACATTCGTCGTTGGTTGTATTCTGGTAAAGAAGCGTCCCAAATGGTGTCACTACTGCACGCTGTTATCACACGGGCATATCTCATACTTGCTGGCTGGTTGTCTTAAAGTCGAGGAAGCTGGACACACCACCTCGGAATTTCCATAGAACAGTTATTCTACTCCCTCCAGTATGCACCCTTGTTTTCCTCTCCAGTCGTTCAGACCTTCTGCTCACAGGAAAGCTGACAGGGATAACCTCGTGACACACTTCAGCTAGGGACAAATACTGTGTAGTTTGTACTGAGTCTGAGGGGACTGGCAGACACACAGGCAGAAGACTTGAGCGCACTATCCCACTCCTAAGTGTCTGCAACCTGTGGACTCGGTATATAAGGAAGAAGAGTTAACATAAGAAGTTACGGGCTTCTCCACAGTTTACAGAAGCAACATAACACACACGCACAGAGTGCTAGCTACAAGAAAGTCGAGGCGTGTTTCATCTAAGCCCACGTCTCCAAGAAATGCGCCACAATTTTATGTACTCTTGTTATTATGGTCAACAGTACGTGACAGTACGACAGACCGTCCATACACACCACTTTATTATACGAATGGCAATTCTAAAAGCTATATGTTTCGGCTGAACGAGGCAGCCATCATCAGGCTTCACTTTTCAGAAATATAAATAAAAAAATCATATATCTACTGTTGTATGTACAGCTAGAGCAATATTTATTTATTTTTATACGACTGAAACGTGAAGCCTGAAAATGACTGTCTCGTATGGTCGAAACATGTAGTTTTTTAGATTACTACTCACATAATAAAGTGATATTTATGGACGGTTTGTATTATTGTTACGGCATGTATTAACACAACTGGGATGATAAACATTAAGATGGTCAAAGGTATGCAACCTTCTCTTTATTACTCGACCACTGCGCATTGATTTCCACCATATCTCATCTATGTGGGCTGAACTTCAGCTTGACGGGTCCTTTTTCCTCTCAAATGGAAAACGAATTTCTAAAACCAAAGCTCTTTCACATTTTCACGAAAACGTATGAAATAATCAAAGATCGAAAAAAAATTCATTTACACGCGTTCTTGAACACAGCATTTGAGATGTTCATATACAGTTCTAGTTTACTATTATTAAATATTTTTCCAAATTGCATATTCTTGCTGTTATTACATTAACACAGAATATATATATATATACACGTGATTTACATCACAACTGCCTTTCAACTAATGAAAATACAATTTTACTTAAAATATTAATATATGTATTAATAACTAAGTCTTGTGCATTAGACGGACATACATTTCATGACAATTTCACATACACACAGTCCATACAATACACTCTAGCCGACCTGACTACTATGTACAATAAATATCAACACAAACGACCATAGTACATTCTGCTGTAATTAGCTCTCCGATAGCAGCAGTGCTTTTTAGAATCTTCCACTGCTCTTATTTATCTTCACTTTCATTTTACTTTTGCAATTGTATAAATATTTATTAAAATTAATTAGGGAAGCGATTTTGTTATTTGTCCTCGAATACGCTGTACAAACTTTCTTTGTCATAAATATTTTAAAAAATTCTTACAATGCAAATTTCATAAATATTGTTCCCAAAATATTTAACTCACACATTTACTTCTACAGAGCTTTCAAATGAAATAAGTATTACTGATTCACTAAACTCTTGCGTTGTATGCTGCAAGAAAAGCGAGCAGTCCCTAAAATTAAAATGTACACCAAAAAAAAAAAAATTGTATACACTGGGATATGAAACTGTACACTATTTCACATTATTAAGAAGAGACATACAAAAAGCTGCAAAATTAGTGCGAAGTCCTAGAAGGAAAGAAATCAAGCACGTTACAAAGACAATACATATATACAAGTTTGTACAGGCAGGTTAGTAGTGACGAAAACACACAGCAAGAATGCAGTGCCCAGAAATGTACGTCAATTCGACCAACAGTACATAAGCGTGTGTTGTGATTTTTGTGTTTCACATTCACATGTAGGGAATAACTAGGCACTACGACATTACGAATCCAATTACGTGCCTACTAATAACACATTTCACCTTCTAACGGGCAATGGTAATCACAAGTGCAACATGGCTTAATGTTAAAGAAATAAAGATATAAGCCCAGAGTCATTATTTCTTGGATTTAAAAAAAAGCAACAGTTTTCCTGAACACTGTTTTGAAACCAATGGCGATACGTATTCTATGAGATACGACTCAAGAGTTTCATCAGTCACTCCGATTAACTTTGCCCATTAAAAGGTTAATGTGTATCAGTTGTTCAAACAGGTGTACTAGGGCGACAGGACATACTGATTTACCGTTTTGTTAATAAGCGTAATGGATGAGTGTCAACTGATATATTTAGGTTCGATCTTTTTTTTAATTCGCGTATCAAAGCATCAAATTAATTCCCTTTTTAATATACAATACCGACAAAAATACATTCATAAACAAAACATCCTTCAAGTTTGCCCTTCACAGATTACTGCTAATAGGATACGTTCTAATTGTACTTGAATTAACAAGCTACGTAGCACGCATTTTATTTTATTCGTAGCAGATACTATATGTATGTAAGTGCTGCACGGTATATATACATACACACGCATACCTACGCACACGCATAAACACATACATGTATGGTGTTTATTCAAGCTTCCTCAGAACACGCCAAGGTGTTTAGAGGTTTTATATTATAGTCACATCACCTGCTGTTGACACTTGTTACATCGGTTTCAGATATCTAAATATTATAGTTAATATCTCTTAGAATGGATAAAGAACCAACTAGATGTCACTTTTGTGTTATCCTTTATTTCTCCTTTACAAGTTGCTCAACATGTTTCGGGCAAACTTTTACCCATATTCAGGAGCTGACGACTGCGTAGTGTTATCGCCATGTGTTGGTATTGTGCCGTGGCTGCAGGAAGGCTGTCAGGACCGGCTAGCAAGGAGTTCGTAGCACTACGTGCTACGAACTCCTCAATGGACACACTACTTGCTAGCCGGTCCTAACAGCCTTCCTGCAGCCGCGGCATAATACCAACACATGGCGATAACACTACGCAGTCGTCAGCTCCTGAATATGGGCAAAAGTTTGCCCGAAACATGTTGAGCAACTTGTAAAGGAGAAATAAAGGATAACACAAAAGTGACATCTAGTTGCTTACTTTTCCATAGTGAATTAAGATGCACGGTCAACCACACATCAGATCCCTTAGGATAACGCGCATTGATTCTTATCTTAATATGCCATATGTTGACAACAGCATCTCCTTCTTTTGACATTTACTCATAAATTATTTCGTGTGCAATATACTGCAAATAAATTTTCGTTTGCTGTAAACTGGGCCAGTGTTTTGGAGGCCTGTGCAGCAATTTTCACCGGAGTGTACAAAGTAAGGAAGAAAGTTCGGATTAAAATAACGAACTACAACAATCGAACCCAAATATCAGAGTCGTCATAAAGCGGTGTGCACAATTCTCAGTGGCATAACACAACAATTTAATGTGTTGAATGTGCTGAACGAGAATTCTGTCTAAACACATATTAGAGAAGAGACAAGCACAACAGTACGGTACACTGATTGAGTGAAAAAATAAAGTTAGTACTATACTTTATTCAAAATATATATAATTATGCATTAGAACATAAACGTTTCTTTGAGACCATCTGAATAAATGTATATGTAAAATATAATTAAGCTTAACAGAATAAAAATTTGCTTGTGAACTTTAGCACGCCATGTGTAATTTCTCTGCTAAAGGCGTCCATTTAATGCGCAAGGTCTTGTTACAGCTTATAAGAGTTTAAACGTCGAATTAAATCCAATCTTCCATTTGCTGGCATTATTACGAGCTCACCATATTCTCCACGTTAGCAGGATAAGGGTTAATGTATTTGTATACGTAACAACGTGTAGGCCAATAAGAATTTTCAGTAACTACTGCTGATGATGTGCTTAAAACACTGAGACGCTCGACAGTACTACGTGCTTGTCTCTTAGGGCATGTATTTGGGATCTCCTGCAATGTATTGTCACAAAAACAGAAGCACTAACAAACATACAGCACACAAAAACTGAACAGGATATGGCGATACCCGTGACTGATACTATTATGTTGTACTGTACTGTACCTCATGGTCATGATGGCGGACACTGCGTGGTACATTTGATTCTTTCTGTTCAAGAAAATATTAACGAAAAGAAAAAGAGGGGAAAATAAAAAGTTGTGGACGTAAGAAGAATGCAGAAAGGAAGAATGATTAGTAAAACGTAAAGTAAGAAATCTGTAGAGATGTGAGAGAAATCAGATTTACTGAGTCCTCTTACATCTCTAAAAGATTTATTATATATAATTCCAAGTAATTGTACATTTTGACGAAAAATGTGCATGTTTTACTACAGTTTAGCTTCCATTTCCCAACACGTTTCGGATAAAATTAAACAATCTTAATAGAGTCTCAATTAGAAAGTAAAACAGAACTTACATTAAACACTTTATTATCTAACAAATGCACAAATATATAATTCGTAGATATAATTAAAATTATAAAATATTTAAAAGTGCTCCAACATGTTTCGGACCACAGAGGATCCATCATCAGGGAGCCTTATACAGTACTTGGCTAAAATTACAAGAATGGCTCTATCGTGTTCTTTGACATGGACCTAGTCGGTGTTATGGCAGCATATTATGCCCTTCACTGTATGGGAAGGCACTGCCCTAGGACAGTGCCTTCCTATACAGTGAAGGGCATAATATGCTTTGATAACACCGACTAGGTCCATGTCAACGGACACGATAGAACCATTCTTGTAATTTTAGCCAAGTACTGTATAAGGCTCCCTGATGATGGATCCTCTGTGGTCCGAAACATGTTGGAGCACTTTTAAATATTTTATCATTTTAATTATACCTACGAAATACATATTTGTGCATTTGTTGGATAATAAAGTGATTGTCATTGATGCACGGTGCAAACATGAAGAACTTACATTAATATATAATATACATCGTCGTCAAATGTAGTACAAACATGTGTGAGATATAACAGCCAGATGTAACTATAATAACGTAATTAAAATATAATTTAAAGCGGTACTTACTGCTTCTAAGATGTTAAAATTATGTCAAAATATATATCTTAAGTCTATATTGATATATTTCAATCGAACTGCTAACAGTATGGGCTTGTTGAATTTATTTTAAGCCGGAAAATGTAGGGAAATATAAACTACAAAACAGCATAACACATACATTATTTTTTGTTGGAATTGTATATAATAAACATATATCTAATGCACGAATTACATACAATATAAACCTCTAACTCTAAGTTAATGGAGTGGAAGAATATTCTTTGCTCTAAAACAGACTACTTAGCATGTTTATCAAAATTGTTTTTCTAACCATGGAAGCAAAGCTTGCCCAGGTAGCCTGAGAATATGTAGGAAGTTAAATGAATTTGCAGGCTTGAAGATCAACAAAATATGTTGTAAATTCGACAACATATAGTGCTGTCAATCGCGCGAGAATGTAATAACTTAGGTAGCTCTAAAGATAAGTAGGTTAGTAACACATCTTTTAACTAATTTCAGCGGCCATGTTCAGAACCCGATGAATACAGCCTTCAATAGTATGCTCCACACTTTATGGAAAGGTCTGTTACCGTGTTACAAAAATTCGGCCACCTGTTCTTATTCTGAGTTGCAAGCAACCAGCTGACAACATTAATATCTAGAGAATGGCGCTCTACTGAGTTAATACGCAGCGAATAGTGGTAATTTCTTACCAACGTTTCGGGAGGGGACCGGATAGGTTGTGCCGAAACGTCGGCCAGAAATTACCGCTATTTGCTGCGTAATAACCCTGACGAGCGCAGTTGTCATCTGCTTCGTAGCAGAAGCCTGAAATCACGCAACCTAATATAATTCTTTGCGATTCGATGATGATGGTGATGAAAATAATTATGATGATGATAATAATAATAATAATAATAACAATAATCCACACCACACTCTTCCAAATGATTTCTTCTTCTCCGATATTCCCATTGTAACTCCATATGCATTTCTAGTCTCTCCACTGCTACATGTCCGTCTCATCACCCCTTTCATTTGGTTACATTAATAATATTTACAAAATCAAAGTAAGTGACATGGGCGGTAACCAGGACAGTAAGAAAGTAACGCTATCCCTGCACAGGCCTGTTACAGGCCCAGAGGGTTCCAGGAGTTTGAAACTCTCAAATTTTGAGGCAACAGGCACGTGAAGGTGGTAAGGTCTCAGCCCTATTCACAGGACACCTTTACCTTCTCGGTCAATATTCTTGGTACTCATTTCTGTCCGAGGCTGAGTCGGCTCCAATGACACCTTTGGGAATCGAACCCGTGACATTCCCATTTGTTGGGCACTGACTCAACCAACTGCGCCACCGAATGTCCCCAGGACACGTAGAGGGGAGAAGGAAGCGGTTTCAAGGTTTTCAGTGGGGAGAACAGAAGGAAAGAGACCACTTGGTAAATCTAGGTGCAGATGAAATGATGAAGCTAACATGGGAAAACATGGACTTGGTTAATTTGAATCAGAAAATGGAAAACTGGCAAGTTATTGTAAATACGGTAAGGGAGCTTCATTTTCCATACAATTCGAGGATTTATTATTTTTTTGCCAGACTACTATATTACTAGTTTTCACCGTTGCACCGTGCATTCTGAAATCTACCCAGTTCACACACCAACAAATCCACTATTTATTAACTTGGTTAAAAGTTTTAAATTTACATTAAAATACACAATAATATCGCTCCTTTTACGTTTCCGGTCTTTAATGACCATCATCAGGGAGCTTCATCTGTACCTAACTAAAGTTATATTTATGTCAAAACACTCGGCAAAATTACTGCACACAACACACATGCCGCTCTACGACATGCTGCCACATCACCTAATTTATATAACGACGTAATTTTGCCGAGTGTTTTAACATAAATATAACTTTAGTTAGGTACAGATAAAGCTCCCCGATGATGGTCGTTAAAGACCGAAACATGTAAGAGCGATACTATTGTGTATTTTAATGTAAATTTAAAACTTTTAACCAAGTTAATAAATAGTACATTTGTTGGTGAGTGAAATGCCTACTATACTACTAGTTTCCGAAGAAGGTATTTGTTCTACGTATTGAGTTATTGAAAAACATTTAGCGATTACTTTAAAATACAAAGCATAGGCAATCTCCTCGTCTCTGATTAGGTCCGCGTAACCTCCCGAGCACAGGTCGTTATCTCTCAGACTCCTGAAGCGATAAACCAATGCCGTCATTTATTTGTGTCAAGTACAACAGTACCCTTGGTACATAAGAGCCGCTACAACTCAGGCACGCGTGCGAAGTGGTTTATTGCATTGTTTCACACGATCGCCTGATGACTGTGGACCATGACGGAACACTTAACGGCGCGCATACACAAGGAATGCTGTTGGATTTGCCTGAAGTGGTAAAAGGTAAAGTGATCCCGTTACAGGCCCGGTGTGGTCCAGAGTGTGGGTAGAGGTATAGCTCTACTCTTCCATGACAGCGGCACTAGAAGGGGGTGAGTGGTCAGCAGCACGCCCCGGCTGCACTTTACCCCCGGGAAAGAGCCGGTACCCATTTTACAAGAGGCTGGGTGGGTCCCAGGGCCGGTCTGGACGGGCGGAAAATCTCCTCCCCGCTGGGATTCGATCCCGGACCATCCAGCCCGTAGCTCAGTCGCTATACCGACTGAGCTACCCGGTCCACATTTGCCTGAAATATGTATAGTAAAATTAACAGATAAAAATAAGACGCTCAAATATTTGGTGAGAAATCAGTGTTTAGGTTAGTACAAATAGCAGAAATGATTGCAGTTTTGTTCATTTCGGTACTTGGGAGTTTACGACGACAGAAGGTAATATAAGCAGTTTCAAACTGAATTACATTAAATATCCTCCAAATTAATTCTACTCTTTATACCATCCTCAACGTAATTTCGATTATTGTTTACCGCGTTACTGACAAACTTACTGGCAGCTATCTGTACACTAATTATGGTTTAGGCTGCCCTCTCGCAACAAGACATGAATAAGAATGTGTAATAGATTTTCTCCACGTCTATTTCAAGACTAGTAACAATAAAGGTGTAGTGGACGTTATATAATGTTATTTGTTTTATGTATGTAAGCACAATTATTATTGAGCTTCTTACAAATTCAATAATATTTTTCCTTACTCTGGGTTTAATTCTAAAAATTTGTGAATTTCAGATTATAACAAAGAATTTTTTTTATATCGGGTGAATAATTTGTTATTGACAGTAAAGTAGACCTACCCTGAAGGTGCACGCAGCAGGTTCATCCGAAACATCGGTAAATTTCTAAAAGATCAACATCCCATAATAGAGCACCCTTAAGTAACTTGAAAGTTCTATTTTTGAACAAATTGATAATAATTTCGTATCGGATATTCTTCTCAATGTATTTTAAGAAGACAAGCAAAAATATCTGGCCATTATCAGTTTCAACTCGATTATTGTTGCAGTTCAGTAGCATGGTCCCTAGGCAAAGCTTTGCCGCAGAGAAACACGCTTTGCTGCTCGCAAAAGATACATTTAAAAGTATATTCCTGTTATTTATATAGGATAACAGGTAGCATGGGTTGTATCTGTGATTCTGTATTAAAAACTGGCGTATCTATTTTTGTAGTCCAAAAATGTTTCATTATGGAAAAAAAATTTTGAAATTGTTTGAGGGATGAAAAAGATTAATGGAATTTATAAAGTCGAAAATGCTTTGGTAAAAAGTCTGTCAAAGAAATATATCTGACATGCATAATTTTGTTTCAAATTTTGTACTTTTGTGCGAACTTGTCAGAGTTTGTATGGAACATGCAATAAAAGTATGCAAGAATGACAAGTGATTTCTCGTTACGTATTCGTTACTGACAACTGTTTAAAGATATCTTAAATGCATTACAGAAAAGGTCACATCTATTTTTTTTAAAGAAACTGAGTTCGATGGTGAACCCAATTAAAGTTGTTTCGGATCTCATGGTTTTAAATGTGAAGAACAAATTCATCTCTATCACAAATGCACATTTTTCAGCGAAAGTGTGTGTGATTCTTCTACATATCTGTTCGAAAATTCATATCACAAAATCTGCCCTTATTATAAATCTTATTGTAGCACCGTGCATTTTTCGTAGAATCACTTCAATTTATCAACCAACGAATTCACATATAATTTCATATAAAACACTTTTAAAACATTTTAAAACAATTCGACATGTTTCGATCTTATGCGTATTGGACCGTGCATCATCTTGATATTTGAATAAGGGTTGACCAACTAGATGACACTTGCTTTATT
>Ga0123353_10016731_pt1 | contig 10736 bp, 3 predicted proteins | sample TergutLab28metaG_3_FD_92763 | JGI IMG/M metagenome (GOLD analysis project Ga0123353, IMG submission 92763) | Labiotermes labralis P3 segment gut microbial communities from Petit-Saut dam, French Guiana - Lab288 P3 | ecosystem: Host-associated > Arthropoda: Insects > Digestive system > Gut ... | reverse complement strand
CTTTTATTTTCCTTCGCCCCTGCGGCTTTGACCACGACCCTTATCGCCTTGGCGATACGGCCCTGCTTACCTATGACTTTGCCCATATCGGCTGCCGCGACCTTGAGCTCGAGGACCGTCTCGCCGTCTTTCTCTATCGTTGTCACGCTGATTTCGTCAGGATTGTCGACCAGCGCAAACACAATCGATTTTAAGAGTTCTTCCATTTCGATACTCCTTTATATGTACTGCGTCGTCAGCTTCACTCGGTGACGCCGGCCTTCTTGAGCAGCGCCCTTACGGTCTCCGTCGGTTGTGCGCCGTCGGCGATCCACTTTAATGCCTTCTCCCCGTCGACCTTGATTTCGGACGGGTCCTTGAGGGGGTCGTATGTGCCGATCTCCTCGATGAACCTTCCGTCGCGAGGGCTCCTTGAATCCGCGACTATGATCCTGTAAAAAGGTTTCTTCTTCGCCCCCATCCTCCTGAGTCTTATTTTTACCGCCATCGTATAATACCCTCCTTATCTTTACATGAAGCCGCCCGGGAGGCGCTTTTTGCTCCCCGGCTTCATAAACGATTTCATCATTTTGCGAGCTTCCTCGTAACGCTTTACGAGGCTGTTGACCTGCGAGACAGGCTGCCCCGACCCCGCCGCGATACGCTTGCGCCTGCTCGCGTTCAGTATGGAGGGGTCTTTTCTCTCCGCCTTGGTCATTGAACGCATCACAGCCTCCATGCGGACAAACTCGAGCTCCCCCTCTGCCATCTGGTCTTCTGAGATCTTGCCGGCGCCCATCCCCGGCATCAAGCCGACTATCGAGGCAAGCCCTCCCATCTTTTTTATCTGAGCCATCTGCGTGAGGAAGTCCTCGAGCGTGAACTCCATCTTTCTAAGCTTTCGCTCAAGCTCCGCCGCCTGTTCGTCCTCGTAGTCCTCTTCGAGTTTTTCGATAAGCGACATCACGTCGCCCATGCCGAGTATCCTCGACGCCATCCTTTCGGGGTGGAACGGTTCGAGCGCGTCGAGCTTTTCGCCGACGCCTATGAACTTGATGGGTTTGCCCGTAACGCTCTTCGTAGAAAGCGCCGCGCCGCCGCGCGAGTCGCCGTCGAGCTTCGTCATGATGACGCCGTCGACGCCGAGCGCCTCGTTGAATCCTTCGGCGCTGCTTACCGCGTCCTGCCCCATAAGGGAATCCACGACAAGGAGTATCTCATGCGGCCGTATCGCCCTTTTCAGATTTCGAAGCTCGTCCATCAGCGCCTCGTCGATCTGCAGTCGCCCGGCCGTGTCGATGATCAGCACGTTTTTCCCGAGCCGTCTGGCCTCTTTTATGCCCGCCTCGGCGATCTTTACGGGATCCTTGCTCGCGCGGTCCGCATAGACAGGAACCTTGGCCCCTTCGCCTACGATCTCGAGCTGGTCGATAGCGGCAGGCCTGTAGATGTCGCACGCGCAGAGCATCGGTTCCTTGCCGTTCTTCGTAAGGTATATCGCGAGCTTCCCGCACGTCGTCGTCTTGCCCGTGCCCTGCAGGCCCACCATCATCAAAATGGTGAAGCCGCTCGGGCTGAACGTCAGCTTGCTGTTCGTGCCGCCCATGAGGGACGCAAGCTCGTCCGAAACGATCTTGATGACCTGCTGGCCCGGGTTCAGGCTCGCGTGGATCTCCGTCCCGAGCGCTTTTTCGCGCACGCGGACCACAAAGTCTTTGACCACTTTGAAATTGACGTCGGCTTCAAGCAGGGCGAGCCTGATCTCGCGCATCGCGTCGTCGATGTCGCGCTCGGACAGTACTCCCTTGCCTTTTAGTTTTTTGAATATGCCCTGTAGCTTTTCGGACAGCCCTTCAAACGCCACTATAAATCAAGCTCCTTGACCAACCTCTTGATCCTCCTGAGGATCTTTGCCGTTTCCGGGTCCAAAACGACAGTGCGTGATTTGTCCTTGAGTATCGCGTCGATACCCGCGTCTATCTCCGCCTGCAACTTTTCGCCTGCCTTGCTCTTGGCGATAAGGCCAAGCTTCTCTTCGTAGCCCTCCAGTTCCTCACAGGCTTTCGACACGGCGATATGCACGGCCTGCCTGCTCACGCCGAGGTTCGCCCCGATCTCTGAATGCGAAAGGTTGTCCTCGTTGTACAGTTCAAAAACCTCGCGCTGCCTTTCGCTCAGAAGCGCACCGTAAAAGTCATACAATAATGAATATTCTTCGTTCGATTTTTTCACACTCCACCTCTTTCTCCCAGCAACCTCCCCCGTTACCTGTCAATATCGAATATTGACACTCCCTATTATTACACGTAAAACCCCCCGGTGTCAATAGCCGGGGGGCTTGCTTGTGCGCACAGAAGAACCGTCCCCTTGTGTTTGTTTTGTCTTAAGACATAAGGTACGTCCCCTTTTGTCGTTAAGACATAAGGTACGTCCCCTTTTGTCTTAGGGCTTCGGGGAGCAGTGCACGAGGCACTCGCGGTAGAGGCTGCCCGGGTTTTCGGTTTCGCTGCATACCGGCTTTGCCGTGACTATGGCGTAGCCGTAGCCTTTCGCAGTCACCTTGCCTTTGGCGTCGACCGTGGCGATGCTGCCCTTTTTGGAATCATCCACCTTGACGCCGTCGGGCGTGTATTCCTCGATCTCCCACACGATGTTCTTGTTTGCCGGCGCGGCGTGCTTTTTCTTCGTGACCGGGTTTATGCCTTCGTTCAAAGCGACCTTCAGGGTCTCGCTCTTGCCGCGCTGCAGCCAGGTCGCCGTCTTCGTGATCCTGAGGTTCACGACATCCTGCGCGCTTTTCGCGACGGTGACCTCAATGGTTGCCTTCTTGCCGCCCGCCGCTTCCACGGTCAGCTTTACCTTCTGGCTCGCTCCCGAGGCGGGCAGCGTAAGCGCTTTCACCGTAACCGTGCTGCCTGTGGGGTCGCCGATGATATCAATGACGCCCGCCTTGTTTGCGGTCCATGTGAAGCCCCCCTCGCCTTTGCCTGAGGACAGCGCCGCCATCGTCGGCGTCGTCGCCGCGCTCAGCGTCACGGTCTTGCCGGGCGCCATGGAGAACTTGCTCTGCTCGATCACGACTTTCGTCGCCTGCGCGTTCACGCTCACATAGTATCTGTCGCAAACCGATGGGTCATCGACGGAGCTTACGAGGATCGTGGCTTCCCCGTCCCCTATGGCCTTGACGACGCCCTTCGCGCTCACGGTCGCCACGCTGCCCTTTGCCGCCGGGTCGACACCTCGCGTCTCCTCCTCAACCTGCCAGCGCAGGGTCTTGTTCGAGGCCGCAGGCTCGTCCTTGTTTACGGTTGCCTTCAGCGTGAATGTCTTGCCGCGCTGCAATACGTGTGGTTTGTCAACGTCGTTGCCTGCCTGCGCGTTCGTGATCTCGACTTTCTTCACAGGCTGCGTCACCGTAAGTGCGAAGCTCGCCGTTTTGCCCTTCAAGTCTTTTATAGTAAGGTTGACTTTGCCGGCCTTCACGGCCTTGATCTCGTATTCGATCTGTATGCCATCGCCGCCGAATGTAGCTTCGGTCCCGCCTATTGCGTTTACTATGCCGGTTTTCGAGAGCCCCACGGCGCCTGTGGCGGCAAGCCCGTTCTTGGCATATATCTTCAGCCCTATTTCTTCGGCCGGCTCGTTGTTGCCCCCGCCCAGATCTTTGCCCTCGGCCTTGAGCGACACAGGTTTCGCCGAGCCGTCAAGCCTTACGATCTCGATATCGGCCAAAGGCGCGACACTTACCTTCACGGTGGCTTTCTTGCCGCCTGCGGCCGTCGCCGTAAGCGTGACCGTACCCTTCTTGATTCCGGTCACCGTCGCGGTCCCGTCCTTGTTGTCTACGAGCGAGGCAATGCTCTTATTGCTATTTGTCCACTTGACGGCTTCCACCGGTGAGCTCGCCGTGACGACCGCTTCCGCGGAAAGGTCGAAGGTCTCGGGATAGACCGATATGTCGCCGCCCTGAGGCACGAGCCTTAAGGTCTGCCCGTTTACAATCTCGGAATCTTTTTCGATATTCACGACAGTGGCCGGGACGAATATATTGTAGTTCCATTCAAAGTAGCCTTTATCCTGATCACAATAAGGATATTCGTCGAGGGCGAAGGGCCATACCTTAAGCGTGATCTCCGCGCGGCCAGGCCCTACTGCTGTTACCTTGCCCGTGGCCGGGTCTACCTTCGCCACGGCTTCGTTGCCCGACTGCCAATCCACCCTCGCTATTGAGGCGTTGGCGGGCGCGTATGTTATCTTAGGCGTGAAGGCCTTGCCGAGTGCAAGCTTGCGCAAGCTGTCAAAGCCCTGATTCACCTTGATGCTCTTAAGCCCCGTCACCACCTTTACGGCGGTGGCCGCAGTGAAAGCTTCCTTCGTGACTTTGTCCGTGACCGTGACGTTCACGTGTACGGCGCCCGGCGCCTTGGCGTTCAGCGCCCCGGTTGCCGTAAGATCCGCTGCCTTACCCTTGACGATGTTGTACTTCACGTCGTAGCCGCTGAGCTTGACCCCATACGGTACGGTGACCAAGTACTCCGTGGTCAGGTTGTGTTTGCCCTTGCCGAGCTGTATTGCCGGGGAGTCCGCAGGATCCCCCGACGGCACTGCAAAGTATATGCCCGTAAGCTTCATGGGCGTCGCGGCGATGCGAAGGCTCAGCTCGTAGGTTGTGACCTCTCCGGAGGTAGAGCCCCACGCCTGCAACGTCAACCGGAAACTGAAGCTCCCGTCCGTCCCCATGGGTCTCGAAGCAGTACCCGCGACGGCCTCTTTGAAATCTTCGTCCAGTACGATCACGGTGATAAAATCAGGCTCCGCCGTCGCCATGAAATCGAGCTTCGCTATAACGCCTTCGGCTATTTCTTTTACTTTTTCCGCAGCCTGCGCCGCGTCCTCCGCCTCGGCCTGCGCCGCGACGTAGACAGCCTTTTCGACTGCAGCCCTCGCCTTCCTCATCTCAGCGTATTCATTGTGCCCGTTTTGCGGGTTGAATTCAAACTCGTCCAGAGCGGCGGCGCTGTCCTTCACGATCCAGTCCGACTCGGATTCCTTAACAAGACCCTTTACCGAGGCGTGTTCCGGACCGTCCCCCTCGACCGGGTGCATGTCATTGTAGCTGCAATAAAGCTGGGTTAGGGCCTTATGCCCGGTGACGTTCAGCGAGGTCAGACGGTTGTGGCCACACTCCAATACTTCGAGGGCAGGCAGGTTCGAAACCGTAAGCGTGGCCAGCCTGTTGTTGTCGCAATACAGGGCCTCAAGCTTCGGAAGGTTCGTAACCGTAAGCGTGGTCAGATAATTGTTGTAGCAAGAAAGGCTCCTCAGGCTCGTAAGGCCCGAAACGTCCAGCGAGGTCAGCCTGTTGCCGCCGCAGTCCAAATAATTGAGTTTTGTAAGCCCGGCGACGTTCAGCCCTGTCAGCGCGTTCCCGCTGCATACCAAATACTCAAGCTCCGTAAGGCCGGTAACGTCAAGCGTTCCCGCGAGCTCGCCGCCATAAAATTGAAGGCCGATGGCGCGGCGGTCCGTATCGCCCGGGTCGCCGGACCATTCCACATGATACTCCCAATCGGAAGGCATGTAGTCTCCGTCTTTGGGCGCCTGACCCCAGCCAAGGTTGTGCTTTTTGACAATATGGTTCACCGCCGCGATGTCTTTCGCGTTGAACTCGGCCATTTCGCCTTTAACGCGCTGATGATGGAATTGGAACGGCCCGTAATAGGACCAGCCCCAGTCGATGAAAACGGGGATATTGTCAACGCCTGTCACTTTTTCTTCGCCCGTCATATAATTGCCGGTGCAATCGAAGTATTCCAGATTGCTCAGCCCCGTGACATTGATGGCTTCAAGCTTATTGAGGTTGCAATCTATCTCTTCTATGTTCTTGCTGTTTGTCAGCGTGAGCTTTGTCAGCTCGTTATCATAGCAGTACAGGTACCTGAGCGAGGTAAGCCCGCCCGCGTTCAAATCAGTAAGAAAGTTTTTCTGGCATGCCAGCTCAACGAGCTTCGTCAGGCCCGCGACGTTCAGCGAGGCCAGCATGTTGTCCTGACAATGCAGTTCTACCAGCTTTGTCTGCGCTCTGAGATCCAGCTTGGCCAGAAGGTTGTATCCGCAATACAGATACTTGAGATTTGTCGCGTTTGTAAGGTTCAGCGTCGTCAGCCGGTTGTCGGAACAATATAGATATTCCAGCTTTTTCAGTCCCGAAACGCTGAGGCTCGTCAGCTCGTTGTAATAGCAGCTCAAATCCGTCAGGGAGTTCAAGCCGGAAAGGTTAAGCGTCGTAAGCCTGTTAAAGCTGCAATACAGTTCTTTCAGCTTCGTCATGCCCGAAACATTAAGAGCCGTCAGTTCGTTGTCGCCGCAGTTGAGATTCACAAGGTTTTTCAGCCCCGCGACGTTCAGCTCCGTCAGGCTGTTATCGCTGCAATTCAAATATGTCAGGGCCGCGCAGGCCGAAAGATCCAGCGTGGTCAGCCTGTTTCCGGAGGCGAACAGATCCTCGAGCTTTGTCTGCCGAGACAGGTTCATTTCGGATATCCTGTTGTCATAGCAAACAAGTTCTACAAGCGAGGGGCAGCCGGTCAGATCCAGGCCGGTTATATTGTTCCTTTCGCAATAAACCCACCGCAATTTGTTGTTGCCCTTGAATGTGAGCGAATTGAGCCTGTTGTCCCGGCATAGCAGTTCCTCCAGCGCGGTCAGGCCGGAGACGTCAAGGGCGGAAAGGTTGTTGTCATCGCAGTACAGCGCGGACAGCGAAGCGCAGCCCGAAATGTTCAAGGAGTTTAGCCCGTTGCTGTTGCAGCTCAGCCATTGAAGCGATTTGAAGCCGCTGACGTCCAGCGAGGCGATATTGTTGTAATCACAATATAGCGAAATGAGCGAGGGCTGGCTTGAAAGGTCCAGCGCCATAAGATCGTTATCGCTGCAGAAAAGCCACCTCAGCTCTTCCGGCCCCGATACGTCGAGAGCCGAAAGGCTATTGCCGTCGCAGAACAATCCGTTCAGCTTTGTCAGCCCGGAGACGTCCAGCGTTTCAAGCTCATTGTATTCGCAACTCAGGTATGTAAGATTCTCAAGCCCCGCAAGGTTCAGGTCTTCGATCATATTCTCCCCGCAGTCCAGCCCAGTAAGCTTTGCGAGCCCGGAGACGTCGAGACCGTCGAGGTATTGATAGCGGCAGCTCAGCCATTCCAGTTCGGAAAGGCCGCTGACGTCAAGCGTGTTTTCGAGCGAGGTCCCTACGGCATAGCCGCTTATGTCAAGCTGAACGATCCGCTTCGGGCTGCTTTTCGACCATACGACCTCCGTCCAGTCGGCGGGCGCTTCTGTGAAGGGGGTCGAGGCCGGGGTCCAGTCAAGCCCGTTTTCCGCGATGATAGCGTTTATAACAGCGACATCGCCGGCGTCGACGTCCGCGACCACGCGCTTTTGCGGGTCGAAGACATACTGCCACCCATTCCATTTCTTTGTGAACCCCACTACCTTATTTTTGCCCGTCATGACGTTGTACGAGCAGTCTAAATAGTTTAGATTGAGGTTCGTAATATTGATGCCCGTCAGGTCGTTGTAGCTGCAGTCGATGTTAACAAGCTTTTTCTGCGCGGTGAGGTTCAGGACGCCGTTGCCATCGCTGCCGATTTTATTTCGGGAGCAGTTTAATGTAATGAGGTTTGCGCAACCTGTCAGGTCGAGCTTGGTCAGCTTGTTGTTTGCGCAGTCCAGATATCTCAGCTTTTTCAGGTTCCTGACGTCTATGGCATCAAGCCGGTTGTTCTGGCAGTGTAGCTCCAACAGTTCGCTGAGCCCGCTGACGTCCAGAGTCTTGCCCGCGCCGTCAAGGCCGATATAACCCAGATACAATTCGGTAACGCGCTTGCCCTTATTTATGTCGGACCATTCCATATTGTAATACCATTCATACGGGACGCCCTTTCCGTTTTCGGGCGCCTTATCCCAGTCGAGGCCGAAATCGTCAATTATTTTATTTATAACTGCGATGTCGCCCGCGTGATATACGCCGTCCTCGCATTGCGGGTCGAAGATGTAATACTCGCCGTCCCATTTGCCGCTAAACCCGATGACATCCGATTTGCTTTCCATGAAATTCATTCTGCAGTCAAAGTATTCGAGGGCAAGGCCCGAGACGTCGATAGACGTGAGCCGGTTGTAACTTACGTCAACATACACCAGGTTGACGAGGCCTGAAAGATCCAGCGCGCCGGACATGTCTTGCCCGGACAGATAAAGCTCTTCGACCTTTTTGCCCGTTTCGTCGTCGCTCCACCACATATATCCCCGCCAGCTGTCCGGGATCCATGTACCGTCGGCGGGATCGGCTTTCTCAAGGCCGAGCCGGTACTTATCGATGATATTGTTGATGATCGCGACGTCCCCGGGGTCGTACACGATGGGGATGACCGGGACGTACCTGAACGTCGGCAGGGGCTCCCCGTACCAGGGGGCGTAATCTTTCTCCGGGTTATACTCCTTCCACGCATTCAGCGCGGCGAGAAGCGTCTCGTAGATATTGCTGTCTATTATTACGTAATCATCCGGGCTGTTGCCGTCGAAAACGCCGTCCGCGTCAAATTTCAGGACATCCTTCACCGTACCGTTGTTGACGCCGCCTATGCCCTGAGCCGCTGAACCGTCAAGCCAGTAGCTGTAGGAGGCATTAGCGCTATAATCCGCGTAACCCGCGACGCCGCCGCTTGCCCCGCTGCCCGAGACGCTGCCCGCGCTGTAGCAATTCGTTATCGACCCGCCCGTGACGGCGCCCGCTATGCCGCCGACGTTGTTCGCGCCGCTGACGTCGCCCATGTTGTAGCAATTCACTATGCTGCCGTTGCCTGTCACACTGCCAGCCAGGCCGCCCGCGTTAGAGCCGCCCTTGATATAGCTTTGCTCCACGCCAGTGTTTTTTATCTTGCCTCCGTTGACCTGGCCAAACAGCCCCTGATTGTTCGAACCCGTATTGATATAGACGCCGTAGACCGCGAAGCCGCCGCCGTCGAAGTTAGCCGCGAAGCCGGAGCCGGAGCCGGCAATCGGCACCCACAGGTTGACGCCCGCAGTTTCGGCCGCCGACGCGTCCGCGTAAGCGCCCCAGCCTTCCCAGCCGGCGCTGTCGTTGAGGTAGATGTTTCGCGCAAGCTGGTAGTATTTGCCCGCCGAATTATAACTATTTCCGTTTTCAGTGTCGGTCTTATTACCGTTTACTACCTCCGCGAGGTAAGCGAGCTCGGCGCCGTCCGCGATAAGGTACGGGTCGGAAGCCGTGCCGCTGCCGCCGGAAAACCCTGTCGCGGCTTCGCCGTCCCATCTTAAGTCTTTCACCCAGACATAGCTGCCGTCATCGGTATACTCGAGATAGCCGGCCTTGCTCCCGTTCGGGTTGCCGTCACTCTTCGCTTTATCGTAATAGTCCACTCGTATATACGTGGCGTGGCCCGTGACCGTGAGGTCACCGTCTATGGTCAGCTCCGAGCCGCCCCAGACATCCGCGCCTACGCTGTCCATGCCCGGGCCGAAGCAGTTCACGTTGCCGCCGACCGTCACGTATGAAGGCGGGAAGCCTCCCCCGAACCCATAAGGCTCCGATGAAGCCCGTACGCCGCAGGCGCCGCCGGTGACATTGCCCGAAATCGTAACCTCCGCGCCGCCCCAGGCCTCGACGCCAAAGCCGTCCATGTCAGCGGCCGTGACGTCCTTTGCGACGGTAATGACCGTATTATCACCCGTATGCACCCCGTGTGCCCCGCCGGCCACATTGCCGCCGACCGTGACTGTTGCCCAATAATTCGCGTATATCCCTTCGCTGTCTTGAGCTGTGGCAGTGACATTTCCGCCGACCTCGACTATCCCGCCATAGGCGTCTACTCCCCTGCTGTCCAAGCCGGAGGCTGTGACATCGCCGTCTACCGTGACTATCCCGTCAAAAGTTTTTATTCCCGCGCCCTCTTGTCCTGAGGCCGTGACGTTTCCTGTGACCTCGACTACGCCGTCGCTATAGGCGTTTATTCCTATGCCCTTTTGACCGGAGGCTGTGACGTTTCCGGCAACCTCGACTATCCCGTTTTCCCCCGCATTTACGCCCATGCCGTTATCCCCGGAGGCCGTGACGTCGCCATCCACCGTGATCTTACCGTTGTCTGTCGCGCTGGCTCCCGTGCTGTCGTCATCGGTGGATGTGACGCTGCCGCCGACTGCGATTTCTCCCTCCAAGTAGGCGCGTGCGCCGCAGGCGCCGCCCTCGGCGTTCCCGCCTATGGAGACTTTCGCCTCGCCCCAGGCGAGTACTCCCCAGCTTTTTTCCCCGAATGCGGTTGCATTGCCGGTGACTACGACTTCCGTGTTTTCGTTCCTCGCGTAGACCCCGAGGCTTTCATACCCGGCGCCCGTCGCGTTTGTGACCTCGGCTTTCCCGCCATCTTCGACAAAAAGCCCTATTCCGTTTTGGCTCTCTACATTAAACTCGCCCGTGCCGGTCAGAGCGACCACGCCCCCGGTTCCCACGTAGAGCGCGTCGCCTTCGGCAACCTCAACATTCAGCGTATACCCATTAAGGTCGAAGGTGACATCCATATTCCTGATTTCAATGTTTGCGTTGTGATCGATATTGGCGCGCAGTTGTATTGTGCCTACGCCATCGTTCCAGACGTCCGCTATCGCGTTTTCCAATTCCGTGGAATTGCTTGCGATTTTTGACACCGCGAACGGGTCGATCGACCCAAACGGCGCGATGCCGT
>Ga0123353_10016729_pt1 | contig 10736 bp, 2 predicted proteins | sample TergutLab28metaG_3_FD_92763 | JGI IMG/M metagenome (GOLD analysis project Ga0123353, IMG submission 92763) | Labiotermes labralis P3 segment gut microbial communities from Petit-Saut dam, French Guiana - Lab288 P3 | ecosystem: Host-associated > Arthropoda: Insects > Digestive system > Gut ... | reverse complement strand
TGGCGATCAGCTGCAGGCACTGGCGCAGCGTATTGGGGATGGAGATGTCGTCGGCGTTCTCGTCGTAGGCGTACAGGGTAAGCACGCTGCGCGCCAGGGTGTTCATCATGTCCACGCTCGGGGCCTTCATGATCACGTCCCGCGTAAACTTGGGGGGCAGCGAGCAATAAAAGCCCAGCAAGGCGCTGAATTCCCGCAGCTGATCGGCGGTGGGCAGCGCGCCGAAGAGCAGCAGGTAGGTGATCTCTTCGAAGCCGAGGCGGTTTTCGCGCATGTGGCCGGCCACGATCTCTTCCACGTCGATGCCGCGGTAGTACAGCTTGCCGTCCACCGGCGTCTCCACGCCGTCGATCATCTTTTTGGCCGTCACTTCCGCGATGCGGGTGAGCCCCGCCCGCACGCCGTTGCCGTTGAGGTCGCGCAGCCCGCGGTACACGTTAAATTCGGTGTAGAGTTCGGCCGGTATGGTCTCGGCCACACACAGCTGGGCCAGCTTTTGCACTTGCGGCCCGATTTCGGAATAATTCACGGCATTGCCCATGCGCGCACCTCCGTTTAACACACATCCCGCACAGGGATTTCCTAGCATTATACTATACGCGCGGAATGTTTGTCAAAGCGGCGATCCGCCGCATATCTTGGTAGCGCGGCAAACCCATTCCAACAGCGAACAGGAGGCTTGAACATGCAGGGCATCAGACCACAACCCATGCCCACCGTACCTCCCCTGCCGAGCGCACCCAACGTAACCCGGCTCAACCGCCCCAGCGACGCCGAGCTTTGCATGCGGGTGTGCGGCTGCTACCGGGGGGCCGGCTTTCCCGGCGGGCCCGGCTTTACGGCGGGCGTCACCGTCAGCGGGCAGGTGATCGGCGTAACCGGCGCCCCGGCACCCAGCCTGACCATGGACAGCACGATCAACGGGCGGCCCTCCGCCAGCGCCACCGACAGGCAGGGCCGTTACGCCGTAACCGGCCTTCGCGGCTCGGATATCTCCGTGGCGCCCCGGGTTCCCCGCGGCGTCACCTCCGCGCCCCCGCGTTATTCCTTTATCAACCTGCAGAGCAACGCGCCCAACCGAAACTTTACCTTGCGCGGCCCCCTGCCCACGCCTCGGTAGCCCGTTGCAAAAATTGTCATTAGAATTCACGCGAATCGAGGGTTGGAGCGCCCAAGGAGGGCATCCATGTAGGGGACGATGGCAATCGTCCCGCGAACAACGGCGGGCGGATTACCATCCGCCCCTACAGGGGTACGGCCATGCGCGTTCGTGGGCGCGACCGTTCCCATTGTAGGGCGCGGCGACCCCGACGCGCCGCCGTATTGCATCAAAGGCGTGCTATTTTGGGCGAATCACGGGACGCCGAGGGCGGCGGCCCCTACAGGGGTACGGCCATGCGCGTTCGTGGGCGCGACCGTTCCCATTGTAGGGCGCGGCGACCCCGACGCGCCGCCGTATTACATCAAAGACGTGCTATTTTGGGCGAATCACGGGACGCCGAGGGCGGCGGCCCCTACAGGAGTACGGCCATGCGCGTTCGTGGGCGCGACCGTTCCCATTGTAGGGCGCGGCGACCCCGACGCGCCGCCGTATTGCATCAAAGGCGTGCTATTTTGGGCGAATCACGGCGCGTCCGGTGGCCGTGTCCTACAACGGTGGAACCCGCCGTTCCTGTAGGGGCGGGTTTGATCGCCCGCCGGCCTTTTCGTGGGATGCCCTTCCGTCACGCCCGGTCGTTGGGCGCGGTCAGTATCCAAACATACCCGTATTTATCCTGCACAAGGGCGCCCATGCCCCCGTCGTCGGGCGGCGGATGGGGGGTGAGGCGCTCGATCGCCTTCCCCTGCGCCGCCAGCGCGTCGAAAATTTTGTTTGCCTCCGCCGCGCTCGCACAGTGCACCAACAGCTTGATGGATTCGCCGTGCTCTACGGGCCCCTCCTGATCCGCGCAGCAAATGGCGCCCTGGCCAAGGGAGACATGCATGTGCATCACCTTGCCGGCGAGGGCGGGGCCTCCGGTCTGCACGGTGTAGCGCGACAGGTATTCGATTTTGCCGCCCAGCACCGAGGTGTACAGCGCCGCCGCTTCCTCGCAATCGCCCCGGTACGTCAAATACGGGATAATCATCGTCCGTCCTCCGTTGCTGTGTGATCCTTCGCTTGCCATTGTACGCCGCTATTATAGCACAAAGGGAACCCCGGCAAGCGCCGGGGCCCCTTCTACATAGGCAAAGCCCTTTGGGTTGATGCGGCTTACTGCGGGGCGTCGCCGACGTTGCGGCTGCCCGCGCCGATGTTGGGCACGCCCACGTCCATGATGACTTCCAGCAGGGCGTCCCAGTTTTCCTCCAGATCCCCGTTGGGCCGGGCCCGGTTGGGCACCACGATCACCCGCTCGCCCCGGCTGCCGTCCAGATCGATGCTCCGGCGCACGTCGCTGGCGATGTAGCCCACCGGCGCCCTGCGCTCGGTTACGGTGTAGCTGCCCATCGGCACGTCGCGGAACACCGCCTCGCCGTTGGCGCCCGAAACCGCCACCAGGTCTTGCAGCACGTCGTGGGCCGCGTAGGCGCGCACCTGCTGGAGCACAAACTCCGCTCCCGCCAGGGGCTCGCCCGTGGCCGCGTCTATCTTTCGCACCGTGATCGTGGCCCCTATCCTCTGCACGTGGAACGTCTGGTTGGATCTGCGGAAGGAACCGCCCGCCAGCAGCTCGGCGCGGGGATCCGCCCCCTGCCTGCCCTCGGCGTGCTCCGCCGCGTTCACGATCAGCCGCGACCCGGTCTCCTCCATGCCCATAACCCGGGCCTGGAAGCCAAAGGTCACCGCCTGGCCCGGCGCCAGCTCGGGCACGATCCAGCCGACCGTGTGGCTGTCCTGCACGAACTGCGCGAGGCCGATACTGGCGCTCTGGGAACCGATTACGAACCGCAGGGACCCCGGGATCTGGTCGCGGACCAGCAGGTTCAAGACCGGGTTCTCGCCGGAGTTGCGCACCGTGATGGTGTAGGTGAGGATGTCGCCTTCGTACACCCGGGTTCCGTCGGGCACGTTGCAGCTCTTCACCGCTTCCACCTTCGGCCCCAAGATGTAGTGGTACGTGGCGTTGGACGCCATGTCGTACAGGTTGGCCGCGTACACGTTCGAGCCGGCCGGCCGCCCGGGCAGGGCCTGGGCGTACCGCATGCTCCGCAGCGCCTCGTCCACCAGCCGCGCCCTGTTGATCACCTCGCGCCGGGTCTCGATCTCCTCGGTCGCCGGGTCGTCCGCCGACTCGGGCAGCCGCGCCCGGAACCACAGCGTCGCCTCGTCTCCGTGGGCCAGGCCTTCCAGGATCCACTCCACGCCCGGCTTGCGCGTGCCGTCTAGGTCGGTCACCTGGGCCGGGCCGCTCGACATGACTTGGCCTACGCCGTTCACCGTGCCTTGCACCGTGCCCGGCACTAGCGCCATGCCCGCCGGCAGCGCGTCGGTGACCACGATCCGGCCGCTCCGGTTGCTCGCGCCCGCCTCCCGGGTCACCGTCAAGGTGTACACCACCTCTTGGCCGCGCTCGCCCAGCACCGGGTTGGCCGCCGAGCCCGGGTTGACCCCCTGCGGCACGCCGTTTTCCAGCAGCTCCGCCGTCTTGGCGATCGTGGAGAAGCCCACGCTCGTCTGATAATAGTTGGGCGTGCTCCCGGTGGTCTTCTGGCCGCCCTCGCCGTCGTCCATGGCAATCCCGCCGCCGCCGCCGAGTGTATAGTCCTTCTCGAACTCCCCTGCGCCCAGCGGGTCCACGATCAGTATCATTTCAAACCGCGTCTCGCCCGCGGTTACGCTGCCCTGGGGCCACGCGACGGTCCGGGTCACGGGATCGAACGCGCTGTCCGGCACCTGTACCACCGTGCGGTCGGGCCGCACGATCCGGATGCTGCCGGGGGCCGGCGTCAGGCCCGCAGGTATCGTTTCGTGTACCCCTGCCCCGCGGATCACCGCCGCCGCGTCCAGGATGCCCGCGTATGCCAGCTGGTCGCCGGGCTGTACCGGCGCCGCCGTGGCCAGCGTCGATCCGCCGCCCGGCGTGATCACCACCCGGTACGTGTACGCCTGGTGCTGCACCCGCTCCCCGGTTCTCCGGTAGCCATCGGCGCTGTCCGGCGTGCCGCCTGGCGCGGGGAACGGCTCGCCTGCCGCGCTCAGGCGGTAGTAGGCCGCGTTATCCAACAGCCGCGCCCGATCCGGCGCCAGCACGCGCACCGCGAACACCAGGTCGATGATGCCGCCCGCCACCGGCTGGCCGGTCTGGGGGTTGGCGCGGGCGAGGTTCGGCAGCTCCCACATCAGGGTCGTTACCCCGCCGGCGGTGAACACCACCGGAGCCGGCTGCGCCGCAGACGGCACGAACTCCACCCCCGCGGGCAGGATGTCCATCACGCGCGCCTTGTCGGCGTCCTTGTCGCCCACGTTCATCACGCGGATCGTGTAGGTGATGATGTCGCCGGCCTCCACCACCACGATGTCGCCGTTGGCCTTCGGGCTCACCGGCGCGCTGGACTTGTGCGCCAGCAGGTCGCTCTCGAGCACCACGTTGTAGGTAAGGTTTGATTCGTCCGTGCAATCCGCCGGGTCGTACACCGGCTGCCCGCCGGCGTCGCGCAGGCTCCTTAGCCCGTTGTCGGTCAAGGCGGCCTTGTTGGTGAACTCCTTGCGCGTCTCGTATTCCGGCGTCGCCGGGTTATCGGTGCTCGTGGGCGCGGCGACCCGGAACGTGATCGCCAGGGTCTCGTCCTGCTCCAGGCCGCTCACCGTCCAGATGGCCTTGTTGCCGTTGGCCGCCGTGGGCGTTTGCGTGAGCGATACCCTGGCCGCCGCCGACGCCGGCGTTACCGCCGTGGAGCCCGCCACGAACCGCACGTCCGGATGCAGCACATCCTCGACGGTCACCGTGCCTTGGGGCAGGAAGCCGTCGCTCTTTATGGTCAGCCGGTACTGCACCAGTTGCCCCAGCTCGGTCTCTATGGGCGCGCTGGGCGTGCCCGCGCCGTAGCTGCCGATCATGTTGCCGCTCCCGTCCAGCAGCACCGCTTCCTTGCCGGAGAACTGCACCTTGCGCCGCACCAGCTCGTGCGCCACGCCGTTGCTCGCATCGACGCTGTCCGCGCTGCCGTCTTCCCGCTTGATGGTGGCCGAGCCGGTGTTCGTTATGGTTCTGCTGAACACCCCGCCCGTGATCTCCGCCTGGGTGAACTTGTCCACCGTCACCCGGAAGCTCATCGTCACGCCGCCCGCCGGGATCCTCTGATCCGGCCAGGTGATGGTGCGCGAGCCCGGGTCATAGGTTCCGTTCACCAGGCCGGTGGTGGTGATGCTGCCGGGCGCCAGCGTCGTCCCCTGCGGGATGACATCCTGCACCACGATGCCGCTGGTCGCCTTCAGCGCGTTGAGCTTCAGCGTGTAGGTCACCGCCTGGCCCTCTACCAGCTGCGTGCCCGCCGCCGGGTTGGCGCTCTTCTCCAGCGTGATCCGCTGGATTTCCACGGTGTTGGTCTCCTTCTCGTCGTTCGAGCCGGGAACCTGGTATTTTGCCGCGTTGGCAAAGGATACAAACGTGCTTGTTACCGTCACCGGCAGCGTCAAGGTCGCCGTGGCGCCCCTGGCCAGCTCGGGGATCACCCAGCTCACCGTTACCGACCCGTCCGGGTTGGTTGCCTGGGTAGCCGCCGGCGACGGGGCGCCCACCGCCAGCGTCGAGGGGATGGTGTCCCACACGCGGATGTTGTATTCCGCGCGGTCGCCGGTGTTGGTCACCGTCAGCGTGTAGGTGATCACGTCGCCTACCTTGACCGCCGGCACATCGCCGGCCGTGTTCGGGCCGGGCGTGGACGCCTTCGTCACGCTCACGCCGGCCTCCAGCAGCGTATTGGTGATCACCAGCCCGAGGATCGACTCCTTATAGTTCGCGCTCAGGTTCAGCTGATCCACCGCGTACGTGTAAGTTTGCCCGGTGGCGTCGTGCACCGGTTGCGCTCCAAAGCTGTGGGTCCAGCTGTTGCCCGTTCCGGTTACCGTGGCCGGCGTGTCCACATTTTGGAACGTGACGCCGTCCACCGTGCGCTTGAGCTGTACCTGGGCGCTCCCCGGCCGCAGCGACAGGGTATTGTTGTTGTCCTCCCAGTTCACCGTGGCCGTCACCGTGCTGGTCGGAACCGCGTACACGTTGTTGAACACGATTCCCGCCGCGTTCGCGGGGCTATACGCCACCGCGGCTATCAGATTCCCCGCGCCGTCGTCGGTCACCGTCACGGTCATCCGGTACGTGGCGGGATCGTACGTCATGCCCGGCGTCGCCGGAGACGTTGGCGTCTCCGTAAACGTATACTCGTACGTGCCGGGCAGCCTGTACCGGATGCCGCCAAAGGACACCGGGCCCCCGGCCGGAGCCGTCACCGTCTTGGTTGGCCCGCCGGTGCCCGAGGGCATGGGCGCGCCTTCCAGGCCGGTCATCACAAAGGTGAACTGTTCGCCGGCAGGCCAGCCGGGATCGCCGGTTACCGACTTCGCGACCCTGTACTGCCCCACGCCGGTCCCTTCCTCCAGCGTCACGCCCTCGGGCTCGTACGTGTTGGTGATGGTGCGCGTGTTGTTGCTGTAGGTCGCCTCAAAGCCGCCCGGCACATTGGCCTCGGCAAACGTGTACGCGTAGGGCGTGCCGTTCGGAGCGAACTGAAGCAGGCCCGTCACCGTATAATCCCAGGTGTTCCCCGTGCCGGAGAACGTCACCGCGCGCGGCGGCTGCAGCATCGAGCCGTTGCGCAGCACGTTGACCGTGACCGACGAAGGCCTCGCAATCGCATCGTTCTCGATCGCCCATACCTTCTGGATCGGGATATCGATCGGTTCCACCGCATTTGAGATGCCCAGCGACAGATTCCCCGTCGTGCCCGGCGTCCAGGCGGCGCTGGCCGGGTTGTAGGCGGTCGCGTAGTTGAACACAGGCGCCTGCACCACCGAGTAGGTGTAGATATTCCCGGCCGTGTCGTGGACCACCGCGTTGGCAAAGGTGTGCGTCCACGTGTTCCCGGTCCCGCTCAGGGGTTCGGGCATGCCCACGTTTTCGAACGCGACGCCGTCCAGCGTGCGCCGCAGCTGCACCGATACGTCCGCCGGGCGGCCGCCCAGCGCGTTGGAGCTGTCGTCCCACACCAGGGTCACGGCGATATCGCGCGTCGGGATCCCGTAGCTGTTGGCAAAGGTGATGCCGGCCGCGCCCACCTGGGTGTACGTCACCGCCGCCTCCAGGTTCCCTGCGCCGTCGTCGGTCACCGTGATCCGCATGCCGTACGTGCTCGTGTCGTAGGTCATGCCCTCGGTGGGGGTCGCCGGTACGATCTCCTTGAACGTGTAGTCGTACTCGCCGGGGAGCTCGATGGTGATCGCCCCGAAGCTTACCGCGCCCGCGCCCGCCCTGGTGACCCGCTTGGTTTGGCCGGTACTCGCCGCCGGCATGGGCGCGCCGCTCAGGCCCTCCATCTCAAAGGTAAACGTCTCGTTGGGCGCGCCTGTGCCCGCCAGCGTCTTGCGCACCGAGTACCGCCCCGTGCCGTCCCCCTCGCCTATCTCGACGGATCCCGGCGTGTACGTGTTGGTGATGGTACGCGTGTCGGTGCTGTAGGTTACCGTATAGCCGCCGGGCACGCTGGTTTCCCTGAACGTGTACGTGTACGGGGCGTCTTCCGAATCGCGCTCCAGCAGGTTGGTTACCGTATAGGCCCAGGTGTTCCCCGTGCCGGTGAACGTCACCGTCCGCACCGGCGTCATCGGTACGCCGTTGCGCAGCACTTCCACCGTCACCGACGACGGCCTGGCGATCGCGTCGTTCGGGATCACCCATACCTTCTGGATCGGGATGCTGATCGGAACCAGCGTGAGGCGGGCGCTCAGCGACAGATGCTCCGCCGAGCCCGACTGCCAGGCCGGCCTGTCCGTTCCGTTCGGGTTGTTTTGCGTCGTATAGTTCGGCGCCGTGATCGGAACCACCGAGTAGGTGTAGATGCGGCCGCTGTCATCGTGGGCCGCCACGTTGGAGAAGGTGTGCGTCCACGTGTCCGTCATGCCGGTCATGGACTGCGGACCGCCCACATCCTCTATCGCGCCGCCCGCCGGCGTACGCCGCAGCTGCACATTGACGCTGCCCGGGCGCCCGCCCAGCGCGTTGCCGTTATCGTCCCACACCAGGCTCAGCGCCAGGTTCCGCTGCGGCACCCCATAGCTGTTGCTGAACACGATGCTGCCAATGCCCGCTCCCGCCTGGGTGTACGCCACCGCGGTCTTCAGGTCGCCGCCCTCGTCGGTCACGGTAATGGTCATGCCGTAGGTGTTCGCGTCGTAGTTCATGCCCTCGGTGGGGGGAGTGGGCGCGATTTCCTTAAACGTGTAGTTGTACACGCCCGGCCGCGTGAACACGATGCCGCCGAAGGACACGTCGCCCGTTCCCGTGCGCGTGGCCCGCTTGATCTGGCCCGTGCTGTTCGTGGGCATCGGCGCGCTGCTCAAGCCCTCCATCTCGAAGGTGAACGTCTCGTTGGGCGCGCCCTCGCCGCTTAGCGCCTTGCGCACCCGGTATTGGCCCGTGCCGTCCCCTTCGCCCACCGTAACGGGCGCCGGGCTGTACGTGTTGGTGATGGTGCGCGTGTTGTTCGCATAGGTCGCGGCAAACCCGTTCGGCACCGGACTTTCCACGAAGGTGTAGTTGTACAGGTTGCCCGAGGGGTCGCGCTCCAGCAGGCCGGTAACGCGGTGGCTCCACGTGTTCTCCGCCGCCGCTCCCGTGATCGTTACCGTTCGCGGCGGCGTCATCGCCGCGCCGTTGCGCAGCACGTTGACGCTCACCGACGTGGGCCGGGTCACGCCCGCCGTATCGATCACCCATACCTTCTGGATATCGATGTAGAAGCCCGAGATGTCCAGCGTATCCTCGATGCTCAGCGACAGGTTGCCGGCCGCGCCGGGCGCCCACGCCGCCACGTCGGTTCCGTTCGGGTTGTACGCGATCGCGTAGTTCGGCACCGGCGTCTGCACCACCGAGTAGGTGTAGATGGCGCCCGTGGGGCTATGCACAGGCATGTTGTTGAAGGTGTGCGTCCACGTGTTCGTCATGCCGGTCATGGACTGCGGGCCGCCCACGTCCTCGATCGCGCCCCCCGCCGGGGTGCGCCGCAGCTGCGCCGTGGCGGTCGCCGGGCGGCCGCCCAGCGCGTTGGAGTCGTCCTCCCAAGCCAGGCTCACCGCGATGCTCCGCGTCGGCACCGTGTAGGTGTTGGTGAAGGTGATGTTGGTGGCGCTGGTGGGCGGGTAGGTCACCGCCGCCTGCAGAACCCCGCTCCCGTTGTCCGTCACCGTGATCCGCATGTTGTAGGTATTCGAATCGTAGCTCATGCCCTCGGTGGAGGTGGCCGGCGCGATTTCCTTAAACGTGTAGTTGTACACGCCCGGAACGGTGAACGGGATGCCGCCGAAGCTCACATCGCCCGCCCCCGTGCGCGTGGCCCGCTTGATCTGGCCGGTGCTGCCCGAAGGCATGGGCGCGCCGCTCAGGCCCTCCATCTCGAAGGTGAACGTCTCGCTGGGCGCGCCCGCCTGGCCGCTTATCGCCTTGCGCACCCGGTATTGGCCCGCGCCGTCCCCCTCGTCTACCGTGATGGGCGCCGGGTTGTACGTGTTGGTGATGGTGCGCGTGTTGTTGCTGTAGGTTACCTCGAAGCCGCCCGGTACGTTGGTTTCCCTGAACGTATACGCGAAGGCCGTTCCGTCGGGCGCGAACTCCGGCAGGTTCGTAACCTTGTGGGGCCACACGTCCGCCGTGCCCGCCGCCGGGATCGTCACCGTACGCGCCGGCGTCATCGGCGCGCCGCCGCGCAGCACCTCCACCGTTACCGAGGAGGGTTTGCCGACCACGCCGCCCGCGATCACCCATCTCTTCTCGATGTCGATCTCGACGGTTTTGACCGTGTTGGTCACGATCAGCGTCCCGCCGCTCACGCTGTAGGCGGCCTCGTAGTTCTTGTCCAGGTTCACTTCCCGCACTTCATAAATGTAGGGCTGACCTTGGTTGTTAAACTCGTCCACCGCCGTGAAGGTGTGGGTCCAGGTGTTGCCCGTTCCGCTCACCGTTACCGGCGTACCCGCCGGCGAGGCCGTGCCCGCCGCGCCAATCTTGCGCCACAGCTGCAGCTGCACGCTGGCGGGCCGCACCCCCAGGGCGTTGTTGTTGTCGGCCCATACCTTGTTGGCCCTCACGTCGATGGTGGCCGTCTCCACCTTGATGACGATCGTGCCCGTCACCTCGTCGCCCAGCCGGTTGCGTATGGTGATGGTGGCCGTGGTCTCGCCCACCGCCAGGCCCCTTACGCCCACCACGATCGTCGTCGCGGCCGCGGTCGTGCCCGGCACGGTCACCCATTGCCCCGCCGTATGGGTCGTGAGCTCCGCCACCGAACCGTTCACCGGCGCGCTGATCCGGTACTGGTAGCCCTCGAAGGTCGTACGGCTGCCCGTCATAAAGACGTTGAGCACCTGGTTGGTGTTTTGCGTCGCGCCGACCAGCATCGTGGCATTCGCCGTGGTGATGGTGGGCAGCCGCACAAAGCCCGCGCTGATGTTAAGGAATCCCGTGGGGGATATCTGCGGCAGCGTGAGCCGCCGGGTGTCCCGGCCAAAGTCCGAGTCGTTTCCGTTGGCCGCAAACGCCTGGGCG